>Ga0214473_10005974_pt1 | contig 14564 bp, 10 predicted proteins | sample RVTome_7_FD_203509 | JGI IMG/M metagenome (GOLD analysis project Ga0214473, IMG submission 203509) | Soil microbial communities from uranium-contaminated site in the Upper Colorado River Basin, Wyoming, United States - RVT98D197 | ecosystem: Environmental > Terrestrial > Soil > Contaminated >... | reverse complement strand
AGAAGAAACCCTACCTCACCCTGATCGGTCATACCGGTTTCGGAATGGATCTTGCCCCAAGCCTGTCCGTCTTATTGAAAATTCCATTAGCCACGGACTGCCTTGGAATTGATTTGGAGGGAGATTCATTGTCATTGACCCGACAGGTTTATGGTGGGAAGATCAATGCGGGGGTCTCTTTCCAAAAACCGGCGCCCTACCTGGTTACCGTTCGTCCCGGGGCTTTTCCCGTGTCGGAAAAGGACGCTCTTGAAGGACAAATCGTTTCAGTCCCCTCTTCATTATCGGATGAAGCCCTGGCCAAACGCTTTCTCCGGTATGTAGAGGCAGCAGCAGGAGAGGTCGATATTACCCAGGCCGATATTCTGGTTTCCGTGGGAAGAGGAATCAAAGATCCGGAAAACATTCCAATCGTAAAAGAACTGGCCGATCTCCTGGGGAGTCCCCTTGCCTGTTCCCGGCCTGTGGTAGATAAGAAATGGCTCCCCAAAGGCTGCCAGGTTGGCACCTCTGGAAAGACTGTAAAACCGAAGGTCTATGTAGCGATCGGAATCAGCGGGGCTTTTCAGCACCAGGCCGGAATGAAAGGGGCGGGAACGGTGATCGCCATCAATAAAGACCCGAAAGCTCCGATCTTCAGCATCGCCCAGTATGGAATCGTAGGCGATCTGTTTAAGATCGTTCCGGTCCTGAAAGAGAAGATCAAAGCACTCAAAAAAAATTAAGAATAGCAACAAAGTTCGGAGTTCAGAGTTCGGAGCAGATAGCAAACACTCCGAACTCCGAACTAAATTTCTCCGAACTATAAATGGGTTGAGCTATGGACTTCGAGTTGACCGAAGAACAGAAAGACATTCAGCTGGCTGCAAGAGGTTTTGCCCAGGGGGAGTTCGACAAGGAAAAGATCCTGGAGTGGGAACAGTCCCACACCTTTCCCAGGGAGCTCTGGAAGAAGGCCTGCAAATTGGGATTTGTCGGCATCCATTTCCCTGAGGAGTATGGAGGCCAGGGGTACGGTCTTTTCGAAAACATTCTGATCGTGGAGGAATTCTGCAGAAGGGACTCCGGAGTGGGAATTGCGTTGAGCCTGGTTGATTTCTCCTCCGAGATCATCCTCCACTTTGGAACGCCCGAACAGAAAAAGAAGTACCTCATCCCTGTCGCCAAAGGAGAATACATTTCAGCCGGCGCTTACACAGAACCCGATCACGGGAGTGACATTACGACCCTCTCCACTACGGCAACAAAACAGGATGACGCCTTCGTGATCAACGGGACCAAGACCTTCATCACCAATGGCTCCATCGCCGATTTTTTCATTGTCCTCTGTCAGGTCGATCCCCACGCCAATCCCCCCTATCGCGGTCAGTCTACCCTTCTGGTTGAAAAGGGAATAAAGGGCCTGGAGGCGACCGAGATCATGCCCAAGATGGGCATCCGGATGACTTCCACGGCGGAACTCTCTTTCAGCGATGTAAGGGTGCCTGTCAGCCATCTGATCGGTGAGGAGAACAAAGGGTTCTACCAAGCGCTTGAATTTTTCGATGAAAGCCGGGTCGAGATAGCGGCTCAAGCTCTGGGAATCGGTCAGGGAGCTTTTGACCGGGCCCTGGAGTATGCCTTGAAGCGAAAACAGTTTGGCAGGAGATTGATCGATTTCCAGGTGACCCAGCATAAGCTGGCCGATATGGCGACCAGGCTTGAGACAGCCAGGCTGCTCACCTATAAGGCAGCCTGGAATTTCGACCAGAAAAGGATCGACCCCAAGCTCACTTCCATGGCCAAGATGTTTGCCGCAAAAACAGCCGTGGATGTCGCGGACGAGGCCATCCAGATTCACGGGGGTTATGGGTACATCACCGAATATGAAGTCGAGCGGTTCTATCGTGATGCAAAGATCACGGAGATCTACGAAGGCACCAAGGAGATTCAGAAGAACACGATCGCTTCGGCGTTGATTGGAAAACTGAAGTAAGAAGCACCAAGTACCAAATTCCAAATAACAAACAAGTTCCAATAACCGAAATCCGAAATTCGAAACAAAACCGTTTTGGTCATTTGAAATTGGAATTTGGAGCTTATTTGGGATTTGGAATTTGTGATTTGGAATTTCAAACCATACGAACAAGGCAATGAAGAATAGAAACTCTACGGAGGTTATTCCTGAAGCTCTGGTGATCGGCGCCGGCATTGCCGGGATGCAGGCCGCTCTGGACATTGCTGAGAAGGGGTTCAAGGTCCATCTGGTAGAGAAGAGCCCCTCCATCGGCGGTCATATGGCCCAACTGGACAAGACCTTCCCTACCCTTGATTGCTCAGCCTGCATTATCACGCCGAAGATGGTTGATACAGCCAGCCACCCGAACATCCGTCTCCTTACCTGTTCGGAGGTCGTTGGGGTCGAAGGAAGCGCCGGGAATTTCCGGATCCAGTTGAAACGAAGACCGACCTATGTGCTTCCGGACCGCTGCACGGGCTGCGGCGACTGCATGGAAGCTTGCGTCCTGAAAAAGGGCGTCCCTTCTGAATTCAACGAGGGCCTGGCGATGCGGAGGGCCATTTACATCTCCTTCCCACAGGCCGTGCCCTTGAAGGCCGCGATAGACCCGAAGAGTTGCCTGTTGCTCAGCAGGGGCAAATGCAAGAAAGCCTGCGTCGAAGCCTGCAAACCGGGCGCGATCTCTTTCGAGCAGAAGGAAGAGACCGTCGAGATGAACGTGGGCGCCATCATCGTGGCCACCGGGTTTGATCTGTTTGACCCGAGACTCAAGCCCGAATTCGGGTATAAGGTCTATCCAAACGTTATCCATGGTCTTGAGCTGGAAAGGCTCTGTTCCGCTTCCGGTCCCACAAAAGGAGAGATTCTGATCGAAGGGAAGAAGCCCAAAGAGGTGGTCTTCATCCATTGCGTAGGATCGAGAGACAAAACAGTGGGCAATGAGTACTGCTCAAGGGTCTGCTGCATGGCAACGGCCAAGCAGGCTCATCTTCTGAGGGACAAGCTTCCCGATGCCCGCATCACCGTCCTCTACATGGACGTGAGGGCCTTCGGAAAGGGCTTCGAGGAATTCTATGAGAGGGTCCAGAAGGAAAGAATCCTTTACCGCCGGGCAAATCCGTCGGAGGTCTACCGGCGAAACGGGAAGCTGGTGGTGAGAGGGGAAGATACCCTCTTAGGAGAACCTTTTGAATTGGAGGCGGACCTGGTCGTCCTGGCCGCAGGGATTACACCTCGGAAAGAGGATGAGCTTTTGAAAGACGTTCTCGGTCTGGAAAAATCCCCGGACCGCTTTTATAAGGAGGCGCCCGGCCTCGACCCCGTCAAGAGCGGTGTGGAAGGCGTTTTTCTTGCCGGGTGCTGTCAGGGGCCAAAGGATATTCCGGACACCGTGACCATGGCAAGCGGCGCAGCCTCTCTCGCCTGCGCCCTTCTGAGCAAGGGAAAGAGACAAGTTCGGAGTTCGGAGTAATGAATTCGGAGTTACAGGATCAAATCGGCTTATTGTTAAGTTCTGGTTTTAACGCTATGCGCTATGCGCTTTGCGCTTTGCGAGCTCTTGCATGAAAATAGGCGTTTATGTTTGTCATTGCGGGGTGAATATTGCGGCAACCGTCGATATCCGGAAGGTGACGGCTTTTGCCCGGTCGCTTCCCTCTGTGGCCATGGTCCGGGACTATCAGTATATGTGTTCTGATCCCGGCCAGGACCTGATCAAGAACGATATCAAGGACCTGGGCCTGGACCGGATCGTGGTGGCGGCCTGCTCCCCCCGGATGCATGAACTCACCTACCGGAATGCAGTCCGGTCCGCCGGGCTCAACCCATATTTCTTTGAGATGGCCAATATTCGGGAACAATGTTCCTGGGTCCATCCCGATAAGGAAGAAGGCACAAAGAAGGCGATGGATCTGGTCGCCTCGGCTGTCGCAAAAGTTTCCCTCCACGAAGCCTTGCAGGAAAATGAGGCGGCCGTAACTCCGGCGGTCCTGGTCATCGGAGGGGGCCTCGGAGGCATCCAGGCCAGCCTCGATATCGCCCATTCGGGTTTCGAGGTGTACTTAGTGGAGAAATCACCTACCCTTGGCGGCCATCTCCTCAAAATGGACCGGACTTTCCCCAACCTGGACGAAACCGCTTCCATACTGCTCCCTAAAATGGAGGAGGCCGCAAACCATCCGTTGATTCATCTCCTTCCCCGGTCGGAAGTCACTCAAGTCGAAGGGTTTGTGGGAAACTTCAAGGTCCGGGTCAGGCACGATCCCGCCTATGTTGACCCGGTAAAATGCAGCCGATGCAGAAAATGCGAGGAGGCTTGTCCGGTCAGAGTGCCCAGCGAATTCGACATGGGATTGACCCGGAGAGCAGCGGTCTACCTTCCCTCTTCCCGCGCCATCCCGTTGACCTACCTCATTGATTCGAAGAGCTGCCTCTTTCTCACAAAGGGAGAGTGCGGAAAGTGCAAAGAGGTGTGTCCTGAGAAGGCAATCCAGTTTGAAGAGGTGGGAATGGAATTCGGGATCGATGTGGGAACGATCATCGTTGCCACAGGCTATGACCCCTTCGATCCGAAACTGAAACCCGAGTATGGCTATGGTCGCTGCCCGAATGTAATGACCAGCCTCGAATTCGAGCGCATCCTCGCCGCAGACGGACCCACCCAGGGAAGAGTTCAGGTAGAGGGAAAGGAACCCGGGAGCATCGTATTCGTCCAGTGCGTGGGGTCGAGGGACAAGACGGTGGGGAACGAATATTGCTCCAGGGTCTGCTGCATGGTCACGGCGAAACAGGCCAGCCTCGTGAAGGATCAACTTCCGGGAGCCCGGGTTACGGTCTGCTATATCGACATCCGGGCCTTTGGAAAGGGCTGTGAGGAATTCTACGAGCAAACCCAGCGAAAAGGGATCTTTTACAGAAAAGGGATACCCTCCGAGATTTTCCAGAAGGCCGGGAAACTCATCGTCAAAGCGGAGGACGAGCTCCTGGGAGAACCTTACGAAGAAGAAGCCGACCTGGTGGTCCTGGCAACCGGTCTGACCCAGAGGAAAGACGCAGACCATCTTCGCGGGTTGCTCAAGCTCTCCCAGGGGCCTGATCGTTTCTATCTGGAAGTCCATCCCAAGTTGCGGCCCCTGGATACGGCTACGGAGGGCATCTATCTGGCGGGAACCTGCCAGAGCCCCAAAGATCTTTGCGACACGCTCGCTCAAGCCCATGGAGCAGCCTCCAGGGCGACCACTTCCCTCTTTGCCGGAAGGGTTAGAATCGAGCCAATCACCGCGGTGATTGACCGCTTGCTCTGCGCGGGATGCGGCCTTTGCGAGCAAGTCTGCGAATACCGGGCTTTGAAGATCGACCCCTACAGGAAGATCATGACCGTCAACGAAGCCCTCTGTAAGGGATGCGGCGCCTGCAATGCCACGTGTCCCTCAGGCGCCATCAGCCTGAGACATTTCAAAACGGAACAAATCATCGCCCAGATCAAGAGGGTCTGTTGAATAGATAGTAATGAGTTCGGAGTTGGGAGTTCGGAGTCATTGCAGGAACACTATTTCAGATTTTTCGCTCCGAACTCCGAACTAAATTACTCCGAACTTTTTCCTCAAATCAACAATCTAAAATCTGAAATCCATGGTGGTGGGGGGTGGATAAATGTTCAAAGAGGACCACCTGAAGAAGCTTGACGAACAGCGCCGCAAATGGACAGAAGATCTTTCCAAAATCCTCTCTGAAACCCCGGAACGTCTGCCCCGCTTTACAACGGTCTCCGACCTGGAGATCAAGGGTCTCTATACCCCCAAAGACATCGAGGACCTCGACTACTCCGCAGATATCGGATTTCCAGGAGTCTTTCCCTTTACGCGCGGCGTTCAGCCCTCCATGTACCGGGGCAGACTCTGGACCATGCGCATGTTCTCGGGTCTCGGGGGACCTGAAGACACAAACAGACGGTTCCACTATCTTCTGAATCATGGAGAAACGGGCCTCTCCATTGCCTTCCACTATCCTACCCTGATGGGTTATGACAGCGATTCTCCCATGGCCAGGGGAGAGATCGGAAAATGCGGAGTAGCGATCGATACTCTGAAGGATATGGAAATCCTGTTCAAAGGAATCCCCCTGGACAAGGTCACCACCTCCATGACGATCAATCCTCCGGCAGCGATCCTGCTGGCCATGTATATTGTCGTTGCGGAAAAACAGGGGGTCAGTCAGAGTCAGATCGGCGGGACCATCCAGAACGACATGCTGAAGGAATTCGTCGCCCAGAAGACCTTTATGCTCCCTCCTAAACCCTCCCTCCGGATCATCGTGGACACCATCGAATATTGCGCCCGGCATGTCCCCCGCTGGAATACGATCAGCATCAGCGGATACCATATCCGGGAAGCGGGATCGACCGCGGTCCAGGAACTCGCCTTTACCCTGGCGGATGGAATCGCCTATGTGGAAGCCGCCCGGGAAAGGGGACTCGACGTGGATGAGTTTTCCCCAAGACTTTCTTTCTTCTTCGATTCCCATATCGATTTCTTCGAGGAGGTCGCCAAGTTCAGAGCCGCCCGGAGGATCTGGGCCAGGATCATGCGCGAGAGATTTCTGGCTAAGAATCCCCGGTCCTGGATGCTCCGATTCCATACTCAAACAGCCGGCTGCTCCTTGACGGCACAACAGCCTTTCAACAACGTTGTCCGGACAGCCTATGAGGCGTTGGCCGCTGTGTTGGGGGGAACCCAGTCCCTTCATACGAACTCCCTCGATGAAACCTATGCGATTCCAACGGAGGAAGCGGCCACAATCGCTCTAAGAACTCAGCAGGTCCTTGCGGAGGAGACAGGTGTGACGAACACCATCGATCCACTGGCCGGTTCCTACTTTGTGGAGGCCCTGACCAACCGGATGGAAGAGGAAGCCTGGGAATATATCCGGAAGATCGACGAAATGGGCGGCATGGTGGCGGCGATCGAACGGGGTTATCCCCAGGCGGAAGTTGCCGAAGCAGCCTATCGATACCAGAAGCAGATCGACTCGGGAGAGAAAGTGATTGTGGGAGTGAACAAATACGTAACGGACCATTCTCCTATTACGATCTGGAAAATGAGACCTGAAATTGAGGAGAGGCAGATCAAAAGGCTCAAAGAAGTCAAGGAAACTCGAAACAACACCAAGGTGGGAGAGGCTCTTAATCAGGTTCGGAAAGTTTCCGAGAGCGGAGAGAACCTCATGCCGTTTCTCATTGATGCCGTCAGAGAATATGCGACGGTCCAGGAAATCTGCGACGTGTGGCGGGAGGTGTTCGGAAGATATACAGACCCAGGATATTTTTGAACAAAGTTACGAGTTCGGAGTTCAGAGCTTCAAAAACATAGTAATGAGTTCGGAGTTGGGAGTTCGGAGTTTCAAGACAAACAAACACCTGAACTCATTAAAATAAGTTATCCGAATCTTCTCTCTGTGGTTTTAGGGTTTACTCCGAACTCCGAACTTATTACTCCGAACTATTCCGAGCCTTTCGGCTCACTCCGAACTCCGAACTCATAACTCCGAACTATTTTGGGAGGTGCCATGACTCCAGACCGTAAGATTCGGATTTTGATCGCCAAACCCGGGCTGGACGGACATGACCGGGGAGCGAAGGTAATCGCCCGGGGGTTCCGGGATGCGGGATTTGAAGTCATCTACACGGGGCTTCATCAAACACCGGAGCAGATTGTGGCTGCAGCCATTCAGGAAGATGTCGACGCGATCGGACTGTCGATCCTCTCCGGCGCCCATGATTACGTTTTCCCGGAAGTCATCGAGCTTCTCAAACAGAGAGGCGCAGAGGATATTGCCGTTTTGGGAGGAGGAATCATCCCCGAAGAGGATATCCCGAATCTTATGAGAATCGGAGTAAAAAATATTTTTACCCCTGGGACCCCGATTGACGACGCTGTAAAATGGGTCCGGGAAAATATAAAACCAAGGAAATAATAGTTCGGAGTGATGAGTTCGGAGTTCGGAGTCAATGAGACAGATCTAACTAAGTGGGGTTTAGTTCGTTTTTTTCTCCGAACTCCGAACTCGAAACTATCTTTATAAATTGGAAGGGAGGTGAGAGTTCTGAGTAGGTAAAAAGCAATTTCTTGCTCTGTGCTCTACGCCCTATGCTTATCTTAGAAAAGGAGGGACCGGAATGATCACATTTAAAGAGGGCAATTTAAGAATTCCAAAGTGGAACCGAAGGGTTTTTATCGTTGCAGGGGGAACGACGGCATACCGGAAATACTTCCCCGAGTACAAGCTGGAAGAGCTGGTCATGATGGCTTTCAAACAGATGCTGGAGGAGAACGACCTGAAAATGAATCCCCTGGAAGTCAAAGGGTTAATCAACTATGCGGCCTATGGGGAATTTGCCGACCATTTTCAGGATCAACTTCTTTGTGAGGCGAAGATCCACGACTATTTGGGACTTGATCCTCTCTTTAATACGGGAATCAAGACCGGGGGAGCCACCGGAGGATCAACCATACTCAATGCCGCGATGGCAGTGGCTTCCGGTTATGCCAATGTGGCCCTGGCTGCGGGCTGGGAACGTATGGATGAAGTGGATACCCGAACAGGAAATTTCTACATCTCCACGGCGGCCTGTAAGGATTTTGAAACCCGCCTGGGCCGTGTCTACTCGTCCTATTATGCTCCGATGGCTAATCGTTTTGCCTGGGCTTTCAATGTATCCGAGGTCACACGGGCCAAGATTGCCGTTAAGAACCGTCTCTATGCTTGTTCTTCTCCCTATGCCCAGCAACCCGGGAAGCATACGGTCGAGGAAGTCCTAAAGAGTCCCATGTCTGCCTATCCGCTTCGGTTTCTGGAATGCTGTGCCATGAGCGTCGGGGCCGCCTGCACCCTGGTCTGCGACGAGGAGACCGCTTATAAATTAAGCGATCATCCCTGCGAGCTGTTCATCTGCGGAGGCACCCATACCTTGCGGGTGGCAGACCGGCGCCCCATGGACATTCCCTTGCTCCCCCACGAGACACCGGAGATGTATAAGGACCTTACTGAAAAAGGGAGCCGGTTTCCCGGATTTGAGAGCTTCCTTGCGGCCCGGTTTGCAGCCTGGCTCGTCTATCGGATGGCTGGTATCCGGAACCCTCTGGAGGACCTGGATCTCGTAGAACTGCACGACGCCTTCACCATCAGCGATCTTCAGACCTACGGCGACATTGGACTCCGGCCCTATGGTCAGGAGCAGGATTACATTGAGTCCGGAGACGCTTACTATATCAATCCCCGTACCGGCGCCCCTGGGAAGTGTCCTTCCAACCTATCAGGCGGTTTGATCGGGACCATGCATGCCGTGGGAGCGACGGGAATCTTTCAGGCTGCCGAGTGCCTGTGGCAACTGCAACAGAAATATGATAAATTTCACGGCGATCCGAAAATCTGGAAGAAATGGGGCAAAGAAAAACCCAAAGACTGGGCGAGTCTCCAGATCCCTGAAACGGGCAAACAGGCCCTGTGGGTTTCTCATGCGGGTGTAGGGTCTCACGTGACAGTAGGCATCCTGAGAAAGAGCTGGTAAACGCTAAAGGAGGAAAAACCTTATGGCAAAGAAAAAGGTGGAGATAAAGAAAAAGGTCCAGGTGAAAGCTAAGAAGAAGGCGCCGGTCAAGAAGAAAGCCCAGCCGAAGAAAATAAAAGAAACCAAGTTCATCGGGAAGGTGACGAAAATCCGTCAGGCCAAACCGGCCACAGTGATTGAATGGCCCCGGGCGATCACCCATGTTCACACGTACGGAATGCTCTCCCCTTTCTTCGAGGGATTGAAGAAAGGCAAACTGATGGCGACCCGTTGCGGAAACGGAAATTGCCCGGAAAAGCGGCTCTGGATTCCACCCCGCGCCCACTGCCCCGACTGTCATACCGAAATGGCCTGGGAGACCTTGCCCAATCCGGTGATCGGCACGATCTACGCCTTTACTCAGGTCGTCTATGCGGGTATCGGCATTGAGCTTTCAACCCCGTACTGGCAGGTTGACGTGGAGATTCCTGGGTTAGCCACCATCCCTAAAAGCTATCTGCTTTACGGAGAACCCTATATCGGAATGAAGGTCAAGGCCGAGTTCAGGACAAAACAACCTACGAATACAGTGCTGGACTATTGCTGGGTACCCTACGAAAAATAGTTCGGAGTGATGAGTTCGGAGTTCGGAGTAAACCCTAAAACCAAAGAGACAGGATTCGGACGACTCATTTTTTGGATTAATATCGGGTTGGGAGCCGTGAGTTAAAATGTTTCTTGGCCTTTAAACTCCGAACTCCGAACTCCCAACTCCGAACTCCTTACTATGTCTGGAGGTTCCTATGCCCCTTGATTTTGATTTGACCGAAGAGCAGCAGATGCTCAGGAAGATGGTCCGAAACCTGGCTGAAAAGGAGATTGCGCCTGTTGCCCAGGAGCTGGACGACAAAGAGGAGTTTTCCTATACCCTGACCAAACGGATGGGTGACCTGGGACTTTTCGGCCCCTTTGTCCCCGAGGAATACGGCGGGAGCAATGTCGGCTATATCTCTTATATCATCGCCGTCGAAGAGATTGCAAGAATCGACGGCTCTCAGGCGGCAACGCTGGCGGCGGGGAACTCCCTCGGAATCTCGCCCATTTATTATTACGGAAGCGAAGAGCAGAAGCAGAAATGGCTTCCCGATCTCTGTTCAGGGAATGCGCTCTCTTCTTTTGGGCTGACCGAGGCGAACGCCGGGTCGGATGCCGGGGCTTCCGGAACGAATGCCATCCTGGAAGGAAATCAGTGGGTCATCAACGGTTCAAAGATATTCATTACGAATTCGACCACCGACATCAGCAGAGTGTGTGTCGTTCAAGCGGTTACAGGCAAACGAAGAGACGGAAAGAACGAGCTTTCGTGCATTCTGGTTCCGAATGGCACGCCGGGTTTCACCACAAAGACCATGCACGGTAAAATGGTATGGAGGTCCTCCAATACAGGAGAGCTCTACTTCACGGACTGCAGAGTTCCCATGGAGAATCTTCTGGGCCGACAGGGGGATGGATTCCACCAGATGCTTGCCACCCTGGATGGAGGAAGGTTGAGCATCGCGGCCATGGGACTGGGGGGCGCCCAGGGCGCCTTTGAACTGGCCCTCAAATATTCGAATGAGAGGGAGCAATTCGGAAGACCCATCGGGTCTTTCCAGGTGAATGCCTTTAAGCTGGCGGATATGGCCACGGAGATCGAGCTTGCAAGACTTCTGCTCTATAAGGCATGCTGGTTGTGCGAGAATCACCGGTCTTTCTCCAAAGAATCGGCCATGGCCAAGATGTTCTGCTCCGAGATGTATCACCGGGTGGCCAACCAGGCGGTTCAGCTTCACGGCGGATACGGTCTGATGAAAGAGTATCCTGTGGAGCGTCATTACCGGAATCAGAAACTCCTCGATATCGGCGAAGGAACTTCCGAAGTGCAGCGGATCGTCATCGCAAGACATATCGGGGTCCCGGGAAGAGCACTGTAATACAAACATCATTGTAAAGTGCAACATTAGCAATGCAAATTTAGCAATAAAACAGTTTTTGCTCTTTATTGCTAATCGGCTAGCCAAAGACATTTGAAATTTCCCTAATAATCTCCTCCCCATCTTGACGGGGGAGGGTGAGGGTGGGGGTGGACAAATTGAAACGATGATGAGTACAGCCAAACGAATTCTCGAAGGGGACATCCGCGCAGCTTCGAGATTGATGCGCGATATCGATGACCGGATCCCAACCGCCCAGGAGGCTCTGAAAGAGCTTTATCCACAGACGGGAAAGGCCTACGTCGTTGGAATCACAGGCCCCCCGGGTTCCGGCAAATCGACCCTCGTGGATAAGATGGTGGACATCTTCCGGAAGGAAGGCAAGACCGTGGGGATCATTGCAGTGGACCCCACCAGCCCTTTCACGGGAGGGGCCATTCTCGGGGACCGGATCCGCATGCAGCGCCACGCGACCGATGAGGGGGTGTTTATTCGCTCACTGGCAACACGCGGGTGTCTGGGGGGCCTATCGCGGTCCACCCAGGATATTATTCATGTCATGGATGCGATGGGGAAAGAGATCATCCTGGTCGAAACCGTGGGGGTCGGTCAGGATGAGGTGGAGATTGTAAATGCGGCCCACACCTCCATCGTTGTCTTTGTCCCCGGGTTGGGCGATGATATCCAGGCAATTAAGGCGGGGATTATCGAGATCGGGGATCTCTTCGCGATCAATAAATCTGACCGGGAAGGGGCAGAGAAGATTGAAAGGGACCTCCGGATGGTTCTCGAAATGGGCAGAAAGCGCGAGAACGGCTGGGAGCCGGGAATCTTCAAGACCGAGGCCATCCTGGGAAAAGGGATTTTTGAGCTGGTCTCCGGGATTTATCGCCACAAGCAGGCCCTGGAGCAAAGCAAGGTATTGGAAAGGAAACTAAGACAGAGGGCCAGGACAGCTTTCCTGAATATTCTTCAAACCGAAGTCATGAGTCGCTTCATCGAAAAGATCGAAAAAGAAGGAAACTGGGAAACGATCCTTGATGAATTGGTGAATCGCCAGACAGATCCTTACTCCATCGCAGAGCGACTGATCGCAGAAGAACTGAAAGAAAATTGTAAACTGCAAAGTGCAAAATGAAAATTGAAAAATTTCAGGTAAGCCAGACAATTTTCAATTTGCATTTTGAAATTTTCACTTTGCATTGATTTTTTGAGGGGGGGGACGCGCCGTTGACGAAATCTATTGAAGCCATACGAAAGGAACTGGAGAAGAGGACGCAAGAAGCCTTACTGGGCGGCGGCCAGGAAAGGATCGATAAGCAGCACAAGGATCGGAAGCTAACGGCCCGGGAACGGATCGACCTTCTCCTGGACGAGGGAACGTTTGTTGAGCTTGACCGCTTTGTGACGCATCGCTGCACCGATTTCGGGATGGAGGAGAAGAAGTTCTATGGGGATGGGGTTGTCACCGGCTATGGAAAGATCGATGGCCGCCAGGTCTTCGTTTTTTCCCAGGACTTCACCGTCTTCGGGGGAGCCCTGGGTATGGCCTTCGCAGAAAAGATCTGCAAAGTGATGGATATGGCCGTGAAGATGGGAGCGCCGATGATCGGTCTGAATGACTCGGGCGGCGCAAGAATCCAGGAAGGCGTGGAAAGCCTTGCCGGTTATGCTTATATCTTTCTCAGAAACGCCCTCGCCTCCGGGGTGATCCCCCAGATCTCTGCCATCATGGGGCCCTGCGCAGGAGGCGCCGTCTATTCTCCTGCCATGACGGACTTCATCCTCATGACCAATGAGACGAGTTATCTGCATATCACCGGACCCGATGTGATCAAGGCGGCTCTAAAGAAAACAGAAACGAAGGACGGCAGACCCATCACCTCTGAACTCCTCGGAGGTTCCAAAGTCCATATGGGGAAGAGCGGCGTGGCCCACTTCGCAGGAGAGAATGATGAGGATACGCTCCGGTTGATCAAAGAGTTGCTCAGTTTCTTTCCGCAGAATAACCGTGAGAAACCACCTGCGGTCGAATGTACGGATGATCCAAACCGTATGGATGAATCATTGAAGACCGTCGTGCCGGAAGATTCCAAGAAGGCCTATGACATGAAGAAGGTCATTCTTGCCGTAGTGGATCACCGGCATTTCCTCGAAGTTCAGAAAGATTGGGCAAAGAACATCATTGTCGGGTTTGCCCGTTTCAACGGCATGCCTGCCGCCATCGTCGCCAATCAGCCCAACTGGATGGCAGGCTCCCTCGACCCGGACTCTTCTGTCAAAGCCGGCCGTTTTGTCCGTTTCTGCGATTGCTTCAACATTCCGATAATCACCTTTGTGGATGTTCCCGGGTTTCTTCCCGGAATCGACATGGAGGAAAGAGGGATCATCCGGCATGGGGCGAAGCTCCTTTATGCTTTTTGCGAGGCCACGGTGCCGAAAATTACCATCATCACCCGCAAAGGGTATGGAGGAGCTTACGATGTGATGTCGAGCAAGCATATCCGCGGGGACATCAATTACTGCTATCCCAATGCCGAGATTGCGGTCATGGGAGCGGACGGCGCGGTCAACGTCGTCTTTCGAAACGAGATCAAGACCGCTGCGAATCCCGATGAAACCAGGCGTCGTCTGGTAGACGAATATCAGGAGAAATTTGCAAGCCCCTACAAAGCCGCTGAATTGGGATACGTGGATGAAATTATCGAGCCTGAGGAGACCCGGCCGAAGATCATCCAGGCCATGGAGATTCTGAAAACCAAAGCCGACACCAATCCCTGGCGGAAACATGGAAACATCCCTTTGTGAATGCGGATTGTAGAATGCGGAATGCAGAATGCGGAATGTGGAATACGGATTAAGAAAGGTTTTGCATTCCGAACTCCGAATTCCGAAATCCGAGATCTGAATTTGAGGAATTCCACACTCCGAATTCCGAATTTAAAATATTCCGAATCCGAATTCCGAATTACGAGAAGAGGTGAAAGATGCCTAAGGATATTGGGAAAGAATCCGAACGTTGGGAAAGAACTACGCTCAATAAGGTTCT
>Ga0214473_10005973_pt1 | contig 14567 bp, 9 predicted proteins | sample RVTome_7_FD_203509 | JGI IMG/M metagenome (GOLD analysis project Ga0214473, IMG submission 203509) | Soil microbial communities from uranium-contaminated site in the Upper Colorado River Basin, Wyoming, United States - RVT98D197 | ecosystem: Environmental > Terrestrial > Soil > Contaminated >... | reverse complement strand
CGTGGGTCCGCGCCAGTCCTCGCAGCAGGTGAAAGCTGCGGATCTTGCCCCCGGCGTCGAGGGGATGGGGCAGATACGGGGTGACGAACGCGATCCTCACGTCGCCATCTCGACGCCGCGGGGGGCGTAGGCGTACAGCTCCAGCAGCTCGCACGCGCCCTCCAGCGTGGTCTGCACCGGCAGCGCCGGCAACTCGTCGGCCAGGGCGCGGCCCGAGGCCAGCTCGTCCAGGGCAGAGCGCAAGGCGCGCACGTCTCGAGGCGGCACGAGCAGTCCCGTCGCCCCGTGAGCCACCACTTCGGGCACGCCGCCCGTGTCGGAGGCCACCACGGGCAGGCCCGCCGCCAGCGCCTCGAGCAGGACGAGACCCGTCGTCTCCCACCAGATCGAGGGCAGCACGACCGCGTCGAGCCCGGCCAGTACGCGGTCCTGTTCCCCCTCGGGGAAGGCCCCTTGGAAGCGGATGCGTGGGTCGTCGCTCGCCGCGTGCCGCAGGGACTCGGCGTAGGAGGGATGGGCGTACGGGCTGCCAAACACGTCGAGCGATACCTGGGGGCTATCGAGGCCGCGGAAGGCTTCGATCAGGACGTGCACGCCCTTGTGCGGCGCGAGCGTCCCGATGAAACCGAAGCGGCGGCGCGGGCCGGCAGGACGCGGAAGCGTCGGCCCCTGCACCGCCCCGAGCGCGACGCGACGCACCTGCTCCGCGGGCAGCCCGAATTCGAGCGCGCGCTCCCGCACGAACAGCGTGGGCGCCAACACCAGGTCGGCCTGCGACAGGGCTTCGCGCAGCCGCGTCGCCCGCCGGTCCATGGCCGCCGCCAGATCCTCGTGCAGGGGCGACAGCTCGCGCAGCAGGCGCAGGCCCGCCTCGATCGTGCGCGGCGCCAGGTCGTGCAGCCTGTGCAGCTGGCGGCCGAGGCCGACGCGGCGCGCGGCAGCGAGCAGGCCGGTCTGGACCGCAGGCGCCAGGTACGGGCTGTCGCGCAGGCAGACCGCGCAGACGGCGTGGTTCACGCTCTCGCACAGGCTCAGGTCGGCGCGCAGCCGCAGCCCGTCGCGCGGGCAGGTCAGCCAGTGATCGTGGAGCGTCATCAGGACACGGGCGCCGGCGCGGCGCGCTTCCCCCAGCACCTCGGCCGAGAGGTTCAGCATGTGCTGGACGTGGACGCAGTCGGGCGCGAAGCCCTGGATCACCTCGCGCACCGCTGCCGCGAGCGCGGGATCGTCGTACGTCCCCGCCAGCGTGCCCTGCGGGTGGAGGCTCACGACCTCCGCGACCGCGACGCTACCGTGCTGGCGGCGGCGCAGGGCGCCGTGCGGCGCGTCCAGATCGTGCACCGCGGCCAGTACGAGCACATCCTGGCCCAGCTCGCGTAGCGCGCGGGCGAGGCGCAGCGTGTAGACCTCGACACCCGCCGTGGAGCGGGGCGGAAAGGCGTGAAGCGCCAGCAGGATGCGCATGGACGGAGCGTCCGGGAGGGCTTGTGGTCTAATCCCGCCCATGACCGCGTCCCTGCGATGGTACATCGGCCGCTCGCCGGCGCGGTCCTGGAGCGCGGTGTCGCTCGCGCTCCTCACGCTCTACGCGGCGCTGGTCGCCGTCGAGGCGCAGCGTCGCGGCCTCGCCTTCGACGCGGTGGAGCCCTGGCCGCTCGGCGGTCCCCACCCGGATCCTGCCCTCGGTCTCACCTCGCTGGCGCTGGGGCTGGGGCTCGGCTGGGCGGTGCCGGGGCTGTCTCTCGCGCTGCTCAGCGCGCCCGGCATCCGCGGCGCGCGCCTGCTGGCTCGTGGCTTCGGTCTCGGCGTGGGTTACCTGCTGGTCGCGGGTCTGGCCGTGGCGCTGCTCACCGGCGGCGCGCCCACGAGGACGGCCCTGCTGGCACTGTTGTCGCTTCCAGCGCTCGCGGCGCTGGGTCGGTCCGAGGAGTCGCATCTGTCCCTGGCAGATTGGACCCTGGTGGCGGCCGTGTTGTCGATGATCCTCGTCACGGCTTGGCTCTGGCCCAAGCTCGCCGACGAGGGACTGAACGGAGACGGCACAGAGGCCTACGAACTGGCGCGCAGCCTCGCTGAGAACGCGCTCCCGCGTTGGGACCTCGAGCGGCCCGGCGGCCCGGGCGCCTACGGCCACCCGGCCGTGAACCCGTTCCTCACCAATTCGTACCTCCTGCACGCCCAGATGCGCGTGCTGGGCCGTGGCGAGCTGGCCGCACGCTCGTCCTTGCCCGCGGCGCTCGTTGCCGCTGCCGTCCTCGCCGGAGCGCTCTGCGCTCGGCGTGGCGTCTCTGCGTGGGTCTACCTTGGCGCGCTTGCGGGCGTGAGCCTGCTCTGGAACGCGTACTACGTCGGGTACGAACCCGCGGTCGCGGACCTCGCCGAACCCGCCGCCACCGACCTGCTGATGACCGCGCTCTGGCTGTGCGGAGCCGTCGAGATCGCGAGCGGATCCGTTGCGCCGGGTGTCGCCTTCCTTCTCCTGGCGAGCGGCGTGCTCTATTCCGCTCCGCTGCTCGCCAGCGTCGCGCTCGGCGCCCTCGCCTCGACCGGGGAGCCTCGCGGACGGCGAGCCCTGGCGCTCTGGCTGGGCGGTCTGACGCTCACAGGCCTGATGGCGCTCTCGGCCGGAATCGCAACGCGGAGCTGGCCCGACTGGATTCGCCAGGTCCGGAGCGAGTATTGGCAGGACGTCGTGGACACTGCCCGAGTTGTACCCACGGTGCCACTGCTGGGCCGCCTGGTGCTGATGACGGGAGCGCTGCCCTTGATCGCCGCGGGGCGCTTCCGGCGCATCACGCCGGTACCACGGGCCTTGCTGGTCGCGGCCGGGTTCTACACCGTCCTCGTGGCTGCGGGCCATTCGAAAAACCTCCACTACCTCGCTCCCCTCCCCTTTCTGCTCGCGCCGGCTGCTCTCGAAGCCTCGGGACCGCGACTGCGCATGGCTGCGTCGGTGCTGCTCGCGGCCGTGTTCGCGCTCTCTTGGCCCAGTCCCCGCGGCATCCACCGCGAGAACGTCGATCTGGGCGAGCGGTCCTGCCTCGACGGCGTGGACGTCGAGACGGCGGCGCTAGGCGGCGACGTGCTCTACTCCGCTTTCGGGCGACCGAGCTCGAGTGCGCGCTTTGCCGTCGGCAAGCACACGTTCGTTCGTTACGCCGTCGAGCGCGGAGGCCGCGACTGCGCCTTCCGCTTGTCAACGGAAGAGAGAGAAGGCTGGGTGACCGTGGCAGGCTCGGCGCTGACGTTCTCGGTGCGTGACGTCGAGGAGTATGTTCGCTGGCGCTTCGGGCAGCCTGCGGTGCCCTCTTCGCCCCTGTTCCCGCGGCCGCCCCAGTCGCCCCTGCCGCTCGATCCCGCGAGCTGGGTCGGACGTCACATCCTCGGCGAGCGCCGCGGGGCGGCCTTGCTCCTCGGCGGCTTCTCGCCTCTCGAATCGAGCGATCCCGGCAATCCGCCGGTTTATGCCAGCGTGCGCAGCGAGCGGCCGCGCCTTCTCGTCCCCCAGATCCCGGGACACGCCGCCTGGATCCGCGCGTGGAGCCCTGAAGGGGGCATCGAGTTGACGCTGCAGGCCAACGGCCATGCCGACGGCCGGCTGCGCCTACCCCCTGGGTGGTCCGCCGTCAGCCTCCCGACGCACTCGGCTCGCTGGCGTGCAGGCTGGAACGTCGTCGAACTTGGCGGCGACGCGGCCTCGCTGCCGCACCTCGCGCTCGACTGGCTGGAGCTGCGGAGGGATTCGCCTTGAAGGTCGGCCACGAAGCGCTGCAGCTTCACGTTGGCCACGCCTGGGCCCTCGCGTGGCTCGCATGGCTCGCGAGCGGCGCGCTGCTGCCGCTGCCCCCCTGGAATGCGGGCCGCCTGCTGGCTCTCGAGGAACGGAAGGCGGCCGCGCTGGCGGAGGGGCCTTCCGGCTCGACTGCCTGGTCGATCGACGTCGGTGCGCCGCGCCAGGGCGACGCGCTCGGCGTCGGCTGGAGCGTGAACGAGGCGTTCCACGACCAGGGTGCGCGGCGCACATTCGTGTGGATCGAGGGAGCGCGCGCCGAAGTGTCTTTTTCCTCGTCCGACTGGCCGCAGGCGCAGCTTGCAGTCGAAGCTTCGCCGCTCGATGGCTTGGCGCCGCTGGCCGTCGATGTCGCGCTCGACGGCGAGGGACGCGACACGCTCCTCTTCCCCTCCGGCTGGAACACGGTCCGCCTGGCGCTCGGGCCGCTCCAGGCGGGGCGGCATGTCCTGGGGCTACGGCCGCGCGCGCAGGCCTCGCCGCCCGGCGAAGCGCGGGCGCTGAGCCTCGCCGTGGACGGCATCGGTCTCGGCGCGTCGCGCGATCTCGCGCCTTCGCGCGACCGCGGCGTCTTCGCGGGCCGGCTGCGCGCCGGGCTCGAGGAACGGCCCGCGCTCTACGTCTCGGCCGAAGCCGAGGCGCCGCCCTTGCCGCCGGGAAGCGTCCGCATCGAAGTCGAGCCCGGCCTCGTCGCGTGGTATGGCTTCGGTGTCGGCGGTCCGGCCCGGACGATGAGCTCAGTGATCGTGGTGCTGAACGGCCTGCTCGCGGCCGCGCTCGTCACTCTGGTCCCGGGCCTCGCGTGGTCGGCGCGCTTCGGACGTGCCGGCGGTGTGCTGCGACTGGGGGAGATCCTGGCCTCCTCGACGCTCGCGTGGCTCGCCGTCTTCGTCGCGCTGCGGCTCGTCGGGGCGTCCCCGGAAGGCTGGCCGCTCGTGCTGGCGATCGCGCTGGCCGGCGCAGCGCCGCTGCCTTTCCTGCGCGCACGCCAGACGCTCGCCCTCCCCTGGAGCGCCCTGGGAGCCGCGCTTCCGGCCGTTCTCGTGCTCTCGCTCTTCGCAACGGCCGTGGTCCCGCCGCTCGAGGACCAGGACATGGAGGTCCAGGCGACGGCGCACGCCCTGGCAACGCGCCAGGCGCCGCTGGCGCTCACCAACCGCGGCACGCCCTACTTCTTTGCGCATCCGCCGCTGCTGCACCTGTGGCAGGCCGGCAGCTTCGCCGTCGCCGGTCGGCTCGAACGCGTGCGCTACTACGCGGACGCCGGAGCTGCAGCGCTCGGCCGACCCTTCGTCGAACCACTCCCCGGGGCGCCGCTCGCGGCCCGGCCGCACTACGAAGAATGGAAGTCGCTGCTGAGGCGTTTCCTGACCGAGCCACAGCTCTGGCCCACGCGCCAGGTCAACGTCCTGCTGGCGGCGCTCGCAGTGGGTGTCGCCGCCCACCTCGCCGGCGCCGTGGCCGGATCGACTGCTCTGGGTCTGGCGCTGGCCGGCGTGCTGCTCAGCTTCCCCGAATTCTTGGTGCGCGGTGCCTACGGCGGCTACTTCGCATCGACGACGCTGCTCACGTTGGTGCTGCTCGCTGGTCTCGGCGGAAACGCAAACGTACGCGGACTCGCGGTGGGCGGCACACTTGCCTTCCTGGCCAACCAGAAGGGCCTGCTGGTGCCCGTGGCGTGGGCGGTCGCGGCGCCGCAGCGCATCGGCAGGGGTCGCTTCGTGCCGCTCGCCGGAGCGCTGCTGGGTGCAGCGGCCTACACGTCCTATGGATTCGCAGTGGACCGGCAGTCCTTCGTCTACGACTTCCTGAAGGAGCATGTGGCGCGTCGTCTCGCGCCCAGCAATCTGCGCTTCGAGAGCGACGTGTCCCGTTGGTATCCGTCGATCCCGGAGCTTTGGGTCGAGTTTGGCGCTCGCTACGGCTGGCTCTTCCTGTTGCTGGCCGCGCTGGCCACGATACGCGGCCTCTGGAGCCGCCGCGCCGAGGTGCGCGCCGCGGCGGCTGCGGTCCTGCTCGGAGCCGCCGTCTTCAGCGTCACCGACTGGCGCCAGACCAAGCACCTCTCCTTGCTAGCTGCCCCCGCGCTGGTCGCGCTCGCCGACTTCGCGCCGCGCACGCGGAGCGGCCGCCGCGCGGTTCTCGTCGTCTGCATGCTGCTGTGCCTGCGCAACTTGTGGCACGCCTGGCCGCTGCTCACGCGCTTCGAGGCGCTGCGTCCTGGCACGACCTGGTAGAGCGACGACCGGTGCGGTTGCGCAGATAGAAAGCCAACAACACAGCAAAGGCGAGAGTGTGCAGGAGGGCGGCGGCGACCGCAAGCCCTCGCACCGGCCAGTGCGCCCCCCCCAGGCGTAACAGCGCCGCCTGGTCGAACAGGACCAGGTTCGCCTGGATGGTGGCGGTCAGCAGGCCGAAAGCGATCCACAGCCGGCCGTATGCTAGCGCCGCCAGCGCGAGAAATGGCAGGACCGCGATCAGGTGGTTCTCGTGCAGCTCCGTGCCGAAGGCGAAGGACGCGAGCGTCGTGACGGCCGCCGCCAGGGCCAAGCGCGGCGCCTCCGGCTCACCCCGCGGCGGAACACGCGCCGCTACGAGCACGGCGCAGGCCAAGAACAGGACGAGCCCGAGGGCGCGGGCCGTGAGCGGTCCGGCGAGCGAGATGGTGTCGCTGGTGCCGAACCCGCTGCCGCCGTCCAGCAGCAGCCAGAGGTTGGCCGCGTTACACGAGAGATAGGGCTCGCCGCCGATGGTGGACCGCCACAGCGCTTCGAGCGTGCTGAGGAAGGTCCCTCCCCACAGGAATGGGAGGAACACCAGCAGAAAGGTACCCGCGGCCGCCAGACCGGCTCGCCCCAGCCGTCGCGTGGCGCGACTCGCAACCAGGACGACGACCAACGGCGCGAAGGCAAGGGCCTGGGGTTTCGTGAGGGCAGCGAGCGTGTAGGCGCTCGCCCCCGCCTCCACCCGGTCTCGGCGGAGCAGGCCGAGGCTCGACGCCACGAGCGCGATCCACACTGCATCCGATTGCCCCCAGGACGCGGTGTTGTAGATGACGGCCGGGTTGAGCGAGTAGGCGGCCGCGGCGGCCACGCCTGTGTTGCGGCCCACGGCCGACCCCATGAGGTACAAGGTCCAGCAGATCAGTGCATCGGCCACGATCCCCGGAAGCTTGAGGCCCACGGTGAACCAACGGCTCCGCTCGAGCCGAGCGCCCAGGTCGCCGGGCCCGAGCTCCTCGAAGTTGAGCTGCCAGTCCCACAGCTCGAAGCCCGGGCGATCCAGGGCCCGATAGGCGGCGGCCACGGCTGTCCTGAGGTAGAGCAACACCGGCGGCGTGTTGATGAAGTAGCCTCCCGCCCACTCGCGGCCGGTGAACGCCGGGTCGTTCTCGCGGTTCACCTCGTAGACCGTGTGCGGCCCGCGTGTCAGCGCGCGGTGTGTCGCCAGCCGCCATTCGAAGAGGTCCCCGTCCTCGCCCAGATATCCCGAGCCTGTCGACACCGCAAGGCGCAGCGCGAGGCCCGCCAGGAGCACCGCGCCCCCCAGGACGGGCCGCGCCCATCGTCGCGAGCCGGTCACGGCTCGCTTCGGCCCAGCGCGTGCCGGGTCCATGCCGCGAAGATCGCCAGGTTGACCAGCGCGTTGGCGAAGGAGGGCAGCAGTGTCGCGGCGGCCAGCTCGGGTCCCACTGCTAGCCAGTACAGCGCCAGATAGAGGTTGACCGCAAAGGTCGCCGTCGTCGCGACCAGGACGCCGCGCAAGAACCCGGATCTCGCCGCTGCCAGCGTGAGGAAAGGAAACATCGCATACATGTGGTTCTCATGGATTTGCGTGGCCAGCATGAAGAACCCGAAGGCGAGCAGGGCCGACAGGCTGATGAGCGAGTCCGCTTCGGGACGCCGCACGAGGCGCGCCACGATCACGGAGGCGTACGCGGCGAGCAGCAGAAGGCCGAGAAGCAGCGGGCTCAGGCCGAGCAGGAACGGCGTCCGATCGCTCGGGAAGGACCGCTCGTCGAGCACCGGGAAGAACAACCACCAAAGGTTGTGAGCGAGGGCGCTCGGCCAGGGGTGCAGGCTGGGCATCTCGACGTGCGCGCGGGCCAGGGCGGGCAGCTCGCCTGCAGCGACAAACGGCGAGAGCACGACCAGGGCCGCGAGGGCCGCGAGGCCTGCTCCGCGCAGGAGGTCGCGCGGTGGTGTCCGCAAGCACAGGAAGACCACGAATGGCAGCAAGAAGATCCAGGCCTGCGGCTTCGTGAGGGCCGCGAGCGTCAGCCAGACCGGCGCCCACAACGCGGAACCAGCCACCAGTCTGTCAGCGGCCGCGATCAGGAAGCCCGTGTGAAGCGCATCCTGGTAGCCGAACACGTCGGTGGCCAGGGCGATCGCGGGGTTCCAGAGCCAAGCCGCCGCCGCCCACGAGCTCGTCCGCTCTGCTCCACCCAGCCGCCCCGCCATGCGGAACAAGAGCCAGGCGATCGTCAGGTTGAGCGCGAGCATCGGCAGCTTGAGCACCAGTGTGAAGACCGGACTCGCGGGGCCGAGGCGCTCGCGGAGCCCCGAGGTCTGATACGCGAAGCCGACGAGCTTGCTGAGATACAGATACAGGGGCGGCCAGTCGTAGCGCAGGTCCGGCGTCGGGTGTGTCGAGTACGCGGTGCCGATTCCCGACGCCGCAACGCGATCCGCCCAGTGGCGGAAGACCGCGACGTCCCCCCACTCCGGCAACGCGCTCGCGGAGACGGCAAGCACGACGTGCGCGAATGCCGCGGCTGCGAACAACCGCCAGGGTGCCCGCGCAGGGGGCAGGCTCTGTCTGGGGCCGTGCGTGTCTCGGCTCATCAATCACAGGCGACCGGCACGTCGGGCGCCGGCAGCAGGCTGGCGAGGAGCAGCCCGATGAAGATCGAGCGCCCCTTCTGCCAGCGCCGCGCGATCATCTGCGCGGTCGCCGCGCATACCAGCGGCAGGCTGGGAAGGGGCCAGGTCCAAACCGGCGCATCGAGACGTGTCGGACCTGCGGGTCCCAGGAACGTCGTGACGAGCACGAACAGCACTGGAGACGCCGACCAGAAGCCGCCAGAGGGATCGCCGTCGCGGCCGAATGCGTGCAGCGCGCCCAGCAGCAGCAGGATCCCCAGCGCGATCCCGGGACCCGGGTACTCGCAGCGATGGTCGGTCCAGAGCGTTGGCCACTGCCCCAGCGTCGCGCCGAACACGTCGCGCAGGAAGAACCCCACGCCGTGCAGGCTGAACGTCGGGCGCGCAATGCGGCTCGCGTGATCGAGGTAGTTGAGGTACCTGAAGTCGAAACGCGTTGCCGTCAGGTTGTAGCCGACGTCCACGGCGATCACGGCGAGCCCGGCAAGTCCCGCCAGGGCGAAATCGCGGCGCGCGAGGCCGCGGCGCCGCTCGCGCCGAAGCAGGAACACCAGCAGCCAGGCGAAGGCCAGCAAAGCGGTGCTCTCGCTGCATAGGAACGCGAGGCCCAGCAGCACAGCACCTTGCACCAGGCTGGCGCGGCCGCCTTGCGGCAGGCCGGCCAGCCGCCACCAGGCCAGCGTGACGAAGAGGAGCTGGAACGGAATCTCGAAGGCGAGAGCCGACAGCCCGGCATGCAGGGGACTACCAGCCAACAGGGCCGCCGCCAGCAAGGCTTCGCGCCGCGGGGCCCAGCGCGCGACCGCCAGCGCGACTACCAGAGGCGTCAACCCGCCCGCGAGCACGCCGAGCAGCCGGTAGCCCAGGGGGCTCGTGCCGAAGAGCCAGCCACTCGCGGCCAGGAGGTAGGTCCCGAGCAGCGGGTGGTCCCCGCCGTGCAGCGGCCACGGGCCTCCCGAACGCAGGACGGCCTGGGCGACACCGATGCAGATCCGCTCGTCCGGGAGCTGGGAGCCGCGGGAGGCGAGCACGAAACGCCAAATCAGGGAGGCGGCCGTGACAGCCGCGAGGCTGGCGGCCCAGGATGCCGCCGGTTGGCGCTGCGCCCAGTTGCGCAGCCGGCCGATCACGGCAAACCCCCGCCCGCGGCCGACAAGCGCCTGCGCAACCTCCGGATCCCGCGCAGGTCGTCGACGATGGTCCGCGCGATGCGCACGGTCGAGCCCAGGTCCTCGATCCAGTCGACCGGGATCTCGTCCACGCGGCGCCGGGCGCGCTGTGCCAGCACCAGCAGCTCGGTGTCGAAGAACCACAGGTCGTCCTGCGTCCGAGCCACCAGCTCGTTGCAGGCTTCACATGTCAGGAACTTGAACCCACACTGGTGGTCGCTGAGCACCGAGCCAAACACGGCTCGCACCAGCGCGTTGTAGGCTCGCGACAGCATTTCGCGATGCAAGCGGCGCCGGATGCGGGCGCCGGGAAGCAGCCGCGAGCCGATCACCAGGTCGGCTCCGCCGGCCAGCCGCGCCAGGGCAGTGGGCAGCGCCGCCAGGTGCGTGGACAGATCGGCGTCCATGTAGCCCAGCCAGTGCGCGTCCGAGCGCAGGAACGACCGGCGCAGGGCGCGGCCGCGACCCTTCTCGGGGAAGTGGACCGCTGCCACCTCCGGATGGCTCGCGGCCAGGCTATCGGCCACAGCGGCGGTGCCGTCCGTAGACCCGTTGTCGACGATGGTGACCCGGAAACCGTCCCCCAGCGCTTCGCGGCAGAACGCCGTCAGCCGGACCACGTTCGGCTCGAGGTCCGCCGCCTCGTTGTACGCGGGGATGAAGCACTCCAGGCGCAGGCCGGCCACGCTCAGGCCGCGACCTGGCTCAGGAAGATCCGCGCTTGTCGCAACAGCGCCCGGTACTCGCCCCGCGCCAGGCGCGACAGGACGTAGCGCGGACGCAGGTAGAAGCGCAGGTACGCCGCGCGGCGCAGGCGCGCCAGGCGCTCGAACGGAAGCGCCTCGGGATGGGTGGGCGGCACGAAGAAGGCGCCGTCGCCGGGCGCCACGGCATACTCCGTCCCGGGATAGGGCGTGAACAGGTGGAACGACGCATAGCTCGGGTTGAGGTCGAGGGCCAGGCGCACGGTCTGCTCGATCTCGCGCTCGGACTCGCCAGGAAAACCGAGGATGAAGAAGCAGAGCACCTCCATGCCGCGGGCGAGAATGCGCTGCACGCCGTCCACCATGTCCTCGACGCTGCCGACTTTGTCGAGGACTTTCAACCGCTCCGGGGAACCGCTCTCGATCCCGCAGTGCACCAGCCGGCAGCCCGCGGCCGCCATGGCGTCGAGCAGCTCGTCCTTCACCTCGCGGGCTCGTAGCTGGCAGCACCAGCGCAGCGGAAGCCGCTCGCGCGCCAGGAAGTCGCACAACCCCCGGCTCGTCTCGCCCCCCAGGTGGAACTCGAGGTCGATGAAGTAGGCGCTCCGCACACCGTCGCGACGCACGGAGCGCTCTACCTCGGCGACGAGTTGCTCGGGACGCTTGCGGCGCATCGGGCGCCCCTGGAGCACGCGCGAGCAGAACGTGCACGGGAACGGGCAGCCCCGCGAGCCCTCGAAGAGCGCGAAGCGCTCGCCGAGCAGCTCGTAGCCGTACCGGTCGAGATCGAGCAGCGAGTAATCCGGTGCGGGCAACCTCGTGAGGTCGACGCTCGGAGCCGGGCCCGTATCCACGAGGCTGTCTGCCGCCCGCAGCAGCAGCCCCGGGATCGATTCCGGCGGGGCACCCAGGGCGAGGGCGACTGCGGCCTCTTCCGGTTCGCCTTTGACGACGCCGCGGGCGCCAGTCCGCGCCAGCATCTTCTCGGGGGCCACGGAGCCGTGGGTGCCGGTGATGAAGACGCTCGCGCCCGTCGCCCGCAGCCAGGCCGACGCCTCGTCGATCGGCTGCATCTCGACATGGGGGCACTGCCAGCGGTCCACATCGGCGGTGGACAGAAACACGAGATCGTCCGCGCCCAGGCCGGCCAGCGTGGCGTCCAGCGAACGGCCGTCGGCCTGGAGGTCCACGATTTGCGCGGGCACACCGCGTTCACGGAGCCCGCTCGCGACGTACAGGCTCGACAGCGGCGGCCAGGTGCGGTTGTAGGTGTTCTCGGCCGGCGAGGTCAGCGAGCGCCAGGCCGGACGCAGCAGCACCACGCGGCGCGGCGGGGATCCCACGCGAGATTGTCGCGGCGCGCTCCGCAGGGTGTCAAACGATTGGCTCGATCGAGAGCTGGAGAAGGATCGCCGCGTCGGCCCGCAGCGTCGCCGGGTTTGTCCCCGCCTGCGTGAGGTCGAAAGCACAGCCCTGGCCAGACTCGCATGCGGCGTCGCCTCGGCTCGACCACGAGAGCCCGCCGGACTCGATCTGGGCGGAGCCCGCCAGGACGACGATCCTGCCACGCAGTCGGACAGGTCCGCCGGCGTCGAGGCGCCGGGCCGTCCCGGCCACGAGCAGCCCCGGCTCTTCGCCCGCGGTGCGCACCGGCCACACGCCGCGAATGCCGCGGTGGGCCGCTTGGTCGAAGGCGATCGCGTCCACGGCCACCGAGAGCGGTCGCCTCTCCCGGTCGAAGGCGCGCGGCCGACGATGCCCCGCCGGTCGCAGCACGACGCTCGTGACCCCGCCTGTCACTACCCCCGATACCGGCACGGCATAGCTCCGCCATCCCGGGCGAAGCTCCACGAGCGCGGAAGCGGTCTCACCGATCGTGACGGTCAACCGTCCGACGGCGGCGTCGTCCGGCGAGGCCGCGAGCCGCAGCTCGCGCACACCCTTGGGTAGCAGCAGCCGGAGCGCCGACTCCTTCCCCTGCGCCCAGACGAACGTGCGCGGTGTCGAGCCATCGCGGAAGGACTCGTTCCCCGACCAGCCGTCGAGACAGACGAACGAGGCTTCCCGCGTTCCGAGGTCCACTACGACGCCTCCTTCGAGGGGCTCCGCGAGCAGCGGCGGAATCCAGGGGACGACCCGCCACAGCGTCAGCTCCTCGAAGGCGTGCGGCTTGAGAGCAAACGGCAGCAGCCCCCAGGCGTCGCTGTAGAAGCCCGCGCCCACGGCGCGGTCCATCAGACGCACGGCTGGCGAGGAGAGCCGAACCCGGTCGGCTTTAGAAAGGAGCGCCGCGTGCGCGGGCACGATCGGCTGGGCGTGGATCCCACGGGCCTCTGCCACGACGTTCCCCGGGGCCAGCAGCTCGCGCGGCTCGAGCGCCCGGTAGCCGCGGGCTTCGCCGTAGTGCTGGAAGCCCCAATGGCCCACCAGGAAGCCGCGCGCCGTCCCCGGGAGACGCTGCGCGGCCTCGCGCCAGGCGTTCGCCTGGCCGGCGTCGCCCCAGAGCACGGCCAGCGTCAGCAGCGATGCCCCGCCCAGCGCCAGACCGAAGCGCCGCCGTGACGGAGTGCGACGCAGGCGCGCGCCGCGCACCAGCAACCAGAGCAGCGGCGGCAGCGCTGGCAGCGCATACCGCGCGGCGCCGAAGTAGACGAGCAGGACGGCGTTGGCGGCGAAGGCCCAGAAGGCGGCGATCGGAACGGCGCCGGTGGCGCGGCGCAGCGATGCGGCTCCGGCGGCCCACAACAGAGCCGCCCCCGAGCCGGCAGCCGCGAACCCCAGGATCGCGCTGCTCTTCGAGAAGGTCTCCGCGTGGAGCAGGCTGCCGCCGGCAAGCCCGGCCAGGATCGCGACACCCGCCTGAGGAACGGTCCATCGCAGCAGCCCGAACGCAGCGGGCAGGCCGGCCAGACCGAGCGCGGCAACGAAGGCGAGCAAGAGCCGCCCTTGGTGCGCGAGCCCCACCTGTTGGAAGCGCGCGGCTTCGATCGCGTGTACTGCCCCCGCTTGCCACAGGCTCCAGAGGCCGCAGGATGCGAACGCGAGCAGCGCCACGAGCACGCCTGACGCGGAACGCCTCCCGCGGAGCGGCGCGGCGAGCGCCAGCAGCGCGGCGTTGAGCAGGCCGGCGTACTTGGTGAGCGCGCTCAGCCCGGCGAAGGCGCCCGCGAGGGCGGCGCTGCCGCGAAGGGTTGCCGCCCAGGTCGCCGCGCTGAGCAGCAGGAACGGCACGTCGGTCATCGCCGAGAGCGCCCCGCTCGCGAGCGCCGGGCTCGCCGCCAGCAGCAGCGTCCAGCGCGGCTCGACGCCCAACGCCCGTCCCGCGCTGGCGCAGGCCAGCAGCGCCAGGCACGCAAGGCCCAGCATGAGCAGGTGCACCGCGAGCTCCGAGCCGCCATCGAAGGCCAGCGGCAACGCCAGCAGATAGGCCGTGAGCGGGGGGTTGTAGAGATCGTGCAGCAGGGTGTCCGGCCGGTCGTGCCAGAAGCTCGGTCCGCGCCAGGGATCGAGGGGCGAGTCCAGAACGCGCCGCGCGGCGAGCAGGTACAGGGGATCGTCGATGCCGTGGGCGCGACCGAGGAACGGAACGCAGAGCACCACCAGCAGCGCGCATGCCGCGACACCTCCCGATGCAACGCGTTGACCGGTCACTGCCACCCGCGTAGCTTACCTGCGTGGGGGGGTTCTCGAGGCGGGCAGCCATCGGCCTGCCGGCCGGACTGGCCGGCGGTCTGCTCGCGCTCGAGCTGGGCTTCCGCCTGCTCGAAGGCCCGCTCGGGGTAGACCGCGAGCGTCTCGCGCGGTTCCGCGGCTTCGTCCGCACGGACGGCGAGCAGGGGCAGTACGAGCCTCGGCCCCACAGCCTCTACGTGCGTTCCCCGGAGGATCCGCAGGTCAACAGCCTCGGCTTCCTGGACGAGGAGTTCCGACGCGAGAAAACCCCGGGCACGCTACGCATCGCGTGCCTCGGATCGTCCACGACCGAGGGCGGCAACGCCGCGCAGCGCGAGGGCTCGTA
>Ga0214473_10005972_pt1 | contig 14568 bp, 13 predicted proteins | sample RVTome_7_FD_203509 | JGI IMG/M metagenome (GOLD analysis project Ga0214473, IMG submission 203509) | Soil microbial communities from uranium-contaminated site in the Upper Colorado River Basin, Wyoming, United States - RVT98D197 | ecosystem: Environmental > Terrestrial > Soil > Contaminated >... | reverse complement strand
CCCGCGAGACGATCCGCCGGCTCGTGGCCTCCGCGGACGTGCTGCTGCACAACATGCGCTACAAGGCCGCGGTGAAGCTCGGCATCGACTACGAAACCCTGTGCGAGGAGCAGCCGCGGCTCGTCTACTGCCACACGCGCGGCTTCGAGCGCGGGCCGCGCGAGTCGCTCCCGGGCAACGACCAGACGGGAGCCTGCCTGGCCGGCGTCGAGTGGGAGGACGGCGGCTGCGGGCGCGGGGGCCGACCGATCTGGTCGCTCACGAACATGGGCGACACCGGCAACGGCTACCTCGCCGCGATCGGCATCTGCCAGGCGCTCTACGAGCGCGAGAAGACCGGGCGCGGCCAATGGGTCGACACGTCGATCGTGAACGCCCAGCTGCTGAACACCTCCCACGTGGTGGCGAGGCCCGACGGCACGGGCTTCGAGCGACCGAAGCTCGACGCGATGCAGACCGGCTTCTCGGCCGGCGTGCGGCTGTATCCCACGGCCGAGGGATGGCTCTGCCTGTGCCTCGTCGGCGACGCGCACTGGAACGCCCTCGCTCGGGTGCTCGGAGCGCCGGAGCTGCTGCCCGGTGGACGCTACACCTCGGCCGAATGGCGCGAGGCTCACGACGACGACGTCGCCAAGCTGCTCGAGCACGCGTTCGCGACGCGCTCGGCCGCGGCCTGGTTCGCCGCGCTCGACGCCGCGGGGGTGCCTTGCGAGGTCTCCAGCGAGACGGCCGGCATCGAGCTCTGGGAGGACCCGGAGGCGCTCGAGCGCCAGTGGATCGTGAAGTACCCGCACCCCGCGGTCGAGGAGATCGGCCAGGTGGGTCTGGCCTTCTCGTTCTCCGAGACGCCCGCCCGCATCCAGGGCGCACCGATGCTGGTGGGAGCGCACACGCGCGAGATCCTGGCCGAGCTCGGCTACGGGGAGGGGGAGATCGCGTCGCTCTTCGCGGCCGGCGCCGTCGGGGACCAGACGGTCTACCCCCACCTCGCGAAGAGCGGCGGAGCGGTCGCCGCCTCACCCTGGGATCCGAAACGAGGAGATGCCCCCCGATGAGCACGCCGAGCGCGTCGAGCCCGTCGAGAGACTGGAAGCCGTCCGCGTGCATCCTGTGCGAGTGCAACTGCGGGATCGAGGTGCAGCTCGGCGGCGAAGGGGGGCGTCACCTCACGCGGGTGCGCGGCGACAAGGCCCACCCCTCGTCCCAGGGCTACGCCTGCGAGAAGCCCTCGCGGCTCGACCACTACCAGAACGGTCCGGATCGGCTCACGTCGCCGCTGCGGCGCCGCCCCGACGGCTGCTTCGAGCCGATCGGCTGGGACGTGGCCCTTCGCGAGGTGGCGCAACGCCTCGCGGCCGTGCGCGACGCGCACGGAGGAGAGTCGATCTTCTACTACGGCGGAGGGGGACAGGGAAACCACCTCCCGGGCGCCTACGCGCGCGCCACGCGCGCCGTGCTCGGCTCGCGCTACCGCTCGAACGCGCTGGCCCAGGAGAAGACGGGCGAGTTCTGGGTGAGCGCGCAGATGACGGGCACCTTCACCCGCTCCGACTTCGAGCACTGCGAGGTCGGCGTCTTCATCGGGAAGAACCCCTGGTTCTCCCACGGGATCCCCCGCGCGCGCGTCACGCTGCGCGAGATCGCGAACGATCCGGCGCGCTGCCTGATCGTGATCGACCCGAGGCGTTCGGAGACGGCGGACCTCGCGGACATCCACCTCCAGGTGAGGCCCGGAACGGACGCCTGGCTGCTCGCGGCGATGGTGGCGACGCTCTTCCAGGAGGGGCTCCTGGCCGAGGCGTGGCTCGCCCTGCACGCCGAGGGACTCGATGCCGTGCGGCCGCACTTCGAGCGGATCCCGATCGCGCGCACCTGCGAGGCCTGCGGCGTTCCGGAGCAGCAGGTGCGGCAGGCGGCCCGTCGCATCGCACGCGCGGAGAGCGCGGCCTTCTTCGAGGACCTCGGCGTCCAGATGAACCGCCGCTCGACGCTCGTGAGCTATCTGCACCGGCTGCTGGCCTTCGGAACCGGGAACTTCGGCCGGCGGGGCACCGCGTACTCGCCGGCGAGCCTCCAGCCCTTCGTCTCGGCCTCGGGCTCGCGGGAGCTCCCGCGCAGCCCCGTCACGGGCTCTCCCATCATCGGGGGCCTGGTCCCCTGCAACGTCATCCCGGACGAGATCCTGGGCGACCACCCGAAGCGCTTCCGCGCGATGTTCGTCGAGGCCGCGAACCCGGCGCACTCGCTCGCGGACAGCGCGCGGATGCGCGAGGCGCTCGCGGCGCTCGAGCTCCTCGTCGTGGTCGACGTCGCGATGACCGAGACCGCCAGGCTCGCCGACTACGTGCTTCCGGTGGCGACGCAGTTCGAGAAGGCCGAGGCCACCTTTTTCAACTTCGAGTTCCCGAAGAACGCGTTCCACCTGCGTCCGCGCCTGCTGGCACCTCCCGACGGGCTCTTCTCGGAGGCGGAGCTCCACGCGCGCCTCATCGAGGCCCTCGGCGCCATGCCCGAGGACGCCGTGAAACGCCTGCGCGAGGCCTGGTCGCGCGGCCGCGCCGACTTTCGCGAGACCTTCTTCGCGCTGCTCGGGAGCGATCCCTCGTTCTTCCCGGTGGCGCCCGTCGCGCTGTATCGGGCGATCGGAGACCGGCTGCCCGAGGGGCTGGCCGAGGGCGCGGTGCTGTGGGCGATCGCGCAGCTCGCCGTCCAGCGGGAGCCGGAGGCGATCCGCCGCGCCGGCATCGAGGGGGACGGACCGGAGCAGGGCGATGCCCTCTTCGACGCCATCCTCGCCTCTCCGCGCGGCCTCGTCTTCGCGGTCGAGGAGTGGGACGCGAGCTGGAAGCGCATCGCGCGCCCGGGCGGAAGGATCCAGCTCTCCGTCCCCGCGCTCTTCGAGGAGCTCGACGAGCTCGCCGAGGGACCGCCGGCCGGCGCCGGCGGCGCCTTCCCCTTCGTGCTGTCCGCCGGCGAGCGGCGCTCGTTCACGGCCAACACGATCTTCCGCAGCCCCGAGTGGCGTCGCAAGGACGCGGCGGGCGCCCTGCGCATGAGTCCCACCGACGCCTCGCGCCTCGGCGTCTCGGACGGCGAGCGCGTGCGCCTCACGACCAAGCGCGGATCCGCCGAGGTGCCGGTCGAGATCTCGGACCGGATGCAGCCGGGCCACGTCTCGCTCCCGAACGGTCTCGGTCTCGACGTGTCGTCTGGCTCGGGCGTTCCCACACGCACGGGTGTTGCCCCGAACGAGCTCACGGCCGGCGAGGACCGCGACCCCTTCGCGGGGACCCCGTGGCACAAGTACGTCCCGGCGCGGGTGGAGGCCCTGGGTCGCTGACCGGGTGCGGGCCGGGGCGATCGTCGTGCGCCGACGCGCGCGGGTGTGGACGCGCACGGTCTCGAAGAAGACCGGCGATGGCCCTGCCGGCGCCCGTGCCGATCACGCAGGCGTCGAAGCCCGGCTCGGGCACGGGCCCGATCCCTCAGCTGCCCGACATCTGGCTCTGGAACTCGGCGAGGTCGAAGTAGTCGCGCCAGGCGGCGATCTTCCCGCCCCGGAGCTCGAAGACGCCCATCACGCGCGCCTCGACCCACTTGTCTCCCATGCGCAAGCGATCCGTCCGCTCGTTCATCACGACGCCGGCCGCCGGGTTCTCGGCCGTGCGGTGGACGACGAAATCGATGGCCTGCGCCATGCCGACGAAGCCTTCGATCGTCTTGCGAATGGCTTCCTTTCCCTCGCTCGGCGGGTCGATCGGGATGTTGGTGTAGACGGCGTCGTCGCTGAAGTAGCCCATGATCTCGTCGACGTTCCTGCGTTTCCAGGCGGCGACGAAGCGGTCGATCAGGTCGGTGTTCTGACTCACGGGGGGGTCTCCTCTCGGGGTGGCTGACCGGGCGCCGCTACTCTACCACGCGAGCCGCGAGGTCCGGAGGAAGGCGTGCACGAGGTCTTGAAGGGAATCCGCGTGGTCGAGGTGGCGCAGTACGTCTTCGTGCCGGCCGCCACGGCCGTGCTCGCCGAGTGGGGTGCCGAGATCATCAAGGTCGAGCACCCGCGCACGGGCGACGCCTACCGCGGGCTGCGCCGGACGGGCCCCCTCGCCATCTCGGGACCCGTGAACTTCGCCATCGAGCACGCGAACCGCGGCAAGCGGAGCGTCGGGATCGACATCGCGTCGCCCGGGGGCCGCGAGGTGCTCGACCTGCTGGTGCGGTCGGCCGACGTCTTCATGACGAATCTGCTGCCCGCTTCGCGGGCGCGCCTGCGGATCGAGGTCGGGGACCTCCGCGCCGTGAACCCCCGGATCGTCTACGCACGGGGCACCGGCCTCGGCGAGCGCGGCCCCGAGCGCAACCGGGGCGGCTTCGACTACGCGACCTTCTGGGCCCGGGGCGGGAGCGCGCTGGGTGCCACGCCGCCCGGGGCGGGCGCGCCGGCGCCGATGCCGAGCGGCGCCTACGGAGACAGCACCGGGGGTCTCGTGCTGGCCGGTGGCGTCGCGGCGGCGCTGCTCTCCCGCGAGCGCACGGGCGAGCCCTGCGTCGTCGACCTCTCGCTGCTCGGGCTCGGCATGTGGTCGATGGCGTCGGCCATCGCGGGCTCCCTGATGCAGGGCGAGCCCTGGCGCGCGATGCAGCGGGTGCCGGCGACCAACGCGCTCGCCGGCACCTATCGGACGCGGGACGGTCGCTGGATCGTGCTCGTCTGCCTCCAGGGCTTCCACCAGTGGCCGGGCTTCTGTCGCTGCGTCGGCCATCCCGAGTGGATCGACGACCCGCGCTTTGCCACGGCGGAGAGCTTCACGGAGAGCACGCCCGCGTGCGCGGCCCTCCTCGACGCGCTCTTCGCCGGCGCAACGCTCGCGGAGTGGCGCGGGATCCTCGCGGGCTTCGACGGCGTGTGGGAGGTCGCGCAGGACGCGCTCGAGGTGGCCCGCGATCCGCAGGCCGTCGCGAACGGCTACGTCGCCGACGTCGACGCGGGCGACGGCACGACCTTCCAGCTCGTCGCCAGCCCCGTCCAGTTCGACGAGCAGCCACCCCGCCCGCGCCGCGCTCCGCAGGCCGGCGAGCACACCGAGGAGGTGCTGCTCGAGCTCGGCATGGACTGGGACCGGATCGCGGCGCTGAAGGCCTCGGGCGCCATCGCCTGAGCTCCGTCACACTCGTTCGCCGCGAGGAAGGCATGACGGGCAAGCGGCTCCTGGGAACCCTGGCCTGTGCGGCGCTCGCCGCCTGCGGAGGGGACCGTCCGGTCGAGCCCTTCTGCGCGACGCTCGAGGCCCTGGGCGAGGGCCGCATCGACGTCGGGAGCGACGACCCGAACGAGCTCGTCGGGCACGTGCGGAGCCTCGAGGCGCTGATCGAGAAGGCGCCGGCCGCCGTCGAGGGCGACCTCCGCTTCGTGCGCGACCGGCTCGCCCCGATCCGCGACGCCGGGGGACTCCTCACGCTGCGCGACTTCGGGAAGCTCCAGGACCCCGAGCTCGCCGGCGCCGAGGGGCGCGTCACGCGCTTCGTGGCCGACCGATGCGGCGTGCAGTACGGCGAGGTCGACTACGAGGTCGGCGAGCCGATGCAGGGCAAGACCCTCTGCCCGGCCTGGCCGCGCGCGGGAAGCCCCCTCACGAGCAACCGCTTCCCGTATCTCATCGCTACCGCCGGAGCGAACTACTTCTCCGCCACCTTCTGGTCGGTGCCGCTCGTCCCCGCGCCGCCGGGCTTCCTCGACGTGCCGCGCGGCGGGTCCGTGACCTTCGAGGGCGAGTACCCGCACACCCGCTACTTCGCCTACCACCCGAACGACTTCCAGACGAACAACTTCGACACGCTGGTCGGTCACGAGCTCGACCCGGACCCGGGCAGCGTGAACCCCTGGCGCGAGGAGGCGCCGCCCGGCACCGGCCGGCGCTACACGGCGCGGCTCGTCTTCGCGGCGGAGCCCGCCCTGCCGGAGGCGAACACCGTGTACGTCGGCGAGTCGGTGCAAAGGGGCGGCTTCAATCCCGCCGTCTTCCTGATCTACCGGATCTACTCAGCAGACCAGGGCTCGCTGCCCCCGAACAGCGCCGGGGCGAAGCTCCCCGCCGTCACCATCCGCGACGCCGACGGGAGGCTGCTCGAGCACTTCGACGAGTGCGACCCCTATCCCCCGGGCACCGAGCCGCCCGTGGACCGCACGCGCTTCCCGGCCTTCCCCGTGCCGGATCACCGCGCGGTCTTCCGTCCCGGCAGCTTCGACAGCTCGCCGAACTGGGGGCTACCGATCGACATCCTCGCGAACCGCGACGTGCTGTACCTCTCCTCCTTCTACAGCCGCGCGCACGGCGAGGTCTTCGCGGTGCAGCTGAAGCGGCCGCGCACACCGAGCCGCAAGCAGGGGATTCCGCTCTGGGCCCCTGACACCGACATCCTGCTCTGGACGGTCTGCAGCTACAACTTCTGGAACGGCATCGCCAACGACTGCTTCACCGACGAGGATGCCGCGGACGCGGGCGGCCTGGTCACGATCGTCGCGAGCGACGCCGGCCAGCGCCCGCGCAACGCGACCGCCGAGCACGGCGTCACCTGGCTCGACACCGGCCGCTTCCTCGACGGCCAGCTCACCTTCCGCATGCTGCTCGCGGACGATCCGCTGCTCCTGGCACTCCGCCGCGCGGTCGACACCGGCGAGACCTCTGCGGAGGTCGCGCCCTACCTGCCGAAGAGCGCCTTCTGCTCGCGCGAAGCCTTCGAGGCCGGGGGCTTCCGCGCCTGCTCTGCCGCGTGGGAGGCGGCCCACCGATGAGGGTCTACACCACCGCGCCGATGGAGGACCCGCGCGACGCGCGCAGTGTGTTCCCGAGGCTCGAAGAGATCGGCTACGACGGCGGCTTCAGCTTCGAGGCGAAGCTCGATCCCTTCCTGCCGCTCGTGCTCGCGGCCGAGCACACGCGGCGCCTCCAGCTCGGCACGGCCATCGCCATCGCCTTCGCGCGCAACCCGATGAACCTCGCGAACCTGGCCTGGGGGGTGCAGACGATCAGCGAGGGCCGCTTCTGGCTCGGGCTCGGCACGCAGGTGCGCCCCCACATCGAGAACCGCTTCAGCATGCCCTGGTCGCGGCCGGCGGCGCGCCTGCGCGAGATGGTGCTCGCGATCCGGGCCATCTTCGAGCGCTGGGAGGGGAAGGCAGAGCTGCGCTTCGAGGGCGAGTTCTACCGCCACACCCTGATGATCCCCGCGTTCGATCCCGGGCCGAACCCCTTCGGGCCGCCGCCGATCTACACGGGCGGCTTCGGCCCGCGCATGACGGAGCTCGCGGGCGAGGTGGCGGACGGCTTCATCGCGCACCCCTTCCAGACGCGCGAGTCGCTGCGGCGCAACGTGCTCCCGGCGCTCGAGCGGGGCCTCGCGAAGGCCGGGCGCAGCCGGGACCAGCTCGACGTGCTCTGCGCCACGCTCCTCGTGACCGCCGACCGCGAGGAGGACTTCGAGCGCAGCAAGCTCGCCGCGCGCGGGCAGCTCGCCTTCTACGGCTCGACCCCCGCCTACCGGGCGACCCTCGACTGCCACGGCTGGGGCGACCTGCACGCGGAGCTCAACCGCCTGTCGAAGCAGGGGCGCTGGACCGAGATGGCGGATCTCGTGAGCGACGAGATCCTGGAGACGATCGCGGTCGTCGGCCCGCGCAAGGAGATCGCCGGCAAGCTGCGCGCCCGCCTCGAGGGAATCGCGGACGCCGTGAGCCTCACCCACAACCGCGCACCGGACCCGGAACACTGGGCCGACGTGGTGGCCGAGCTGAAGCGGAGTCAGCCCGAGAGCCCGCAGAGGAGCGCGCGCTAGGCGCTGCGATGAAGCTCTCGGCGCCCTCGCTTGGCCGTCCCGCGATCCTGCTCGCCGCACTCGGCGCGGCGCTGGTCTCGGCTCCACGGCAGGCGGTCGCCGAGCGCGGCCCGGGATGGAGCCTCGGGCGCCACCTCTCCGGGTCGCAGCAGCTGCTCGACGATCCCGGCGGCGCGCGCACGCGCCTCGAGCAGCTCGGGATCGTCGCGCAGCTCTTCTACCAGCACTTCGTCAGCTGGAAGCCACCCGGCGGCGGGGTCGCTTCGAGCGGCGCCTTCGGTCACAGCGCGAGCTACGACCTCTTCGGGCTCGTCGACGCCGAGGAGCTCGTCGGCTGGCCGGGCCTCGACCTGCTCGTTCGCGCGAGAGGCCTCTACGGCCGCAACCTGAACGACGAGGTCGGAGCCCTCTCGGATCCGATCGACGATGCCGACTTCGACGCGCCGATCTACGTGGACGAGCTGTGGCTGGAGCAGGCCCTGCTCGACGATCGCGTGCGCGTGCGACTGGGCATGCTCGAGCAGCAGACGCTCTTCGACCGCAACGCCTACGCCAACTCGGAGGACATCCAGTTCCTCGCGACCTTCCTCGACAACGACGGCGTCGTGCCGCTCCCGCGCGGCCTCGGAGCGGCGCTCCTCGTCACGCCGGTGAAATGGCTCGATGTGGCCCTCGGAGCGGTGGATGCGGACAACCCCTCGCGCAGCGCGGGCTTCGATACCGCGTTCGACGGCCTGGACAGCCTGACGGGCTACCTCGAGCTGAGATTCCGGAGCCGGCTGCCGAGCCGTGCGGGAGAGCTCCCGGGTGCCTTTCGGCTCGGCGCGTTCCTCGACGGGCGGGATCGGACCGTCTTCGGAGAGACGCATCAGGGGACCGGACTCCCGAAGACCCAGCGGGGACACCCCGGCGCGTACCTGAGCTTCGACCAGCTGGCCTTCCGCGAGGGGCCGGACTCGGAGCAGGGACTCGGCCTCTTCGCCCGCTTCGGCTGGGCCGACGAGGACGTGAACCGCGTTGCGTGGTTCTGGTCGGTCGGCGCGCGCTATCTCGGACTCGCGCCGACCCGCGAGGCGGACGTCCTCGGCCTCGGGATCTACCAGGCGATCGGCTCGGAGCGCTACCGGGACCTGCAGGACCGCGACTTCGAGGGCGAGACGGGCATCGAGGTGTACTACCAGATCGCGGCCCTCCGCTGGCTCGCGCTGACCCCCGATCTCCAGATCATCCTGGATCCCGGTGGCGACGAAGCGGCCGACGACGCGGTCGTGGCCACGCTGCGCGTTCGGGTATCGTTCTGATGCGGGTGTCGTTCTGATGTGTCGCGTGTTCGCCGCTCTCGCGTGCGTGGGCCTCCTGCTCGGGAGCGCCCTCGGCTGCAGCGCGCCGGCGCAGGTGCGCTACGAAGAGCGGCTCGAACGCGTGCCGGCTCCGGCCGAGCACGCGGTCCACAGCGCGCGGCTCGTGGAGCTGATGCGAGCGCTCGACCGGCTCCGGGGTGAGCGCCTGCCGCAGGCGCTGGAGGTCGGGATCGAGCGGGAGCGGCGTGCCGAGGCGATCCGCGAGGTCGCCCTCGGCATGGCACGGTCCGCCGCCCGGATTCCGGACGCGGCTTCCGGAACGCTCGACGCTGCCGAGCGCGCCGAGTTCGAGGCGCTCGCGCGCGAGCTCGAGCATCGCGCTCTCGAGGTGGCCGATGCCGCTCCCAGGCTCTCCACGGATGCCCTCGAGGACCGCGTCCGCGCGCTCGAGGCCACCTGCAACCGCTGCCACAGCCGTTTCCGCCTGCCCGAGGCTCCCCTCGGGGTCGGCGCTCAACCGTAGCGGGAGGCCGCTCTGCAGGGGGGAGGCCCTCGCCGTCCCGCGCCAGGTGGCGGCGCGTTGGCCTTCATATATGATACGATTCGTCTCGTATAGGTTCCGGGGTCGCGGAGCAACGCCCGCCAGGGGCCCCCGGCGCCGTGCAGGAGGACCCCCGTGGACTTCGACTTCTCCCCCGAAGAGCAGAAGTTTGCCGACGAGGTCGAGCAGTGGCTTCGCGACAACCACGACCCCGTCGTGATGGACCCGCACCGCGAGAACTTCTCGCAGCTCGCCGACACGCCCGAGCGCCGCGCGTTCATGAAGAAGCTCGCGGCCAAGGGCTGGCTCGGCATGTCGTGGCCCATGGAGTACGGGGGCAAGGCGATCGAGGGCGTCTACGAGTTCATCCTGAACGAGGCGCTCTCGAGGCACGCCGCACCCCAGATCGGCAAAGGCGTCGGCATCATCGGCAAGACGCTGATCCGCCACGGCAGCGCGAAGCTCAAGGCCGAGTTCCTGCCGAAGATCCTCGCCGCGGAGGTCGAGTTCGCGGTCGGCTACAGCGAGCCGCAGGCCGGCAGCGACGCCGCGAACATGCAGCTCAAGGCCGAGAAGGCCCCCGGCGGCTGGAAGCTCAACGGCCAGAAGATGTGGACGACCTCGGCGCACTTCGCCGACTGGTACTGGGTCGGCGCTCGCACGGACCCGGACAAGCCGAAGCACGACGGCCTGTCGCTCTTCCTGATCCCGATGAAGCACCCGGGCCTCGAGGTGCAGAGCCTGCCGACGATCGGCAAGGACACGACGAACCAGGTGTTCTTCAAGGACGTCTTCGTGCCCGACGACTACCTCGTCGGCAAGCGGGGCAGGGGCTTCCACATGATCTCGGAGGCGCTCGACCTCGAGCGCTTCACGATGTTCACGCTGTCGCCGATCGCAGATCGCACCCGCGTGCTCGTCGAGTGGGTGCGGAAGGCCAAGCGCGACGACGAGCCGCTGAAGAAGGACCCGAACGTCCGGCGCCTGATCGCGCAGATCGTGACCGACACGGCCGTCGCGAAGGCGCTCAGCACGCGCTTCGTGTGCGCAGCGAAGGACGGCGGCAAACCGCCGACCGTCGAGTCGTCGCAGTACAAGCTGTTCACGACGACGCTCTCGCAGCGCGTGTGCAAGGACGCGCTCGACATCACGGGCTCCGCCGGGACGATCATGGAGGGCCAGGACGAGGCGCCGCTGCGCGGCCGCTTCGAGGGCGCCTACCGCGCCACCATGAACGAGACGGTGGGCGGAGGATCCTCGGAGATCCAGAAGAACATCATCGCGCGGCGCCACCTCGGGCTGCCCAAGAACTTCTAGCGGAGACCACCTTGGACCTCGAACTCAGCGAAGAGCAACAGATGATCCTCGACATGAGCCGGTCGATGCTCGCCGAGCATTCGACCGTAGAGATCGTCCGCCAGATGGAAGACGATCCGAAGGGCTACCCGGATGCGCTGTGGAAGCAGATGGCCGAGCTCGGCCTCTGCGGCATCCTGATCCCCGAGAGCCATGGCGGCGGCGGCATGAGCCTGTTCGAAGCCGCGCTGGTGTACGAGGAGCTCGGCCGCGCGATGGCGCCGGTGCCGCACTTCGTGAGCTGCGTGATGAGCGCCGGGGTACTGCTCGAGGCGGGCAGCGAGGAGCAGAAGGCCGAGTGGCTCCCCAAGATCGCGAACGGCGACGCGATCCTGACGCCCGCGTGGATCGAGCCCGACCGCGGCTACGGGGAGATCGGCGTGCAGCTCGCGGCCCGGGCCGACGGCCCCGACTTCGTGCTGAACGGAGTGAAGCGCCACGTGGGCTTCGCGAGCTCGGCGGCCCGCATGATCGTGCTCGCGCGGACGAAGACTGGCGTCGATCTGTTCCTGATCGACCCCAACGCGAGGGGCGTGACGCTGAAGCACATCCTCGCGCAGGGGCGCGACCCGCAGTACCGCGTCGACTTCAAGGACGTTCGCATCCCCGCGAGCACCCGCATCGGCCCCGCCGGATCGGGCTGGGCGACCTGGAACAAGGTGATGCACGACGGGATCATCTTGATCGCCGCGCAGGCGATCGGCGGCGCGGCGCGCTGCCTCGAGGAGACCGTCGAGTACGCCAACACGCGCGTCCAGTTCGACAAGCCGCTCGGCGCGTTCCAGGCGCTCGCACACTACATGGCCGATGCGTCGACGCGCATCGACGGCGGTCGCGTGCTCGTGCGCGAGGCGGCGTGGAATCGCGCCAAGGGTCGCTCCATCGCGCGCTTCGCGCCGATGGCGAAGCTCTTCTGCTGCGAGACCTACCGCGAAACGACGCGGGTGTGCGCCCAGATCTGGGGCGGCGTCGCGTTCACGATCGAGTACGACCAGCAGATGTTCTTCCGGCGCGCGAAGGAGCTCCAGCTCTCGTGGTGGGACACGCCCTACCTCGAGGAGCTGGTCGCGGCAGACGTGCTCGATTCGTGAGCCTCACCCTCCGATGTCCCTTCCACCCAGGAGAGCACGCATGAGTTCCAAGAGCCTGACGATGTATGGCGCGTCGATTCCGGTCTTCGTGCGCGTCCTGACCAACCTGAAGGGCATCCTGGCCAAGGGCTCCGCCCACGCCGAGACCCGCAAGATCGATCCGCTGGTGCTGACCGGCAGCCGGCTCTACCCCGACATGTTTGCGCTGAACCGCCAGATCCAGATCGCGTGCGACACGGCCAAGAACAGCGCGGCGCGGCTGGCCGGGGTCGAGGCTCCGAAGCACGAGGACACCGAGAGGACCTTCCCCGAGCTCCAGGCGCGACTCGACAAGGCGCTGGAGTACCTGAGGAGCTTCGAACGCGAGCAGATCGATGGCAGCGAGGAGCGCCCCGTCAAGATGCCGTCACCCGGCGGCGAGGTGACGTTCCGCGGCGAGGACTACCTGCTGTACTTCGCGCTGCCGAACCTCTTCTTCCACGCAACCACGGCCTACAACATCCTGCGCCACGACGGGGTGGAGGTTGGCAAGATGGACTTCCTAGGCCGACCGTAGGGGGGGTGCGCTCCCGTCGTGCCCCAGGGCGTTCGGCATCGGGGCAGCTTCGACGAGCGTCGGGTCGTCGCTTCGCGTGGCGCGCCGGGAGGGACTCGAACCCCCGACCCTCAGGTTCGAAGGCCGTCGCAGGCGCAAGGAATGACAGGAGCCTACGCGGAGTTGCTCTGCAGGAAGCGGCACAGAGCGGCGCGGCGGCGGCACCGTCACCCCGGCGGCACCTTCGTAGCGACACCCGGGTCCGTGCGTCATCCTGTCTGCCGCATGCTCACCGAGGCCGTCATCGACCGCACCGTCGCGCTGCTCGACGAGCGCTTCGGCCTCGACGCGCTCTTCGTGTTCGGGTCCGAGGCCGAGGGGACTCGACACCGCGGCTCCGACCTGGACCTCGCCGCGCTCCTGCGGCGCCGGCCGGACGCGCTCGAGCTCCTGGACGCCCAGACCGCACTCGAGGAGATCGCGGGGCGAGACGTCGACCTCGTCGATCTCGGTGCGGCCTCCCCGATCCTCGCCCGGCAGGTGCTCGGAAGTGGACGCTGCGTGTTCGGATCCAGAGCGCCGGCGCTGGCCTGCTTCGAAGCCACCCTGCCCAGCCGCTACGAGGACCTGAAGCGCATCCGCGCCGAGGCGGAGAGCGCCCTGGTGCAGCGGGTGGTTCATGGTCGATCGTGACCTGGTGCTCGCCAAGGTCGAGACCCTGGAACGCAGCCTGGCTCGGATCGAGACGGCTCGGGAGCGCGCGGGGCTCGACGCGCTCGATCGTCAGGACATCATCGTGCTGAACCTCCAGCGCGCGGTGCAGGCGATGCTCGACCTGGCAGCGCACGTCGTCGCGCGCGAGGGGCTCGGCGTCCCCGACGAACTCGCGGCGAGCTTCGAGCTGCTGAAGCGCGCAGGGATCCTCGACGACGACCTCGCCGATCGCATGCGCCGCATGACCGGTTTTCGCAACGTGGCCGTACACGAGTACCGGACGCTCGATCCGGTCATCATCGACTCGATCGTACGCGATCGACTCGGCGATCTGCGCGCCTTCGCGAAGGTCATTCTCGAGCGCTTCCGGATCTGACTCTTCCCCTCCCGGGTGGTTGCGCGGCAGAAGCGATCGGAGGGTCGCGCGACGGATGCGCACGGAGGCGACGACTCGTCAGCCCGACACGCTCACCGTCAAGGACGCGCAGGGCCGGGTCGTCTGGGACACAGCCACTCGCACGTCGACCACTACGGCGGCGTGCGCTGGCAACGCCATGGGGCGCCGCGCCATCTACATGTACGTCTGGCACCGAGGCACCGTCCGAGATGAACGCCTTCTTCCCGCAGCTCAAGTCGACGTGGATGGCGGAGAACGCCACCCACACGGCTGCACCACCTGCTCACCCTGCGCGGCGCCCGGCTGATCGAGAACGCAACGTGCTGCGTTTCAAGCGGCGTTGGAGACAAGGAAGGGTCCTTCAGCTCGCGCACTTCCGGCGCAGCTCCGCGACCTTCTGAGGAGGTGGCGTCCGTCGTTCGTCACACCCAGAGCGAGGTAGCGTTGCTCGTCCCGGAAGCCCGCCAGCGCATGTCGGGCAGCGCGGGTTTTTCGCCCGGGGTGCCGGCGTCCTCGCCGAGGTCGGAGGCAAGCTCCGTCTCGCCCTGCGCGCCGAGGAAGAGCAGCTGCGCCGCCAGGAACCTGCTCATCTCATGGCGGCGTAGGTGCGGTCGACCTCGCGCTCGAAGACTCCCTCGTAGGCGTCGATGTCCGACTGCGGCGCCTGCCAGGGCGCGTGCGGGGCGAGCGACGCGAAGTACAGGAACATCGGCTTGCCGGGATCGTGCTTCTCGATCAGCGACACCGCCTCGGCGCCGATCTGCTCCGTGCAGTAGCCCTCCTCTTGGAGCAACTTCCCG
>Ga0214473_10005971_pt1 | contig 14569 bp, 11 predicted proteins | sample RVTome_7_FD_203509 | JGI IMG/M metagenome (GOLD analysis project Ga0214473, IMG submission 203509) | Soil microbial communities from uranium-contaminated site in the Upper Colorado River Basin, Wyoming, United States - RVT98D197 | ecosystem: Environmental > Terrestrial > Soil > Contaminated >... | reverse complement strand
CGGCGGGCCGCTCGCCGGTTCCGAGGTATCGCAGCTCTACGAACGGGCTCGGGGGTACGGTCTCACGTCGCTTCCGGTGGACGGCAGCGACCTTCTGCAAGTGGTGCAGGTCGTCGAGACCGCGATGGATAGAGCCAAAACCGGCGAGGGCCCGACGCTCATCGAGGCGCCGCTTCGCAGCTCGACCCGATACTTCGGCAACGACGACGCCGTCCCCGCTCCCTTTGGCGAAGCGGCCCGTCTCGACCCGACGCGCTCCGAGAACGAGACCGACGTGGACGCGAATCCCATCTGGCGATTCGAAAGGTTCTTGTTGCAGCAAGACTGGCTTTCGGAAGCGGAGCGCACCGCGCTTTCCGCCCGCGCGGACGAGGCGGTCTCGGACGCGCTGCGGGCGGCCGATGCCGCGCCTTCCCCGAGTGCACTCGCCCTCGAGGACCGGCTGTTCCATCGCGTGTCCTGAGGCGACAATGACGGAAGTCACCTATCTCGAGGCCATCCGCCAGGCCATGTGGGAGGAGATGGAGCGCGACCCGCGCGTGATCTTGCTCGGGGAGGACGTGGGTCTCTACGGCGGGGCGTTCAAGGTCACGGCCGGCTTCCTCGAGAAGTTCGGCAAGGATCGGATCATCGACACCCCGATCAGCGAGGAGGGCTACACCGGCGTCGCCATCGGGGCCGCGTTCAATGGGCTTCGTCCGATCGTGGAATTTCAGTTCATCGATTTCATCGCGAACGCGTTCAACATGATCACCAACTTCGCCGCCAAGAGCCGCTACCGATGGGGGGCGGGAGTGCCCATCGTGATGCGCGGGCCTTCGGGCGGTGGAGTTCGTGCGGGCCCGTTTCACTCCCAGAACCCGGAGATGCATTTCGTGCACACTCCGGGGATCAAGGTGGTGGCGCCGGCGACCGTGGCCGACGCCCGCGGCCTGATGAAGGCCGCGATCCGGGACGAGGATCCGGTTCTCTATCTGGAGCACAAGAAGCTCTATCGTCACATCAAGGCGTCTTCGGCCGATCTCGAGTCCCAGGAGGAGGTCGTTCCCATCGGGAAGGCGATCGTGCGCCGGCATGGGGAAGACATCGTGGTCGTCACCTATTCGGCCATGCTCTACGTCGCGCTCGAAGCCGCGGAAATCCTGGCGAAAGAGGGAATCGAGCTCGAGGTCATCGATCTGAGGAGCCTCGTCCCCTTGGACAAGGAATTGATTCTCGAATCGGTTCGCCGCGTCAACAAGGTGGTGATCCTGCACGAGGACACGCGCACCGGGGGGATGGCGGGTGAGATCGCGGCCATCATCGCCGAAGAGGCGTTCGACAACCTCGACGGACCCATCCTGAGGGTGACGGCGCCGGATACGCCGGTTCCCTACGCGGCGGCTCTCGAGGATGCGTTCATTCCCCGAGCGGAGGATGTCGTGCGTGCAGCGCGTCGCCTCGCCGCCTACTGAGTGAGTTTTGGGAAGGAGAGGAAGCGCTACATGACCGACGTCATCATGCCGCAGATGGGCGAGAGCATCGCCGAGGGGACCGTCACCAAGTGGCACAAGAAGGTCGGCGATCGGGTCGAAAGAGACGAGCCCCTCTTCGAGATCTCGACCGACAAGGTAGACACCGAGATCCCGTCACCGGTGTCGGGGATCTTGAGTGAGATTCGGGTGGGTGAAGGCCAGACGGTCCCCGTCAATACCGTCGTCGGGGTCATCGGAGACAAGGTCACAAAGGTCACCGGAACTCCCCCCGCCGTGCCGCGGCAAGCTCCTTCTCCGTCTCCCGCGGCTCCGCCAGCTGCCGCGCCGCCGACGGAGCGCGGCCCGCGGAGCTCACCGCTCGTGCGCAAGATGGCGCGGGAGCACGAGATCGATCTCCTGAAGCTTTCGGGTAGCGGACAGGGAGGACGCATCACGAAGCAGGATGTCCTGAAGCAACTCGAATCTCAGAGGGCCCCGGCCGTGTCGACTCCGTCTAAAGCTTCGGTGAAGGTTCCGGCGGCAGTGGCTGCGGCGCCACCGCAGGGCCGGATTGAGATCGCTCCGATGAGCGGCATCCGGAAGTCGATCGCCGAGCACATGGTGCTCTCGCGGAGGACGTCGGCTCATGTGACCACGGTCTTCGAAGCCGACGTGAGTCGTATCGTGCAAGCGCGAGAGTCGCTGAGGAGGACGTTCGAGAAAGAGGACGGCGTGAAGCTCACCTATACACCGTTTTTCATCCGGGCGGTCACTTCGGCGCTGAAGTCCTTTCCCGCGTTGAACGCTTCGATCGAGGGCGACAGGATCCTGTATCGGAAGGACTACAACATCGGTGTCGCGGTGGCTCTCGAAGGCGGCCTCATCGTTCCCGTGGTTCAACACGCCGACGAGAAGAGCTTCCTCGGACTCGCGCGCGCCGTGAGCGATCTCGCGGAGCGCGCGAGAGGAAAGAAGCTCAAGCCCGAGGAAGTTCAGGGTGGGACCTTCACCCTGACCAATCCCGGCCCCTACGGCTCTCTGTTCGGAACCCCGATCATCAACCAGCCCCAGGTGGCGATTTTGGGTGTGGGCGGAATTCACAAGCGGCCGGTGGTGGTCAACGACGCCATCGCGGTTCGTTCGATGGTGTATCTGGCCCTCTCTTTCGATCACCGCCTGGTCGATGGCGCCCTCGCCGACCAGTTCATGGCCGACGTGAAACGGCGGCTCGAGGGCTGGGACGAAAAGATTCTATAGAGCGAGATAGAATCCCACGATGGCAACTGTGACTCGAGGTGCGCGCCCCGATTGGCTCAAGGTGCGACTCCCGAGCGGAGACAACTACTTCCGGCTGAAAGGAATTCTCCACGGGCTCTCGCTGAATACGGTTTGTGAGGAGGCTCGATGCCCGAACGTCGCGGAGTGCTGGGGGCAAGGAACGGCGACGTTCATGATCCTCGGGGACGTTTGCACGCGTGCCTGCGGTTTCTGCGCGGTGAAGACCGGGCTGCCTCAGTACCTCGATCGTGAGGAGCCGGCGCGGGTGGCGGAGGCGGTCTCGGCCATGGGTCTGGCGCATGCGGTGGTGACTTCAGTCAATCGGGACGAGCTCAGAGACGGCGGAGCCTCGATCTTCGCTTCGACCATCGAAGCCATCCATAGCCGATGCCCGGAGACCACCATCGAAGTCCTCATTCCCGATTTCAAGGGTTCCCGCGAGTCTCTCGAGACCGTTTTGACAGCCGGGCCCGATATCCTCAACCACAACGTAGAGACGGTGCCGCGTCTCTACAAACGGGTGCGACCTGGCGCGAACTTCGCCCAGTCCGTCGAGCTCCTGAGGAGAGTAAAGAAGATCGCTCCCGGAACCGTGAGCAAGACCGGCATGATGCTCGGGCTCGGTGAGAACATGGACGAAGTGGAGGCGGTGATGCGGGAGCTGGCCTCGGATGCGGCGGTCGACGTCTTGACCCTGGGGCAGTATCTCCAGCCGACGCCCGACCACCTGCCCGTGGTGAGGTTCGTCCATCCCGACGAGTTCCGCGAGCTCGCTCGTCGCGGGATGGAAATGGGGTTTCGCCATGTGGAGGCTGGCCCCCTGGTTCGAAGCTCGTATCATGCGGCGAACCAGGTGCCGGTGTAAGCGGCGAGTATCGCGAGCACCGGCCCTCCGAGGCCACGAAGCCTTTCGTCGACTGCTTCTGGAGGCGAGTCGGTCGGCCCGGACTCGAAACCCGAGTCCTCCCCGACGGCGCCGTCGACATCATTTTCGACCTCGCGGCCCCGTCCCCGTCGATGGCGGCCTTCGTGGTGGGCACGATGACCGCGCCGGTGGCCGTCAAGCCGCTGCGAACGTGCGACTACGTCGCCGTCCGATTCCACCCTGGCGGCGCGCAGCCGCTGCTCGGCAACTCCATGCGCGAGTTGTCAGACCACCGCGTGGATTTGGCTTCGATCTGGTCCTCTCAGGTGGCATCCGATTGGACCGAACGCCTTAAGGAAACGGAGGCCACCCCGGGCCGGAGTCCGGCTCCTCGAGCGACTAGTCATTGCACGGGATCCAGGGGAGCCCGCCTCCCGAACCCAGGGTCCGCGAGGCGGTTCGCTTTATCAAGCTCTCCGGAGGCTCATTTCCAGTCGAACGATTGAGCTCTGCCCTCGGATCGACGCGTCAGCATCTAACCCGCCTTTTCGATTTTCAAGTTGGAGTGGGTGTTAAGGTCTTCTCGCGTATCATTCGGCTGCGCCATGTTCTGCGCGCGTTGGAACGAGTTTCGTCCGAGAGATGCCGCGTCGATTGGGCGAGGCTCGCAGTTGACGAGGGGTACTTCGACCAGGCGCATTTCGTTCGGGACTTCCGGGCGTTAACTGGCCTTACACCTGAGCGCTTCCTAGCAACGGGACTAATGTCCCACGTTCAAGAAAGTGGCATCCAAATGTTTCGGCGACCGAGCGGAGAGGGCCTCGACTTTGCCTCAGCCGTGGGATACGGCGGAACGCTTTCGCCCGACGGCGACTAGCGACAGTCCGAAGGGGAGGGTTCGGGCACGAATCCACTTCGCTTCTAGCATCAAGATCCGAAGGAGAGCGTAGTTGAGCCATGGTGCAACCGGCTCGACTTCAGAGCCTTGGTACCCGGGACGAAGCAAACGGTCGACTCCTCGTCGAAGAACCGCCAGCGGAAGAAGAAGGCAGTTCAGATAGGAAACGAATTCAGGCGTGAAACCGGCTTGTTTTAGCTTTTCCTCAAGCTCTCGTCTCCTGTATCGATGTCGGGTATGAACCGCGACGTCGTGCCGGCTACGAAACAACTTCAATGCGGGGACTCTCAGCAGGATGAGACCGTGGGGGCGTAGTACTCTGGCCATTTCGAGAAGCGCCTCGTCGTCACTGGAGATGCGACTGTGGTAAATGACATCAAAGGAAGTCACCAGATCAAAGCTCTCTGAGACAAACGGCAGTCGGCACACGTCGGCTTGAATGAGGGGCGCGACCGCCCTCCTACTCGCGAACCGAAGGGCTCGCGGCGAAGCATCCGTGCCGAAGGTTTGGCCGTAGAGACGAAGAGTCTCCAGCATGCCTCCAGTGCCACAGCCGGCGTCGAGTATCGAGCGTTCGGACTTCCTCGCGGGCAGATATCTATCGAGAAGGGCGCTGGAAACGCGGCGCATGCCGAGAAACCACCAGAGCTTGTCCTCCAGATCAAATAACCTCAGGTACTCTTCGCGCTCCATTGAGAGCAAATCTATACCATCGATGGCCCTTCTCGATGTGGAAGCGGAAGGACCGAGGAAGCGTCCGACTTTCCTTGGGTAGTGAGCACGCCAAGCTCGTCGCCGAAGGTTCCCTCCTTCTTCTTCTGCTCACGGTCCGGCCCGAACGAACGGCAACCTTGGGGGAAAGCATCCGGGAGGAAATGCGACCATGCGGTCGCCGGACCTTAGGCGTAATGAGGCTTCGCGGTAGCGAGCGACGAACTCCCGATAAGCTGCACGGAGCTCGGCAATACTGTGTCTGAACGCGGCAAGGAACTTCTTTGCTGGGGACCTTTTCATCGCCTTTGGCACGCGGTGGGGCTTCTGCCGCATCACCCATTTCGGCCCCGCGGGTTTCGTGCCGTTGGCTCTGTGCATTTGAACAGTTTCGTGCTCGATCTGCTCGACGACGGAACGGATAGTTCGCTGGAACTCTTCGTGATCCAGGTGCGCCAAGCTGGGGAGTGCCGATAGACGGACTTCTTCCTCTTCGCCGAATACTTGCTGAAGGCCGGCGTTTCGCGCGCGGTACTGCCGAGTACGGTCGAACCACGTGCCGCGAAGAATCATTGAGCCGTCCAGCAGCGCGAACGTTGAGCTGACCCCAGGCCAATCCAGTGGGCTGGCTACGAGCCCTTCCTTGCAGCCGTTCGAGATTATGTAGCGAAGTCGATCGAGCTGACTTTGGTCATCGTTACTCACGACGGCGCTGTGGTATCGACGGCCCCAGAATTTCCCACTCCAGGCCGAAGCTCGTCCGGCTTCTCGAGCCAGATTCCCGTCGAAGTATTCCATGAACTCTGCAAGCTGTTGTGCGTTCTCGGCCCACGCAAGGAGGTGATAGTGGTCGGAGAGGAACTGAAAGCCGAAAATCTGAAGGCCGATGCGGCGCTGGGCCCGACCCATCACACCGACTATGATTTCGTTCAGCTCCAGGGACGGTCGAAGAAGAAAGCGACCCTGGATGGTTCTGTTTGACACTTCAACAAGAGCCCCGCCCTGCGGGACATACCTTGGCTCAGCTCCCATGCGCTCAATAGACGAAAAAACGGGGTGACTTCCGCCGTGGGCTCGCCGCTCACAATCGGGTGGTAATAAGGAGCCTAGTAATGAGGAGCCTATCCGCTTTTCTAATACAGCACGCGAAACTTGATGGTGTGGGGAACTCTTGCGAGCTCCTCGACGACATTTGGCTGGTACTTCCTGCTCACATCGGTGATCACGTAACCGATCCGCTCGTTGGTCTTGAGATATTGGCCGAGAATGTTGATTCCGTGTTCCGCCATCACGGCGTTTATCGCCGCCAGGACTCCGGGCTCGTTGGCGTGAATGTGTATAAAACGATGAGCTCGCCGGAGATCCGGAAGCTGGACACCAGGGAAGTTGACGCTTCCAAAGGAGTTACCAGTGTTTATAAAAGAGATCAAAGCGCCCGATACGAAGTCCGCGATGTTTCGCTGCGCTTCCCGGGTGCTTCCCCCAATATGAGGCGTCAGAATCACGTTCGGAAGCCCGGTCAAAGGTGAGGCAAACGGTAGCCCGTTGCCGCTTGGCTCTTCGGGAAAAACGTCGATCGCGGCGCCGTCGAGTTTCCCGCTTTGCACCGCCTTCGCCAGTGCCTCGACGTCGACCACGAAGCCCCGCGACAAGTTCAGAAACAGGGCACCGTCCTTCATGGAACGAAACTCGGGCTCTCCAAACAGGTGGTGATTGCGCGGGTTATCGTCCACGTGCACCGAGACGATGTCCGCGCGTTTCAGAAGCTCCTTGAGAGACGCGCATTTGGTGGCGTTACTCAGGGGGAGCCTCTCCACGATGTCGAAATAGTGAACGTCCATGCCGAGCGCCTCGGCAAGGACGGACAACTGGGAGCCGATATTCCCATATCCCACGATTCCGAGTTTCTTCCCCCGAACTTCGAAGGCTCCGTTCGCGGACTTGTCCCAGATCCCACGATGGAGGTCGTTTGCTTTCTCGAGCACCCGTCGTGCTAGAACGAGAATCTCGCCGATAGCGAGCTCGACCACGCTGCGGGTATTTGCGTATGGGGCGTTGAAGACGATCACCCCATGATCCGAGCAAGCGTCCAAGTCAACTTGATTCGTGCCAATGCAGAACGCGCCGATTGCCTTGAGCTCGGAAGCGGATTCGAGGATTCGCGGGGTGATCCGTGTTCTCGATCGGATCCCGAGGAGGGTGATCCCTGGGAGCTCACGGATGAGCGCCTCTTCGTCCAAGCTCGCGGCCAACGACCGTACGGTGTATCCCTCCTTCCCCAAGTATTCGACTGCGGCCGGGTGGATTCCCTCGAGAAGCAAAACACGCATCCTGGAGCGCGGGTAGGAACCGGGAATGGGAAGAGCAAGGAGGTAGAGAAGCTCGTCCAAGCTCGGCAAGATGTGGTCGGCCAATTCGACTACGGATTCCCGGCGCACGTTTTCGGTGAAGGCGTAGAAGCGAGTCGCCAGACCCGCCTCCTTGGTTTGCACATCGCTAAAGTCATCCCCGATGACGAGGCACTCCCCAACTAGTTGCAGGCTCCTGAGTACGCGCGCCTTTCCATCCTGATGGACCAGTGGGTTTCGTGAATCGAATCCTATGACGTACCCCCGGTCGTCGAAGATAAGGGTGTTGGCGAAAAGGTGGTGAGAATTGAGGCCGAGCGTCTCAGCCACCGGTCCGATGAACTCCTGAAAGCCGTTCGAGAGCACGAAGATTTGACTTCGATAGTTCTTGAAGAAGAGTCGGTTCCTTTTGATCGACGGTGTGAGCGAGCGCCTCAGCACGCGGATGAGGCTGTCGACATGCTTTCGATGTGCGCTCGCAAGCTCGATACGAAGGGCGATTCCTTCCGCCATGGACATCTTCCCGGTAGCTGTGAGCTCGGTGATGCGCTCCACTTCGCGAAATCTCTCGGCTCGTTCGGGGTGATGCCTGAGGGAGATGCGCGCGAGCTCGGGAAGCGATTCAACCTGTACGAGCGTGCTGTCGAAATCGAAGACGAAATGTCGGGCCGGCTGCCTCACAAGTAGATTTCCAGGAACTCCAGGATCTTTTCTACATAAGCCCAGGCCGCTTCGGGATGGAGGTCGTGCCGATAGGTCGCTCGGGCTTCCTCACCCTTGAAGATGTACTCTTGAAGCCGGTAGTCGGGTCGCTGCCGTAAAACGTCGAAGAATGATTTCTTGGTCGAGTAGGGAACGAGCGGGTAGATCTCCCCGTGAAACGACAAGAGGGGAGTGCGGACTCGGCTCACGTCTTTCACGGGCGAGAGCTCACGATACAAAGTAAGGTTCCCTCGAAGGGGGCCGATCTCGCGGTCCAAGTAGGCCCTACCCTCTTCTGTCGTCTCGCGATAGAGGTTCTCGAGGTCCGGCATTCCCAGCGCTTCGATGGCACAAGCGAAGAAATCCGGATATCGAGTGATGGCGGCGAGCGTGAGAAAGCCGCCGTAGCTCACTCCCCAAATTGCGGCCCGGTCGTCTCGGATCTCGGGGCGCTCCATCACGCGTTTGGCTCCGGTGATGAGATCCTCGAGATCCCCCCGACCCCAGTCGCCATCGTTCAGGTTCTCGAACTCCCGGCCGAACCCGCTCGAACCCCGAACGTTGGGTGCCAAAACCGCGTAGCCGCGTTGAACGAGCAGCTGAACAAACGGGTGCCAACTGTTCCGCCAGTGCGATGTGGGGCCGCCGTGAGGTGTTACGATAAGTGGAACTGGCTTGTCGGCGGTGGCAAGTTCAGGGACGTAGAGATATCCGGTGATCTCGCGCGAATCGAAGCTAGGGAAGCGGAGGAGCTCGGGACGAGCCATCTTCCGAACGTCGAGGTCCGGAGGGAGGGTGTCACTCGCTCTTTCCCTGCCGCCCTCAAGAGGGTAGACCCAGACGTCCCGCGAATAGTTCCAGGCCTCGAACAGGCTCAGTACCGCCTTTCCGTCCGGCCTCCAGACCGGACGTGTATGGGTTCCATTTCTAAGTGACAGCGTTCGTTGGCGCCCCGTCTCGAAATCATGGGTCCAGAGCTTCGTGTCGCCGTCCTGGTTCTCCAGATAGGCGAGGAATCTCCCGTCGGGACTGAACTCCGGTTCGGTCAGTTCGTACGGGGAGCTCAGAACGCGCTCAGGAGCGCCACCATGGGTAGACAATAGATAGACGGTCATGTGGCCAGGCTCGTCGGAAACGAAGACGGTCTTCTTGCCGTCGTGCGACCAGCGTACGCCAAAACTGTCGGCTCCCCAATCGTCGGGTAGAGGTTCGGATATCTCTCCGCTTCGGGCTGTGACGATTCCGATTCGCCGGGTCAGATGCCGGCCGCCTCCCAGACTCACTGCAATATGTTCCCCGTCGGGAGACCAACGCGGGTCCTCCTCGTCGAATGGCACACGAGTGAGTTGCTTCGGGTCAGTGCTGCCGTCGGCGGGTGTTAACCATAGATCCCAGCCTGAATCACCATCGGCCCGGGACAGGTAGGCGATAGCGGATCCATCGGGAGACCAGCGGGGCTGCTTCACCTCGTTCTCTTGTCGAACCAGAAGCCGGGCGTTCGCCCCTTTCTCATCGGCGACATAAAGCCGAAAGCCGCGGTGACGATTCGACACGAAGGCAAGGGCATGTCCATCAGGCGACCAGGCTGGGTCGCGGTCAGCGGTTCCTTTCGTCGTCGGAATGGAGGCCCCGGGAGTCCCGTCTCCTGGCAAAAGCCAGATCGCTTCGGTTCCCAGAACGGATATGTGCAAAGCGATCCGCTTCCCATCGGGAGCCAGCGCGAAGCTGGAGATAACGGGCGTGCGCAGAATGTGCGGAATAGTGAGCAGCTCGTTTGGTTCGATTTGCCGGAGAGGCTCGGCACCGGCATTCGAGACAGCGGCAATCGCCACGAGGAGCGCCAGTTTGGTCATTCGCTCGACGAGGTATCTTACCGTAAGGCCTCCGACTCCCGGAGCCTACGCACCGCCTCACTCGCTACCTCAGCGGTCGAAAGATGGGTAGTATCGATTGTGATGTCGGCCTCGGAGTAAACCGGTTCACGCTCTCTTAGCAGGGATCTCAGATCCGTGAGCGGGTCGGCCCGTCCGGCCATCGGCCGTCTGTCCCCTTGCGCCGAGACACGCTCGAGATGAAGTTCGGGTCGGGCGCGGAGCCAGACGGTCACCGCGCTTTTCTTCAGGAGGTCAAAAGTGGTCCGGTCGGTTACGAGGCTGCCCCCGGTAGCCAGTACGGCGGGAGTACCACCCAAGACGAATCGGGTCAGGACTTCGCGCTCGAGTCGCCGATAATAGCTCTCGCCGTGAATGGCGAAGATCTCAGCCAGGCCCAGACCGACCTCGTCCTCGATCAGCCCATCGAGCTCGGCAAACGGGCGATCGAGCCGCCGCGCGAGGTCCCTTCCTACCGTACTCTTGCCGGCACCGCGGAGTCCGATGAGCGCGACAATCGGGTGCCACTTGTCAGGTTGCAGCGCCTCATGGAGCGGTACGCCAAGGGCTCGTGTGAGCTCGAGCAGTCGGAGTATCGACAGATTGCCCCGGCCCCCCTCGATTTGAGAGATATACCTTGTGGATAGACCCGAAAGTTCACCGAGTTGCTCTTGGCTCAAGCCCCGGAGCTTACGGCGCTCTCGGAGCTGGCGCCCAAGCTGCACAAGGAAAAGCGCCGGTCCCATTGAGAAGCATTATAATGCTAGTAGCAGCGAGCGACCAAGTAGTATAATGCGAGATTTGGCCGACAGTTGAGGAGGAGTTTGCCCATGGAGCGAATTTCTTTCGAGGCCCACCCGAGTCGATACCGCCACTGGAACCTGACGGTGGACGGCGAAGTGGCGACACTAGCTCTGAGCGTTCGAGAGGATGGGGGTCTTCGGCCGGGCTATCAGCTCAAACTGAATAGCTACGACCTCGGGGTCGATATCGAGCTTGCGGACGGGGTCGATCGACTTCGGTTCGAGCATCCTCAGGTCAAAGGAGTTGTCCTGACCAGCGCGCGCGACCGCTTGTTCTCGGCTGGGGCCAACATTTATATGCTCGCCGGCTCAGGGCACCCCTTCAAAGTCAATTTCTGCAAGTTCACTAACGAGACGCGATTGAGCCTCGAGGAGGCTAGTCGTGAGAGTGGCCAAAAGTATCTGGCGGCACTCAACGGAATCGCCTCCGGAGGAGGATACGAGCTAGCTCTTGCAGCAGATGAGATCCTCCTGGTTGATGATGGCAATGCCGCCGTGGCCCTTCCTGAAGCTCCCCTCCTTGCAGTGCTCCCCGGAACCGGGGGCCTCACCCGCCTCGTGGACAAGAGGATGGTACGCCGCGACCGAGCGGACGTGTTCTCGACTCTGGTCGAGGGAATCAAGGGCAAGCGTGCTGTGGATTGGAACTTGGTGGACGCGATCGCGCCGCGCAGCAAGTTCTCTGAGGTCGTGAGCGAACGCATCAAAGCCCTGGCAGCCGGATCGAATCGACGCGGCGACGGAAATGGCATCGTGCTCGAACATTTGGATGCCACCTATTCAGAGACCGCGCTCGACTACCCCCACGTTCGCGTAACCATCGACGCCAAAAGGCGCCAGGCCGAAATTCTGGTCCGCGGACCGGAAGGGCAACAGCCGCAAACTCCGGAGGGCATCCAGGGAGGTGGGTCCTCCTATTGGCCTCTCGCCGTGGCGCGGGAGCTCGACGATGCCATCCTCCACCTCCGATTCAATCACCCGACCGTCGGCCTCCTGGTCTTCCGCACCCAGGGAAACCCCGAAGCCGTGCTCGAAGTCGATCGCGTCTTGGACCGGAATTCGGCTCACTGGCTGGTCCGTGAAATCCTCCTGAAGCTCCGCCGCACGTTCAAACGCATCGACCAGACGGCGCGGAGTCTCTTCGCCTTCATCGAGCCCGGATCCTGTTTCGTCGGAACGCTCTTTGAGCTCGCTCTCGCCGCGGACCGCAGCTACATGCTTGCCGACCCGGCGAGGCCGACTCGGATCGGGCTCAGTTCACTCAGCCACCGATGGTTCCCGATGGCGAATGGGCTCTCCCGGCTCGAGACCCGTTTTCTCGGCGAACCGGGCGCGCTCGCGAAGCTCCGAGCGCACCAAGGACTCATCGGCACCGAAGAAGCTCTCGAGCTCGGGCTCGTCACCTTCGCTCCCGACGAGCTCGACTGGGACGACGAGGTCCGCATCGCCTGCGAGGAGCGACGCGGCTTCTCTCCCGATGCGATGACCGGCATGGAGGCCTCGCTTCGTTTCGCCGGGCCCGAAACCATGGAGACCAAGATCTTCGGCCGGCTTACGGCTTGGCAGAACTGGATTTTCCAGCGACCGAATGCCATTGGCGAGACGGGGGCTCTCACGCTCTACGGCAAGCAGAGCCTGCCTGAATTCGATTGGAGGAGGACCTGAACATGGAGCTCGACGCCAAGATCCCCAACAACGTCAACCTCTCTTCCGACCCTAAGCTGCAGCGGGCCCTTGAGAAATGGCAGCCGCGCTTCCTCGACTGGTGGATGGACATGGGCCCCGAGGGATTCCAGAAGGACGACGTCTATCTCCGCACCGCGATCTCCGTCGACCCCGCGGGATGGGCGCACTACGACTACGTGAAAATGCCCGACTACCGCTGGGGTATCTTTCTCACCCCCCCGCAGTCCGGGCGGGTCATCGGGTTCGGGGACAACGAGGGCGAGCCCGTATGGAACGAGGTCCCCGGCGAGTTCCGGACCCAGCTCCGACGCCTCATCGTGACCCAGGGTGACACCGAGCCCGCGAGCGTCGAGCAGCAGCGCCGCCTCGGGAAAACGGCGCCATCCGTGTTCGACCTGAGAAACCTCTTCCAGGTGAACGTCGAAGAGGGGCGGCACCTCTGGGCGATGGTGTACGTTCTCCATTCCTACTTCGGCCGAGACGGGAGGGAGGAGGCGGAAGAGCTTCTCGACCGCAGAAGCGGCGATCGGGACAAGCCTCGCATCCTAGGAGCTTTCAACGAGCCTTGCGATGACTGGCTGAACTTCTACATGTTCACGATGTTCACCGACCGTGACGGAAAGTATCAGCTTCTCGCGCTCGCGGAGAGCGGCTTCGATCCGCTCGCGCGGACCACGAAGTTCATGCTCACCGAAGAAGCGTTTCATATGTCGGTGGGCGAGACGGGTGTCGGACGAATCGTCGACCGCACCGCTCAGCTCATGCGAGAGAAGAAAGACGACGACGTCCGCAAGTATGGAGCGGTCGACCTTCCCACCATCCAGAAGTACCTCAACTTCTGGGTCAGTGTCTCCTCCGATCTCTTCGGGGGTGAGATCTCGACGAATGCGGCGCAGTACTTCGCCGCCGGTCTCAAAGGTCGCAACCGCGAGGAGAGCTACGACGATCACGAGCTTCTGGACTCGTTCTACTCCATGGAGATCCCGAAAGAGGGAAGGCTCGTTACGGAAGAGATTCCTCTCCGGAACGCCATGAACGAGGTTCTGAGAGATGACTACGTCGAGGATTGCCAGCGCGGCGTCGATCGCTGGAACAAGGCCCTCGAAGAAGCGGGGCTTTCGGATCGCCTCAAGCTTCCGCACCGCCGGTTCCATCGTCAAATAGGAATCTACGCCGGAGTTTACTTCACCCCCGAGGGTACGCCCATTTCGGAGGCGGAGTGGAATCAAAAACGCGGCGAGTGGCTTCCGACGGACGAAGACCAGGCGTTCGTGAGAAGCCTGATGCACCCCGTGACCGAGCCCGGTAAGATGGCAAGTTGGATTGGCCCGCCGCGGCAGGGCATCAAGGGAAAGCCGCTGAATTTCGAGTACGTGAGGAAGGCCTGAGTCATGCCACTCGTCAACTATTCGAAGGATCGGGGAGTCGCGGTTTTCGAGCTTCACGCTCCACCAGCCAATACCTACAGCTACGAGATGATGAAGGAGCTCGATGCCGCCATACTCGACGCGCGCATGGACGAGCACGTCCATGTGCTCGTGCTTACGGGAGCGGGAGAGAAGTTCTTCTGTTCGGGCGCCGACATCAACATGCTGAACTACGCCACCGCCGAATTCAAGTATTCCTTCTGCCTTCACGCGAACGAGACGCTCAACCGACTGGAGCAAACCCCGAAGCTCGTCATCGCGGCGCTGAACGGTCATACCGTAGGCGGGGGGCTCGAGGTCGCCCTCGCCGCCGACTTGCGCGTGGCCAAGAAAGACGGCGGGAAGATCGGGCTTCCCGAGGTCAAGCTGGGCGTTCTGCCGGGGACCGGCGGTACGCAGCGCCTCGCGCGGCTTCTCGGCCGCTCGCGGGCGATCGAGCTCATGGTTACCGGCAGGCTCATGAGCTTCGACGAGGCTCAGGCTCTCGGTCTCGTGAACGCGTTCCTTGAGGGCGAGCGGTTCCGGG
>Ga0214473_10005970_pt1 | contig 14570 bp, 12 predicted proteins | sample RVTome_7_FD_203509 | JGI IMG/M metagenome (GOLD analysis project Ga0214473, IMG submission 203509) | Soil microbial communities from uranium-contaminated site in the Upper Colorado River Basin, Wyoming, United States - RVT98D197 | ecosystem: Environmental > Terrestrial > Soil > Contaminated >... | reverse complement strand
GAGAAAAAAAATGCCAGCAATATTGACCACATGCTCAGTTTTGTAGGTAAAAAAGTTATAAAAACAGGGACCAACCATACAAGTAACATGCTGAAAATGATTCCCAGAACTCCACCGATCAGGCTTAGTACTATAGCTTCTATAAGAAATTGAAAGAGGATGTCTCTATTTTTCGCTCCCACCGCCTTTCTCAACCCTATTTCTCTTGTTCTCTCTTTTACAGAAACAAGCATTATATTCATAATACCAATACCGCCAACAAATAAAGAAATTGCTGCGATACCGGCAAGCACAGTGGTCATTATCTTTAAAATCTTATCCATAACAGCAAGCATTTCATCCTGACTCAGGATGGTAAAATCCTCTTCACCGGCATGTCTCCTGATAAGGAGCTCTTTTATGTCTTTCTTTGCCTCTTCTATCTCGTGTTCACTGCGAACTTTAACGGTTATATTAAAAAGACTGTCAGTGTCAAAAAGTTCCTTGGCTGCTGTTGTTGGGACAAATACCAGATCGTCTATATCAAAACCGAGTGTAACACCCTTTAGTGCCATAAGCCCTACTACCCTGTACTTGCTCTCTCCTATTGTCAGAAGTGCGCCGAGTGGATTAGCATCACCGAATAGATCCTTCTTCACTGTCCTGCCAAGCACGCAGACATGTCTTTTTGAATCAACCTCTGAAGCGGTTATAAAACGCCCGATATCAATTGACAGATTTCTTGCGGCAAAATAGCCTTCTGTAGCCCCAATAATATATGTATACCTACTCCTTGCTCCATACTTTACCAGAGAGGTGCCCACTATTATTGGTACAGCATACTGGATATATCTGGAGCGTTTTTTTATAAGTGTTGCATCATCATATACAAGCTTTCTGACAGCTGAAGTCCCCATATGTGAACCTCCTTCTTTTGAGGTCTTACCCGGAACTACAACGAGAATGTTTGAACCCATCCCTGTAAACTCATCTTTTATATATTTTCTCGTCCCCTCTCCTATTGATACCAGCAGGATTACCGCGGTAACGCCTATTACTACACCCAGCACCGTTAAAAAGGTTCTTATTTTATTACTCACGATAGAATCCTTGGACATCCTTAACACTTCAATAACATCCACTGGTACACATCCCGTCTTTTATTGTTATAATTTTTTTAGCCACATGGGCAACAGCCATATCATGTGTCACAACGATAATAGTAACTCCTTCTTCGTTTAATCCTTTAAAGATATTCATAATTTCTGCTCCGGTGCGGCTGTCAAGATTCCCTGTTGGCTCATCCGCAAGAATAACAGATGGATTCATCACAAGTGCCCTTGCGATAGCAACCCTCTGCTGCTCCCCACTACTCAACTCACTTGGATTATGCTTATCGCGATGGCTGATCCCTACTTTTGTTAATACCTCTAAAACCCTTTTTTTACGTTCTGCAGGGAAGACATGGCTGTAAATCATTGGAAGCTCAACGTTTTTAAAGGCTGAGAATCTCGGCAGGAGATTAAACGTCTGGAACACAAAACCAATCTTCTTATTCCTTATCTCTGCTAACTCATCGTCTGTCTTGCTTGTTGTATCAATCCCTTCAAATTCATACGTTCCTGAAGTCTGTCTGTCAAGACACCCTATAACATTTAGAAGAGTAGATTTTCCAGAACCAGAGGGTCCCATAACGGCAACAAAATCTCTCTCTTCTACATCAAGGTCTATATCTTTTAAAACTTCAAGAAGCACCTCTCCGAGCAAATAATTCTTCCTGATACCACTAAGATGAATCAACAATCTTGACCCTTACCCCCTCTTTAAACCCTGGCTTATCAGGAGTAATAATGACCTTTTCCCCCTCTGCGAGACCCTCTTTTATCTCTGTGAAATTCCAGTTATAAATACCAAGTTTCACCTTTCTTTGCTTAGCCCTTCCTCCTTCTGATACGTAAACAATTTTTTCCGTTTCTTTCTCTATCACAGCCTGAGACGGAACAACCAGTGTGTCTTTAGCCTCTCCTGTTATAATCTCGATGTCAGCGGACATCCCTGGTTTTAAAACAATTTCCTCAGCAGGAACTGAGACCCTCACCTCAAATGTCCTCGCCTCCTGTTTTACGCCTATAACAACAGGAGATATTTTTATTACCCTGCCATAAAAAATCTCCCCTGGATAAGCATCTATTGTGAGCTTAACCGTCTGACCGAGTGCAACACTGCTTACATCTGCCTCGTCAACTGGAGCCTTAATATATAAAATATCAGGGTCAACAACAGACGCTATTATGGGACCAGGGGTTGCTGTATCTCCAACATCTACAGGTCTTTTTGACACAACACCATTCACAGGAGCCTTTATAAAAGAATAGTTATATTGAAGCTGAGCAACATCCAGTGCAGCCTTTGCCCTCTCAAGCTCTGCCTCAGCAATAGAGAGTCTTTTCAGCGCATCATCAAATTGCTGTTGTGTAACGAGTTCCTCTTTAAAAAGAGCCTCTTTTCTTTTATATTCGGTACTTGCATTATGCAGGTCTATTTCCGCCTTTTTAAGGTCTGCCTTTGCTTTATTTAGATTTGCTCCGACCTCTGAAGTATCAAGTTCGGCAATCAGGTCGCCAGCCTTTACCCTGTCCCCTTCTTCAACATAGAGTTTCGCTATCTTACCTGTACGCTGAGCAGTAATATTAACTTCTACTTCGGACTTTACTACCCCGGTAGATGTTCCGGTAACCGTAACCTCGATGTTCTGCCTCTTCACAGAAATCCCTTTTACTTCAACAGGAGTAAAATATCCCCTGAAGAAAAAAAATCCTAATAATCCGAGCAGTATTATCAAGATCCAGAAGCTGAATCTTTTATAGAAAGTTGCCAAAAAAACCTCTTAACTCTTTTAATATTAAATAGTTATATTACCTTAGCGAGAGGAATCCGTCAATTTTCAGTCAATATTAAAATATTGACTGAAAAGATATATTTTGTTTTACTATTTACTAATCGCTGTTCACTATCCACTGTTCACTATTTACTGACAACTGTTGTTATCGGGGGTGTCTACGACCCGTAGGGTCTACGACCCATAGGGTAGCTCAGGTGGCCTACGGCTCATAGAGGAGAGCGTATGAATACTTTTTTTGTATATATTCTTCGAAGCAAGAAAGATGGCTCTCTTTACATAGGTCAGACAAATAGTCTTACCAACAGGTTGAAAAAACACAACAAAGGTCAAATAAAATCAACAAAACATAGAATTCCTTTTGAGCTTATTTACTCTGAGAAATATAATACAAGACGTGAAGCAATGTTTCGAGAGTGGACATTAAAATCAATTGCTGGCATTAAAGAAAAAGAAGCCATTTTAAAAAGTTTATGTGCAATTAAGGTAGAGGGGGTGTAGCTCAGGTGGGAGAGCGTCTCGTTCGCAACGAGAAGGTCGCCGGTTCGAATCCGGTCACCTCCACCATATTAGAGTTATGAGTTAAGAGTTTGGAGTTTAAGTGATAGTTAGACCTGTTTGACGTAAATCTCTTCCACAATCGCGGAATCTATAGCCAGTGTAGTCTCATCAACCTCTATTACATATGAAGGTTTTTTTTGCTTTAACTTCACAATACTGCCTGGAATTATCCCTAATGAAGCAAGGCGTTCAAGTCTTGAGTTCTCTGAGGGAACTATAAACACTATTTTCCCCTGAGAACCAACTTCAAGCTCTTTTAATTGCGTAACAAGTGGCTTAAGCCTATGTTTGTATTTCGAACAGCATTCTCCTCTCGGGATGGGTTTACCATGCGGACAGGTAGGGGGATGGCCCAGAAAAGAGCAGACACTGTCTGTAACAGCAGGAGAAAGAAAATGCTCAATCTCACAGGCGGTGTGTTCACTTTCCTCCATCTCCACGTCAAGAACGTCGTGAAAAAGTCTCTCTGCAAGACGATGCCTCCTTGTTAAATCTCTCGCGCGGGCTTCACCTTTTTCTTTTAGTTCTACTGTGTCGTCTGAGAGAGTTATTAAGCCCGATTTCTCCATTTTTCTTATAACTTCGGGAGTGTTGTTATCCCCCATATCTCTAACCAGTTCAGCATAGCTCTTTGAACCCTTCTCCCTCATAGACCACAAATGCTCTAATATCTCATCTATCAGCTTCTTAGCCATGATGTAATTTTACCATAAATTTATTTAAGTTCTAAAGTTAAAAAATAGAAGTGTAACTTAGAATATGTCGCGATCCACGCTCCCGCGCAGTGGTTTCAATCCTTTTTCGTAAAATTATCGAAGTTCAACTTCGATAATTTTACTTCGATAATTTTAACTTCCATTCATCCCCCCTAAACCCCTCCTATCCCTCTCCAGAAACAGTATCAGTGACAGTGAACAGTGGTCGGTGAAAGGTTGAATCATTATAACAAAAACCGAAAATCCTGCTCCTCAAGCCCTTGCCATTTGCCCCTCGGCTTTCCTGCCACACTATGTGCAAAAAATTCCTGCGGCATCACTTCACTTCATTCCTCAGAATTCAGAAAAAGACCTGATTCCGGGTCAAGTCCGGAATGAGAGTCAACGAAAACATGAAATTAGTTGGAACAATTGTTTCCAACTGTCCCCTTACTTAAAATTCGAGAATTTTGATCTTTTTGGGGTCCCCAAAAAATACTTTTTCTAATCTTTTTCCTCTTTTGCTTCTGCCAGCAGTTTTACTGCTTTCTCCACAAAGAGACGTTTCAGGTCTTTCATATCTACAGGTTTCAAGAGCCTCAGTTTCAGGTCTTTTGGATTATCAGGGAGTGTTCTAACCTGTTCAAAGGCTATTGCCAGATAGTATTTATCCATGCCGGGATCTTTCTCAGATGCCTTTTTAATTAATTCATCCAAATCACAATAGCCCTCTTTTACTAATAAATAGACATCTACAAAGTCTCTTTCTGCTGCTCTGCCGAAAAGGGCAAGCAATTTACCTGCTGCTATATCAAGGAGGCTGTCGACCATCGTACCCTCTATATTCTGAATTTTGTCGAGCCTGTATGGACTGTCAAGGGCAAATTGAATTTTCATTGATTCTTCCCCTCTTTCAGCTATCATTTCTACAAAACTTTTAAAGTTTCTTATTGGATTAACAGCTATGCCTTTTTTCTCCAGCTCAATTTTTAACTTTTTTGAAATAAGTTGAATCAAGTCTTCTGTAGAAGTAAAAAAGTCTATGTCTTCAGAAACCCTGTGGTGAAGATAGTATGCTGATAAAGCGGACCCGCCTGTAAAATAAAATTCTTTTGCTTCTTCTATACCTTTGAGAGCATTAATTATTTCCAGCTGGAGTTCCGTCAATGGTCCTTCTTCTTTTCCACTCAAAATAGTCCTCCCATAATTTCTTTATAGGTTTAGGCAAATAAAGTTCTGGCAATAACTTTTCTACTTCGTTGAGGTCGAGGTCTTTAATATCTTCCATGCGGCCATTTAGAAGAACCTGTTTAATCCACCATTTTTTATCTTGTCTTTTATTAAAATCCAGACTCTCAATATCTGCAAACCATACAATGTGTTTCTTTTTATCCATAGATTATCCTTCGTTTAATTGTTTCTTTTACGCTGGTTTTTATTATATCTGTCTTCTATTCCTCCCAATAACTCAGGATATTTTATCATTTCTTCTTAGAAAACATCTCAAAAAACTCCGTCAATTTTAGTCTTGCACTTAAAACACTGCGAACCTGCCTGTTCGGCAGACAGGTCTATGATTTTATTTTCCTTTATATAAAAACCAAAACGCTCAATAAGCAGCTCGCCACAACTTGGGCAATACGTGTTTTCTCCGCCCTCTCCAGGCACATTACCTTCATAAACATATTTCAGCCCTGCCTCAAAACCTATTTCTCTTGCCCTTCTAAGTGTTTTAAGCGGGGTTCTTGGTTGGTCAAGAAGTCTGTAAGTCGGATAAAATTGCGTTACATGCCAGGGGATTGCAGGGTCTGCAGATTTTATGAATTCAGCAATCCATCTGAGCGTATCTTCTGAGTCATTATATGAAGGAACAATAAGAGTTGTAACCTCTATCCATACCCCGAGGTCTTTCATCAGCTTTATCGTATCTAAAACAGGCTTTAATCTTGCGCCGCATATTTTTTTATAAAACTCGTCATCCCCTTTAAGGTCTATGTTATTCCCATCAAGGAAAGGGGCTATTGCTTTTGCAGCCTCAGGGCTCGTATAACCGTTGCTCACAAAAACGTTTTTAATTCCTCTCTTATGAGCAAGAACAGCACAGTCGTAAGCAAGCTCAAAAAATATTGTCGGCTCTGTATAAGTATATGATATGCTTTTACATCCTGCCCGTTCTGCCGCATCAACTATCTGCTCCGGAGTAACATCTTCTCCTGGGATGGTATGAAGTTCGGAGTTTTTCTTATCTTTTAACTCATAACTCTTAACTCTTAACTCATCACTCTTTTTAGGGTATTGTGATATGTCATAGTTCTGGCAATGCAGGCATCTGAAATTACAGCCAACAGTGGCAATTGAAAAAGATGTTGATGCAGGGTAAAAATGGAATAATGGTTTTTTCTCTATAGGGTCAATATTCATGGATATAACTCTGCCGTATACAAGACTGTATAGAGTTCCTCCGCGATTCCCCCTCACCCCGCATATACCGCGCTTACCATCTTTTATTACACAGTGATGCGCACATAGAAAACATCTGACTTTCTGTTCCTCGAGTTTGCCATAGAACATTGCCTCTTTCATGTTTAAATTATATCACAATTAAAACGCAGATAATCACAGATTTTTGCAGATGATCGCAGATATATCTGTGGTCATCTGTATCTTCTCATCTGTGATCATCTGTGTATTTGTTCATTTTCTGTCAACAAAAGTATCTTTATTGACAACAATTAAATTGTATACGGAAAGTATCTTTATGTTCTTTTTTTACATTTTTTTCTTGACAAATAAAAAAATGTCATATAAAATTTTTTTAGTGAGATGAAATATGTTAGAGAAACTCTTTACATCAGGAATAAGGGCTGACATTATGTCACTGCTCTTTAACAGTCCTGAGGAAAAATTTTATGTGCGAGAGATTGCAAGGCTTGTCAGAAAAAATCCATCAGGGGTGAAAAAAGAGCTGGATAAGCTTGAAAAGATAGGGCTCGTTACGAGTGAAAAAGAAGGTAATCTTAAATATTTTAAAGCCAATAAAGACTCCTCACTCTTCCCGGAACTAAAAGGTTTAATTGCTAAATCATTGGGACTGCCAGGCGCACTTAAATCTGCATTAAAGGCTTCCGAGGCAAAAACTGCGTTTATATATGGTCCTTATGCAGAGGATTCAAACGCACCTGCATTAGATTTATTTATAGTAAGTGACTCAAATCATCTCAAAAAAAATCTGGAAGATATTGAAAAGAGATTCGGCAGGGAAATCAACTATACAGTAATGTGTGAATCAGAATATAAAACAAAGAAAAAAACTGGAGACCGCCAGCTTAAAAAACTTTTAAACGCTAAAAAGCTCTTGCTATTCGGAAGATTATGAAGCTCCCATAAGGTGGGAGAAGAAAGGGGGTGAAAAGAAAATGGCCGCCAAGAAAAAAGCCGCTGCAAAGAAGAAAGCAACAAAGAAGAAAAAGAAATAACATCTGTGGAAGTATTTCACTATGTGGCTGTTTCTGTCCCGACGTTTCGGGACAGAAACAGCCATTTTTTTTTGAAACCTTAAAATAAAAAAACTAAGCCACAGATTTTCACTGATATTTTTTTCTTTTTTGACAGGATTAACAAGATTTTTTTTATTTATTACATATCCTGTCTAAATATTTAAATTTATCTGTGTCTATCCGTGTAAATCTGTGGCTGATTTGAATTTTATTGCATTTCTATAATTTTGGGGAATGGAACAGCTCTTCAGACGTGTACAACAGTATGCTCGTGGGACAACCCCATCATCAGAGGGGCTGAGATAATCTCCCAGGAATCGGTAAACAAAAGAATCTTCCTCAGAAGTTTTATATTTAAGGAATGTCCTGCTCTATTAGCTATTATATGTCCATAAATCGGCCGTCCTAATAAAGAAAAATCCCCAACGGTATCAAGAATCTTATGCCTCACAAACTCGTTCTTAAACCTCAGCTCGCCTTTATTGAGAACTCCATTTTCACCAACTACAATAGCGTTATCCAGCGAGCCTCCTTTAGCAAGCCCCTTGGATAACAACATCCTCACATCTCTCAGGAATCCAAAGGTCCTTGCAGGGGCAATTTCTCTGATAAAGTTTATTCCTGTTATATCAAGGCTGAATCTCTGTTCCTCAAACAATGGATGATTATAATTTACACTGCAGGAGATTTTTGTACCTTCGTAAGGGACAACCGCAATCTGGCAAGGGCCTTCCTTCACCATTATAGATTTTAAAATCCTTATACAGGAAATCCTCTCAGCCTGTCTTGCTATACCTGCATCGAGTATCTTCTGGGTAAAATAAAATGCGCTTCCATCCATTATCGGAACCTCGGGACCATCAAGTTCAATGTAGAGATTATCTACGTTAAGTGCTGCTAATGCAGACAGGAGATGCTCAACTGTCCCCACCCTTGCCCCATTAAAAGCTAAATTAGTGGCAAAGGTTGTGTCTGCCACAGAACCCACACCTGCCTTTATCCCTGCACCCCCTTTGTCCGTCCTGATAAACATGATCCCGGTATTCCTTGGTGCAGGTTTAAGCCTCATGTTTACCTCTCTGCCTGTGTGCAGACCTGTCCCCTTTATAAAAACCTCGTTTTTAAATGTATTCTGGTGTCGCATAACAGACATAATAAACAAAAACTTAACTTAAGCCACAGATTAACACAGATTATCAAGATGTTAAGTAAAAGAGTCCAGTGTAAGTTATCTGTGTGAATCCGTGAAAATCTGTGGCTATTTTTTATAATTTCTTTAATGTATAGCAAATTAAATGCCAGATTTTTTTCTTAAAAAAACAAAGGGTTACCTTTTAGACTGTATCATTAAGACATACACAGTGTATCTTATTTTATCCACTCCCAATTTTCCCGCCAACAACTATCTCAGGAATTCTAACCGTAGGCATTGCATCAGCAACCGGGACACCCTGGGCATCCTTACCGCATGTCCCGATAGAGAACCCGATATCACTCCCTACCATATCAATTGATTTAAGGGTCTCGGGTCCGTTGCCAATAAGTGTGACTCCTCTTACCGGCTCTCCTATCTGCCCCTTTTCTATTAGATAAGCCTCAGATACTTCAAAGACAAATTCACCTGTTACAGTGTTGACCTGACCACCTCCCATCTTCTTTACAAAAAGACCCTTTTCAACTGATTTTATTATTTCATCGGGGTTGTTATTCCCAGGAGATATAAAGGTATTGGTCATTCTCGGGATAGGTCTGTGCTCATAAGACTCGCGCCGACCATTTCCTGTAGAAACAACTTTATCCTTAAAAGCAGTTAGCCTGTCATACATATATCTCTTTAAGAACCCTTCTTCCACCAGCGCTGTTCTCTGAGATGGAATCCCCTCGTCATCAAATCTAAATGACCCCCTCTTGTTAGGTAAGGTAGAATCATCAATCACGGTTACTAAAGGTGACGCAACCTGCTGCCCAAGTCTGTTTGAATACACAGAGAGTCCTTGTTGTGCAAGGTCAGCCTCAAGACCATGTCCAACAGCCTCGTGAATCATTGTACCTCCTGCATCAGCAGAGATTACAACGGGCATTCTCCCTCCAGGTGCCTCCCTTGCGCTCAGCATCGCCACTGCCCTCTGTGCTGCTTTAAGAGCCAAACTACCAAGAGAATTATCATCAAAAAGCTCAAAACCAATAAACCCCCCGAGAGTTTCATAGCCTGTCTGCAAAACATCACCTTCTGCAGCAACAACATGAATAATGGCTATTGTATGAATACGTTCATCTTCTGCAATGGTACCCTCGGATGTTGCTATATAAACGTTCTGGATAGAGTCTCTGTAATTTACTAATACCTGTTTAATCTTTCTGCCAACTGCTCTCGCTATCTTATTAGCATTTTCTACAATAATGACTTTCTTCTCCATATCCACAGTCTGAGGGTTGAGTTTTATTTCAAAGTCCACCTGCGGTTTGAGCCTCTTTAAATTAACGGTGAAATCCCCTTTATCCTTAGCCGCTCTACCGGCGGTCTCAGCAAGAACAAAGAGAGAGCCTTCTGAAAAATCGTTACTATATGCATAAGCAGATTTGTTTTTAGAGATAACCCGTATGCCTACCCCTGCATCTATACCTGAAATAATCTTTTCAATCTTATCGTCCTCAAGCTGTATAGATATATGCTGTTTATGTTCTATAAATATATCTGCGTAATCTCCTCCCCCTGAAAGGGCAGTCTTTATAATTTTTGATGCCAGTTCATCAGGTATTCTGTTTCTATTCATTTGTTATTTAATCCTTGTGATTTGAAATTTAAAGTGTTTATTATACAATATATTTTGACTCTTACGTAAGAAAGAGAAGTGGAGAGGAGGTAAAACATGTCAAAAATCGGCATAATCGGGGGGAGCGGACTGTATGAAATAAAAGGTCTGACAATAAAAGGGCGAAAAGAAATTACGACGCCATTCGGCAGACCCTCTGATAAATATCTTATTGGGAAATTAGGTGATGCAGACGTCATCTTTCTCCCCAGACATGGTAGTCATCATGCCATTCCACCTCATATGATTAATTACAGAGCGAACATATGGGGATTCAAAAAACTCGGAGTTAGCAGGATTATATCAGTAAGCGCGGTTGGGGGTATTAAAAAAGGCTTAACACCAGGAAGCATAGTTGTACTGGACCAAATAATTGATATGACAAAAAACAGGAAATCAACATTCTATGATGGACAGAGCGGGGTAGTTCATATAGATTTCACCGAACCCTTCTGCCATGAGCTCCGTCAGGTAATTTTAAAAGCAGGGAAACTCGCTAATGTCCCTTTAATAAATGGCGGAGCATATGTAGCTGTGGAGGGTCCAAGGCTTGAAACAGCCTCTGAAATCAAGGCATTTAGTAAACTGGGCGCAGATGTCGTAGGCATGACAGGCATGCCTGAAGCCTCACTCGCAAGGGAGTTGGAAATATGTTACTCGGGAATCTCTGTGGTTGCTAATTACACTGCTGGAATAAGCAAGAAAAAACTCACAACTACTGAAGTAATGGAGGCAATGAAGGCTTCAACAGGAAAGATAAAACGCCTACTTAAAGAAATATTTACGATTATTCCAAAAAACCGAAAGTGTCCGTGTAAAGAGGCTTTAAAAGAGGCAAAGATATAAATTACTCAGCCACAGATTTACGCTGATTAACACTGATATTTTTCTTTTTTTGACAGGATTAACAAGATTTACAAGATTTTTTTATTTATTACATATCCTGTTTTATCCTGTATATCCTGTCTAAAAGAGTCCTGCCGAAGGCGTCTATTTTAATATTTAAATTCTATCTGTGTTCATCTGTGTTAATCTGTGGCTAAATAGTTACAAAATGGATTTTTTAAATTTTCTTTTCCACCTTCCACTTTGACTCGTTCAACCAGCGTGCAAGCTCCTCAGCAGGAAGTGGAGAACATATGTGATTACCCTGTAATTCGTCGCAGCCAAGCTTCTCCAGTGCATCCATAATGTCCTGGTTTTCAACACCAACAGCAATAACCTTGAGACCTAAATTATGCGCCAAATCAATAATGGAACGCACAATCATCGCATCATTCACGTCAGATGACATATTTATGACAAAGGATTTGAAAATCTTAATATCATTCACAGGTAGTTTTTTGAGATATGCGAGTGAGGAATAACCTGTGCCAAAGTTATCTATAGAAAGTCTGACACCTATACTATTTAACTGCGCAAGGACTTCCATTGCACGATGATGGTCAAGCATCATAGCGCTCTCGGTAATCTCAAGTTCAAGCCACAGAGGTTCTACACCCCATGTTTTCAGTATCTCAGAAACCTGCTCGGGGAACTGTATGTCCTGCAGATTACGCGCAGAGAGGTTTACCGACACTCCAATTTCATACCCTGCACGATACCACTCAGCACATTGACGCACTGCGGTATTGAGTACCCATTTTGTTAAGGACTTAATCAACCCTGAGCGTTCAGCAAGAGAAACAAAAGAATCAGGGAGAATTAACCCATGTTGTGGATGCAGCCATCGCACTAAAGCCTCTACGCTGCTGACACTGCGGGCTTTATAGTCTATTTTGGGCTGGTAGTAAAGTGTTAGTTCTTTATCCTGTTCGACAGCGCCATGCAGTTCGCCCACGAGTATAATCTGGCGCTCGTTAGAGCGTTCCTGCTCAGGACTGTATACGGAAAACCCGCTGCGCGCCTCCTTTGCCGCATACATCGCCATATCTGCATGTTTTATAAGGGTGTCGGCGTCTTCACCATGAATAGGATAAAGGGCTATACCAATACTTACTCCAACATAAAGGCTATGCCCGTCAACAACAAGGGGCTGCTTTATTGCATTAAGGAGCCGGGAAGTAATCTGCTCAGAATCCTTGAGGTCCGAGACAGCCAGTAATATAGCAAACTCGTCTCCACCAAAGCGAGCTATAGTGTCTGACTGCCGCAGCACGCCCTGTAAACGCATCCCAACCTCTTTCAGAACTATATCGCCAGTATGGTGCCCCAGTGTATCGTTGATTTCCTTGAATTTATCAATGTCTGTCATCAGCAGTGCAAGAGACCCGTGTTCACGCTGTCTTGTAAGGAGAGACTGATTCAGGCGGTCATAAAATAGTATGCGATTGGGAAGACCTGTGAGGGAATCATGAAGTGCCATATGCTCAAGGGCTTCTGTATGCGCTCTAATCTCGGTAACATCCTGTACTAAAAAAATCCTTTCTCCATTTTCAAAAATCTTGGGGCTGCTTATATGAAAAATGCGTTTGTTACCATCTTTATCAACCAAATGGCGTTCCTCGCTCTCAGCATCCTTTATATCAAATGCAGATAACCCGCCACACATCTGTGCAAAATTCTCCATCTGGTGATTTGCCGTCTTTAATCCATCAGAAGTATCAGAAGTAGTGGTAATTACGCCGACACCCACTGCTTCTGTAACAGCGTGCAACAAACTAAGCTGTCTCTCTTTCTGTTTGTTCTCCAGGTATTTCTTTTCCACTACAAGCCTTCTCTCACCTTCTCTTATCAGTGCCTCACGTGACTGAAGAACATCCTCTGTTAAACGCTGAAACCTGCTTTCAAGAACATAAAGCTGGTCTCCTTTTTCCAACCCCTCTTGTTTTATGCCCAGCCTGTTTTGTGAAAAATCTACAACATACTGTGTCAATCGCTCTATGCGCCGTGTAATCCAGAACATGATTAAGATAAAACTCAGGATAAATACAGGAGCTGCTATGGCACGCTGTTTTTGCTGGGTTAAGAGTATTGCTTTGGTCATTGCCTCAACTTCTATCACCGGGACAAAAGAAACAAGCTTAATGGGCAGGTCTGAATCTCCATAATCAAGAAATCCTGACCCTGCTACAAAATAATGCGCTTGCAATGTGCTGAGCGGGGTACCAGGACGTAGTTCCTCCAGATTGCTGCTTACAAGAATTTGAGGGTCTTCTCCTGTGGTTAGCAATGCTGTCATATGTGCTGTATGCGTAGTAGTAGCAGAATGTCCCACGGAAGTAATGAGAAACTCATCATCAACAGGGCATGCAAGGAGCAATATAGCCTTTAACTTGCCATTAGAATTCAAATAACGTGCTGATACAATTAGATAAGGGATACCATCAATCGTGGTTAAAAAATTTTGCCCATTACTTCTTAACAGTAAGATATAAGATGGATTAAGTAAAGACGGAGGCAATGTATCGCCATCAAAAATATTGTAAACCTCTCTAACCTTGCCCTGAGCATCTAATAACAGAGTATGCCGTGGTTGAGCAAATGTTCTAAGTAATGAGAGAGGGATAAACCATGATGGAGGCAGTTTGTGGTATCTGACCTGAATAGTATCCTGGGAAGACCAATTTTGCTTTTCAACGTAATTGCTAAAATGCCTTTGTGTTATAAACATTGAAACTAATTGAGAATGGATTTTTATAAAGCGGTCAAAGGAGAGTCTGTCATCTATTGCCTGTTGACCAAGCCTTTCAGCCAATTGCTTCTGAAAAACGTCTTTAAGTGCACGGGACTGCATGTAGTCAAATGCAACCCAGGCTAAAACGCCAGAAATGACTATTACCGCTGTCATTTTTATGGTCAGGGGAATACGTTTATGGAAATTCTGGATTGTGAATTTCAAGCTACGACTTTCGGGTTGCAGGTTCATCATCGTTTTTCTACATATTCAATTTTCAATCGTTAATCGTCAATTATCAATTGTTATTTCGGTTCACCAATTAATTCTCTATCTTTAAATTTCCAGCCTGCTTTCTTGAGTTGGGATACAGGGACCAAGTAAAGCCTGCTACCCTGTCGTTCAACTTCCTGCATCAAATAATCCACAAGCTTTTTAGCCTTTGGGTTTGCAATCCCCTTCTCCTCCCATGTTGTAAGGCTATAGACGTGGTATAGAGGATATTTAAGA
>Ga0214473_10005969_pt1 | contig 14570 bp, 14 predicted proteins | sample RVTome_7_FD_203509 | JGI IMG/M metagenome (GOLD analysis project Ga0214473, IMG submission 203509) | Soil microbial communities from uranium-contaminated site in the Upper Colorado River Basin, Wyoming, United States - RVT98D197 | ecosystem: Environmental > Terrestrial > Soil > Contaminated >... | reverse complement strand
AATTTGGTCCTTGAAAAAGAAGGTTCTGAGCGGATTCGGTGTAAAATAAAGGGGATCGTCCTCTCTTATTCTACTGTGAGCATTGCTCACAATGGAAAGCAACGATAAGCGAAAAGTGACATTTCAAGACCCAAACCCGTTAGGGAGCATCCAGCCGAATGCCCGTGAATCATGCTAGATCCTCGAAATTCCTCACGTTGAACTTATTCCCTTGCGTCGCCTTGCCGCTGTTTTTTATAATTCTCAACAGATATTTCTTACTGGCAGTGAGAAATCGAGGCCAGTCATCATCTATTTAGGCGAAGATGATTACTGTGCCGCGGAATCTCCCGGCTTGCCGAGCTGCCATAGTAAGTGTTAGACCCAAAAGGTGATGGCGAAAGCGGCCATGGGCCGAGAGTGATATTTCCAGGCTGGATCCCTGACCTTCGTTTTTTTGAAAGGACCCTGTGCCTCCAGCGAGGGATGGAATGGCCAAACAGCCCAAGATTGCCGGCAGAATAATTTCTGCAATATCCAATCGAGGACTGCTGGTGATTATCGCCTCGGTTCTGCTGATCACACTCCTTTACATCGCCTTAGCCTATCGTTTTATCCTGCCGACGCCCCCGGATACTTTAGTTATGACCACCGGATTCGAAAGAGGTGGTTTTGCAACCTTTGGTGAGCGGTACCGGCAAATTCTGGCACGAGAGAAGATTCATCTTGAGCTACTCACCTCCTCGGGTTCGGTGCAAAATCTCCGGCGTCTAAACGATAAATTCTCCCAGGTGGATGCCGGTTTTGTACAGTGTTGCACAAGAGATGAGGGGAGACCCCTCGAAGTCGGCTTGCAGGGGCTGGCTTCAAACCACCTCAAGCTGCATGGGTTAAATGCCCTGTGGTGAGCGTTGAAGGACGATCAAGTTAAATTCTGATTTTTGCAAAAAAAGGACAGGAAAAATTTTACTGGGCGGTTCTTCCCGTTGCCTTTTCGATGATTTGAAAAATTTCTTTTGCGGCCTCGTTGGGATGTGAAGAGGAGGGACCCCCCGCCGAAGAATCGAACTTTATTTCTAATTCGCATTTTTGGGAGGCGATGGGTTTTATAGTCAGGATTGAAACATATTTTTCCCGGCCCCCCTCGCGCAGGTAAACTCCCCTTAAAATTACGGCATCACTCCCCAGGCGGGAAATCCGAAAGGAATTTCCCTTGTGGGTTCTGGCATGATCCTGCAGGGCGGCATTGGCCTGGCCATGGAAAGAAGCGAAATTGATAGCGTAGATGCGGGTGAAAGTATCCTGAGGGATGATCCTTTGGAAGATCCCTGCTGAAAAACCTTTTTCCTGGGTGGCTTCTTGCCGGGGTGCCCCTTGGGGGATTGCTTTTTCCTGGACCGTCTTTTTCTGTTGGGCTTTCTCCTGGGTGGGTTCTTGCTGGGGTGCCCCTTGGAGGATTGCTTTTTCCTGGACCGTCTTTTTCTGTTGGGCCTTCTCCTGCGGAGGTCTCTCTCCCGGATCGATTTGAATCTTGTGGCAGGCGAAGAATCCGCAGAGAATGCCTACCGCAAAAATTAAGGAAAAGCTTGCCCGTCTTTTCATGGGCTTAATGTATCATATTTTTGAGAATGAAACCAAATTTTCCGTTGCAGAAATTTAAGGAATCGACAGCCTGGGAGCCTACATGGGCCCGGTGAAAGCCATGGTGATGGGAGGGAGAAATTCAATTTTCCAATCTCCGAAACTTGCGCATATACGCAAGCCGGTTATAGAGTCGCCGTTGAATTCTGACGCTTTCATCCGGTAATCTATAACCTTGGGGATTCACTGGAGGTATGGACCTGTAGGTGGAAGAGTTGAATTCGGCAGAGCAGCAAAAATTTCCTTGGAAAAAGAGGACTCCTTCCTGTAATGTTGATATTTGAAATCCCTCCGCTCATGCACCATGCGGAGGTTAAGGCATGGGAGGATGAAATATTATCCGCTCTTTCTTTGTTGTTTTCGCACTCCTGTTTTTATCCAAGTCTGTTGTGGCAATGCCATATGCACATAATGCTTCATTTTATCCTGCGTGTAAGGATGATCCTTATGTTCATGCCGCAGCCGATTCCTACTATGGCGATCCAGATTATTCCTGGGATTATTACATCAATTCGTGGCAACCGCTGACAGAAAAAAACCGGGGCATCCGCAAAGGTTTGCTTCATTTGGGCCCAAATAAAACCCTTTTTGACCGGAATTTGGCAAAAAAAGATAGCTGGCCACTGAACGGAGATGGGGTAAGCTCAATCATGACCGATATCGCCGCTGTCGGCTACGACACCCCCACAACATCTTACACTATAAAAGAAGTGGCAACAAAAGGAAGGAGTTTTGATATTCGTGAACACGATAAGCAGGATCCTATCAAACTGAGTTCGCTAAGCGTCAGTATACGGGCGACCTTCTCAAGCATTGACGTGGTCGGAGGTGTGGCGCCGGAAGAGTTTCGAGAGTATGACGTGGCGGCGAACTTCCGGCCGCCTTGGGGGTGGTATTCCCAATCAGGCTGGGGAGCCGGCATAAGGCTGATGGCCAGCGCCGGCGCTCTTTATGGCGCCGGGGAAACCGCGTTGGTCGTTTCTTTCATTCCCTTACTTGCCCTTGGCAGTCAAGACGGGAGGTTTACATTAGATATGGGAGCTGGCGGCGCTCTGCTTAGCAGGCATCACTTTGGAACGCAAGACCTCGGCGGATACCTCCAATTTGCCCTGACCGCGGGCCTTAGTGTTCCGCTGTTCAAACGGTTCGGAGTTGGCTACCGGTTTCAGCACTATTCCGATGCAGGAATGTACGGACCCAGCAGCACGGGGGCAGATTTGCACATGCTGGAGCTCACCTACCGGTTTTGATGGAATTCTAACGCGTAATTCTTATCTTTCCGCTTTCCATCCTGCATCCAGGCCACTCCGTTCGCCCTTCCTTATCAATCCTGGAAATTGGACTGCCGGTTGTGGTAGCATATCGGCTTTAGTATTCTTCTACCGGCCTATGGCCAGTTCGATCACGGGCAGAAGGAGTAATCGATCTATGGCGCACTGTCCGGTGTTATCATCGTCGCCGCCGGGAGAGAATTTTGAAGGACTACGCCCGCACTGCCAAGAAGATCACCGCCGTCCTGTTCCTGGTTCAGAGCCTCAGCTCGGCCGGGTTTATCTCCGTCTTCACCGTCAACGCCCTGGTCGGAGTGGAGCTGAGCGGACAGCCGGCCCTGGCGGGGTTGCCGGAAACCGTGAGGGTGCTGGGGCAGGCCTTCGCGGCCCTGGCCTGGGGTTACACCATGGAAAGGATCGGGCGGCGCCGTGGTTTCACCCTGGGGCAGATGGTGGGTGTGGCCGGGTCGGGGGTCGCCGGGGGAGCGGTCATCGCCCGCTCCTTCCCGGTCTTCCTGGTGGGGCTGCTGCTGATGGGCATTGCCAGGGCATCGGCGGACCTGGGCCGCTTCGCCGCGGCCGAGGTTCACCTGCCGGCGGAGCGGGGCCGAGCGATCTCGAATGTGGTGCTGGGCGGTACCGTAGGATCGGTGGTAGGGCCGTTGCTGGCGGGCGTCATGGGCAAGTGGTCTCTCCATGCAGGGTTCCCGGAGCTGGCCGGAGCCTATGGCGTTGGCTTCCTGGTCTGGGGGGTAGCGGCAATCCTGGTTTTCACCCGGCTGAGGCCGGACCCCAGGGATGTGGGCCGGGAGCTGGCCCAGCTGCACCCCCATACCGTTCCCCATCTGGGGAGGACCCGCGCCCTGCCGGAGATCCTGCGGCAACCCGGGGTGATCGTGGCCATCGTCACGGTGGTGTTCGCCCAATTGGTCATGGTGATGCTGATGGTGATGACCTCGGTCCACATGAAGGAGGAGCAACACCCACTGACAGCCATCTCGTTGGTGATCTCCGTCCATGCCTTCGGGATGTACGCCTTCTCCGTCATCTCCGGCAGGATGACGGACCGGTGGGGACGGGGCCGGGTGATCATTCTGGGCTCGGCGATCCTGATCCTCTCCTGCCTGATGGCGGCTCCTTCCGCCGGCCTCCTGCCGCTGCTGATCGCCCTCTTCCTGTTGGGGCTGGGATGGAATTTTGCTTACGTGGCGGGGTCCACCCTGCTGGCCGATCAGCTTTCGCCGACGGAGCGGGCCAAGACCCAGGGGTTCAACGACCTGCTCCTGGGCTTCGCCGCGGCCGCCGGCAGCTTCGGCAGCGGGATCGTGTTCGCGGTCGGCGGCTTCGGGACTCTGGGGGTCGTAGCCGCATCGGCTGCGCTGGTGCCGCTTGGGTTGGCCGGCTGGTGGCAAATGCGCGGACGGCGGGATTAAGATGGGACTGCGCAAGAAAGAGCCGGCTGTTTTCATAATCGTCATTCTGATCTTTGGGGTGTTGCTTTATTTTGTCGCGTATCCCCTTGATGCAGCCGGCTTTCATCGCGGGGATTACCTTTGCCTTCATCCGCGCGATCACCGAATTGACTTCCACCATCTTCCGGGTCACCCCCCGGTGGAGAGTGATGGCCGTGGATATATACAACATGGTAGAATCAGGGGCGCTGGGCAGGAGAGGCTGGGGATTGCCACCATTTACGTCACTCCTGACGGGGAAACAGGAAAAAGGAGGGAGTCAACATGCGGGATGTCCGAATAGGGCTTTTGCTTCTGAGTCTGGCCGGCATAAGTTTTCCAGCATTTGCAGATACGATTCAATTAATCGATGGCCGCTCCTATCAGGGAGAATTTGTCGGGGGCGATAAGACCTCCGTCTTATTCCTGTCTGGCGGAAAAACTTTGGGCTTCCCCAAAAAGCGGGTGTCCTACATCCTCTTTGGAGAAGGGGTTCTGCAGATGAAAGGAAAAGGTGGATCCAGCGCCGCGGAAGAAATGAAAATAATCGATGAGAAAACAAAATCAGAGATCCTGAGGGGGGATTCGGCTATTTTTGATGCAACGCTCCAGGCCGGGGTCGATTTCCAGAAGGCTTCCGAAGCGATTTCGGCCGTGATCAATGATAACAAGCAAAAACATACCGACACCGACGCTTTTTATCTGGGGGTGTATTTTAAAGCCTGGAATTCTTTTGCCAGCATGATCAAAGTCATCAAGCAATGGGGAGATCCGGCCTACAACAAAACCCTCGGTCTCGGGGAACGGAACGCCCAGAACTATTTTAAAGAATTCCGAAAAAGACAAAAGGAAATGAAAATTGATGAACAAACATTGATAGCGATCACCGAGGTGGGATTCGACAAGATCAAGCCGGAAATCGACGAATGGGAAATGAAAATTAAAAATGGGGGGGAGAAAAAGAACTAGGGTCGCGGCCCGGAAGTGGGTGTCCTAACCCTGGTGGCCACCGTGACCAAATTCATAATTTCAAACATAAATGGTTTGGGTCATTCGGTATTCGGATTTATTTGGGGTTTGGGATTTGTCATTTGAAATTTGCGATCGTCAACCCTTCTTGGTTCCCGCTAGGCCGAGTTAGAAGTTATGGGCCCCACACAATGGTCCGATCGCCGACGGCCTCTTGCCTCTTGCCGGATGACCTTTGACCTGTTGCCCCTACCCTCTTCCCCTTTTTTCCAAAATCCACCCCATCTCCGCCCCGAGGATAAAAACGATGCAGGAATAATAGACCCATAAAACCAGGGCAAAAAGGAGACCGAAGGAACCATAGAGTTGGCCCAGGTCCGCTACTTTAAAGAGGTAATGGCGAAAACCGTGCTTGGCCATCTCCCATAGCACGCTGGCCGCTAAGGCCGCGTAAAGAGCCGTCCTCGTCTGGATTCTCCGATTCGGGATGAACTTATAGAGACAAAAAAACAAGCAGAAGGTGAAGCCGAAGGCCAGAAGAATGCCTATCAACTCCCCCCGGGTTCCCAGGTAAAGAAATTTCATTCCCAACACATTCACTCCCGCTTTCCGCAAGAGCGAAAAGATCGACGTGACCAGGACCGTGGCCAGGAAGAAAAGACTGCTTAGAAACATCATCTTCAAGTCGAAAAGTTTTCCGCCCAGGATCCCCCGTCCCTCTTTTACCTGAAAAATCTCATCCAGGACCGTGCGGATGGAGCCAAAGACCCGACTCAGCGTCCAGAGCAAGCCCGCGATCCCCACAATTCCCAGGACCTTTTTCGCCTTGACGACGCCAAAGAGGTTGAGCAAAACTTGCTGGCTGGAAAAGGGGATCATGGCTTTCAGGTAGGGAGTCATGTAGCGGATGGTTTCCCGGGGGGATTCGAAAAGGAAGCCGAAAAGAACGAAGAGGAGGAAGGTGGCCGGGATCAGGCAGACGACGACATCGAAGGCCAACCCCCGGGCCAGGAATAAGGCGTTATCGCGCTGGAATTTCTTGAAAAGGGTGGGTAAAAAATACATGGAGATTTCTCAGGAGTTTTTCTGAAAGATGCGGTCGGCTTCTTCGGTGATCTGCCGCATTCGCTGCTGGAGGAGTAGACGGCTCTCTTCCAATCCATCTTTGCCGAGGTCGCGCGACACGAAAAGCGGTTCTCCCCATAAATAAGCCACCTTGCAAAAGGGCAGAGGAAGGATGAAGTTGTCCCAGCTTCTGAATACCTTGCAGCGCGAGGCGCTGTACGTTACGGGGACGATGGGCGCCCCGGTCTGCCGGGCCAGCTCCACGACCCCGATCTGGACGACGTGCTTGGGCCCCTGAGGGCCGTCCGGGGTGATGGCCAGGTCCGAACCTTTGCGGAAGACGCGGATCATCTCCCGCAGAGCCGAGATCCCTTTCCGGGTTGTAGAGCCGCGGACGGAATCATACCCCAAGAACTTCACGGCCCGGGCGATGAATTCTCCGTCCCGGTGCTGGCTGATCAATACGCTCACTTTGCCCCAGGGAAGGAAGGGCATCATCAGAAGCCTTTGGTGCCAGAAGGCCGCGATGATATGCTGCCCCTGGTCCCAAAACCTCCGGGGGCGCTCCGGGAAAAAAACTTCCTTCCGGATGGTCAGGGCGAGAAGGCGCAGCACCAGGGAATAGAATCGCGGGACGATGAACAAGAGAATTTTATCTTTCCAACTCCACTGCTCCATGGGCGCATCCATTCAAATAAATCCACTGGGCCTGCCGGAATCTAAGAAGAGTACAGCCAGATCCCCAATCTCCGACTCCAAATCTCAAATAAACTCCGCTATTCCGTTACCCAAGCCATTCTTCTGGAGATTTGAAATCTTGTTCTTGGAAATTGGTTTGTTGACGGGTGTTTGTAACCCGGCGCTTGCCGTCTTCGTTGCCTATCGCGACAGGGTTCTTTTGAGCTGCCGCAGGCGCTGAGCCGGATCATGAAAGATTTGCAGGCGCCGGAAGCGTTCGGCATACGCCAGGCCTTTTTCCCGTCCCCATTCGCCAAACCAGGTGCGGACCACCTCTTCCATGATCTTCGGATTTTTGATCTGGCTGGCGTGGCAGCGCAGAGCCTTGATCTTCAGCTCCAGGGTGGATTCAATGTCCACCCAGGTGTCGGGCTGCGCGGGGCCAAAGAAGTACAGTTCGGAGACCGCATGCGGACCAAATCCTTCCGCCAGGTGGCCCGGGAAAAAATTTCGGTTGAGCGCGGCGGGATAGGCCGCGTCGAAGGCCAGCTCCCCGACTACGCGGTGGTCCGCATGGAAGATATACTGGTTATCAAAGGCCCGATTGGCCGGGTCGTGGGAAAAAATAATTTCCGGCTGGTACTGGCGGATGACTCGCACCAACTCGCCGCGGAATTCCAGGGAGTATTGCAGTTCGCCGTCGGGCTTGCGCAGAAAAACGACCTCTTTCGCTCCGATCACCGTCGCGGCCGCCCGCTGTTCCTTCTCTCGCGTCCGAGCTAACGCCAGGTTGGTCATGGCGGGATCATCTGTACCCTTCTCCCCGCTGGTGCAGATGGTATAAACAATCTCAGCCCCTTCCTGAGCCCACTTCGCTAATGTCCCACCGCAGCCGAAGTCTACATCATCCGGGTGTGCGCTGATGACTAAAACCCGTTTCTCTGCTTTGCTGCTCTTTCTACTCATGATCCATCCTCTTCATGCAGACCCGCCGGCATTCTGGATTCTGCAATCTATGATTGGCGACATTCATGGGAACAGGGCGCGTCATTCCGCGAAGCTTCTCCTCGCGAAAGCGGGGAGCGGGAATCCAGAAACACACTGGATTCTGGAGCCTGCCCAGTCCTGCATAGGGAGGTAAGCCCGGAATGACCCACAGCAGGAAATTTATGTCGTTGTGTATAATTATTTATAAGATGATTCCCCGGGGCTGTCAAACGAAAATAAATTTCCGCTCCCCCTGCCATTCTTCCTTGCCTTTGGTGGGGGGGCATTCTATAATCACCCGTATTCATCCACCGTGCGCCAAAGGTTTAAGGAACCATCCGCGACATGAATCGTTCGTCGATCGTCGAAGACTTTGAAGAACTTCTCGACGTGGGGATCGCGCTCTCCAGCGTGCATGACCTGGAGACGCTCCTGGACCTCATCCTCAAAGAGGCTCGCCGCCTTACCCGTGCGGATGCCGGGACGCTGTACCTGGTGAAGGGGGATAAGCTGATCTTCAAGGTGAGCCAGTGCCAGAGCTTGAGCGAGCGCTGGGGAGAGGAACGAATGCGGAAAATGTACCAATCCCTGGAGATGCCCATCTCCCGGGATTCGATCGCCGGCTACGCGGCCCTGACCAAGAAAGTCCTCAATATCCCGAATGTGAGAGATATCCCCCACGGTGCTTCTTTCCGTTACAACCCGGACTGGGATGAACGGGCGGATTATGCCACTCAGTCTATGATGGTGGTCCCGATACTCAACCGCGAGGAGAAGGTGGTTGGGGTTTTGCAATTGATCAACGCTTCGATGAATGGAGGGGTCGTCCCTTTTCTCGCGGAAAATGAAAAGTCAGCCTCGTCGCTCGCCTCTCAGGCAGCGGTAGCCATCGAAAATGCCGAACTGACCGAAGACCTGAAGCAGGCTCACCTGGACACCATCTTCCGCCTGGCCGTAGCGGCGGAATACCGGGACCGGGAAACCGCCAACCACATCAAGCGCATGAGCCATTACTGCGCGCAAATCGCCCAAGGACTGGGATGGGCCGATGAGGCCTTGAACATGATCCTCTGGTCCAGCCTCATGCATGATGTAGGGAAATTGGGAATCCCCGATTCGATCCTGCAAAAGCCCGCCCGGCTGACTCCGGAAGAGCGACGGCTCATGGAATTTCACACCATCATTGGAGGGAACATCCTCAAAGGGTCAGAAGCGGCCGTGCTGAAACAATCTCGCATCGTCGCCCTCACCCACCACGAAAAGTTTGACGGAACGGGTTACCCCCGGGGCCTCAAAGGAGAGGAAATCCCCCTCGAGGGTCGAATTACGATCCTGGCGGATGTTTTCGATGCCCTCTCCTCCAAGCGGGTTTATAAAGAGTCTTTTACGGAGGAGGAAGTTTTGTGCATTCTGGGCGAGGGGCAAGGTATTTTTTTCGATCCGATGATCCTGGATATATTCTTAAAGCGCATCGAGGCGATGCGGGAAATCCGGGCCCGTTTCTCGGACCGGGATGAAGACTTCATCAAATTCAAGAACCTCGACCACCTGGTGATCGAAGAAGAGAAAGAAGTAAAGAAGACTTGAGGCGGACCGAAAATTGGAGGAAAAAATGGGTGAAACGATATATGAAAAGTTGCGAGAGCATTTAGACTCGCTGCCCACGGGCTATCCTAAAACCCAGAGCGGGGTAGAACTAAAAATTTTGGAAAAACTTTTTTCCGAAGAAGAAGCGGAGATCGCCTGCCGATTGCAGCCCATTCCGGAGACCGCCGAACAGGTCGCCCGGCGCCTGGGCCGGGATCCCAAGGCGGTCACGGACCTCCTGTACCGGATGTCCAAAAAAGGACTCATCCTCCGGCTCAAGTTAAAAGGGGTCGACCATTACATGGCGACGATGTTTGTCGTAGGTATCCTCGAGTACCAGGTTGGGCGGATGGACCGGGAGATGGCAAAAATTTTTGATGATTACATGAACGAGGCTTTTGAAAAGGAGTTGATCCTGCCCCAAACTCCCCAGCTTCGGGTTGTGCCGGTACAGGAAAGCCTGCAACCCAGCCTGGAAGTCCAGCCTTATGATGAATTGCGGAAGATCCTCGAATCGCAGAAGACGATCGTGCTGGCGGACTGTATCTGCCGGAAAAAGAGCGCTCTGCTCGGCCATCCCTGTAGCAAGCACCTGGAATCCTGCTTCGCCTTTGGAGCGTTGGGGGAGTACTATGTCGAAAATGGCATCGGTCGGCGAGTCACCCTGGAAGAAGCCTGGGAGGTTTTGCGGAAAAATGAGGAGGCCGGATTGGTGCCCAGCCCCGCCAATGCCCAGAAGGTAGGGGGAATGTGCAGTTGCTGCGCCTGTTGTTGCGGCGTACTCAAAGCCATTAAGCTTCATCCTCATCCCAGCAGCCGGGTGAAATCTAATTATTTCGCCCGGGTGGATGAATCTCTCTGCGCCGGGTGCGAGGCCTGCCTGGAGCGATGCCAGATGGAAGCGATCTTGATGAAAGAGGACCGGGCGACGATTGACCTAAAACACTGTGTGGGTTGCGGGCTTTGCGTAACGACCTGCCCCACGAAGGCCCTTTCTTTGCGCCTGAAAGACCCGCAAGAGACCTATGTGCCCCCGGCCAGCCCCATGGAAACATACATGAGGATTGCGAAGGAAAGAGGAAAGATCTAGATAAATTCCAAATCCCGAATTCCAAATCCCAAATAAATATAAAAACTCGTAGCTGTTTACCCATTTAAAATCCCTCCCACCCTCCCTTTAATAAAGGGAGGAGATTAAAATTTCCCCCTTTGAAAAAGGGAAGGTGTGAAAAATTTGGAATAGACCCCCCTCACCCTACCCTCTCCCGCGCGGGGAGAGGGTGAACATATTGAAATAGGAAAGGAATTCCCTCCCCCTTGATGGGGGACGGCGAGGCCCTGCACCACGTGGGGTGCAGGACAAAGCCCAGAACCTAACATGGTTCAGGGGTGAGGGTGATTCAGGGGATTATTTGACAGCTTCAGGGGGCGAGGGGGGATTTATCGCGAATGCGCGAGATTGTTTTTAGTTTGGCGATAAGCGCCGATTGCCGCAGTCATCGGCGAAAATCTGCGTCCCCATAAAATTATGAATTTTGGAAACTATTTAGCCACCGAGGATACAGAGAGCACAGAGATATTAGCGCCGAAAATGGAAATAATTAACCTATACTAAAAACAAATTCTTGAGGCGTTAACTTTTTTCTTTTTCTTTTTGAACACGAATCTCTCTGTGACCTCGGTGACCTCTGTGGCAAATAGAATTTTGGTTATTAAACCATGCCTTCAGACCGGATCATCATTCGCGGCGCTCGCGAACATAACCTAAAAAACATCAACGTGGAAATTCCGCGGGACAAACTCGTGGTCATCACCGGCCTTTCGGGTTCGGGCAAGTCTTCCCTGGCCTTCGACACGATTTATGCCGAGGGGCAGCGGCGGTATGTGGAGTCTCTTTCGGCCTATGCCCGGCAATTTTTGGAGCAGATGGAAAAGCCGGATGTGGACTCGATCGAGGGCCTTTCCCCGGCCATTGCCATCGAGCAGAAGACGACCTCCAAAAACCCTCGCTCCACCGTGGGGACGATCACCGAGATCCACGATTACCTGCGCCTGCTCTTCGCCCGGATCGGCCGGCCCCACTGTCCCCAGTGCGGCAAAGAGATTCAGTCCCAGACCGTCCAGCAGATTGTGGACCAAGTCATGTCCCTGGCTCCGGGAACGCGCCTGCAAATTCTGGCTCCCATCATCCGGGGACGCAAGGGGGAATACCGCAAAGAGTTTGAGCACCTGCGCAAGAGCGGGTACGCCCGGGTGAAAGTGGATGGGGCCATCCGGGACCTGAGCGAAGAGATCGTCCTGGACAAGAACAAAAAGCATACCATCGAGGTGCTGGTAGACCGTCTGGTCGTCAAGGAGAAGGGGGAGAAGCGGCTGGCCGATTCGCTGGCGACGGCCCTCGGACTATCCGAGGGGATCGCCAAAGTGGAGATCCTGGGGGGAGAAGAACTGGTCTTCAGCGAGAAGTTCGCCTGCGTAGATTGCGGCTTGAGCTACCCCGAGATCAGCCCCCGCATGTTTTCCTTCAATAATCCCTACGGAGCCTGCCCCGAGTGCGACGGCCTGGGTGTGAAGATGTACTTCGACCCGGATTTGATCGTTCCGAATAAAGATCTTTCCATCCGCGAAGGGGCGGTCATTCCCTGGCAGGGGCGGACCTCGATGCATTTTCATCAAACCCTCGATTCTCTAGCCGAACATTACCACATCGATCTCTACGCGCCTTTCAAGACCCTGCCCGCCCAGGTGCAGAAGGTCATTCTCTACGGGTCCAACGGGGAGCAGATCAAGTTTTATAACGACCGGGATGACCGGCGACACTTCTACTACCGGGAATTCGAAGGGGTCATTAACACCCTGGAGCGCCGTTACCGCGAGACGGATTCCGAGATCATCCGCGAGGAGATGGAGAGGTACATGAACATCCGCCCCTGCCCGGTGTGCCAGGGAGCGCGGCTGCGGAAAGAGAGCCTTTTCGTCAAGATCAACGGTCTCAGCATCCACCAGGTCGCGGAGAAGTCCATCCGGGAAGCCTTGCATTTCTTCGGGAACCTCGATCTCTCGGCCCGGGAAAGGGAAATTGCCCGCCGGATCCTGAAAGAAATCTCTGAACGTCTCGGTTTTTTGGTCAACGTCGGGCTGGACTACCTGACGCTGAGCCGGTCTTCGGCGACTCTCTCCGGCGGGGAATCGGAGCGCATCCGCCTGGCCACCCAGATCGGGTCGGGACTGTTGGGCGTGCTGTACATCCTCGACGAGCCGAGCATCGGTTTGCACCAGAGGGACAACGCCCGCCTACTCTCGACATTAAAGCGGCTAAGAGACCTGGGCAACACCATCCTGGTCGTGGAGCACGATGAAGAAACGATTCTAAATGCAGATTATGTCCTGGACCTTGGCCCGGGAGCCGGGGTCAACGGAGGGCTGCTCGTCTTCAGCGGAACGCCCCATGAACTGTTACGGGCGGAAAATTCTCTCACCGGCCAGTATCTATCCGGACGGTTGAACATTCCCATCCCCCGGGTGCGCCGCAAGCCCGGGGGAAAGCATCTCACCCTGATCGATGCCGGCGCAAACAACCTCAAAAACATCACGGTAAGAATCCCCCTGGGCCTTTTCACCTGCATAACGGGCGTCTCCGGTTCCGGGAAAAGTACCTTAATCCTGGATACGCTCTACCGGGCGCTGGCCCAGAAGATCTATCATTCCAAGGAGAGGCCCGGGAAAATTCGCGAGCTGCAGGGAGCCTCGGAGGTGGACAAGGTCATCGAGATCGATCAGTCACCCATCGGCCGTACCCCGCGGTCGAATCCCGCCACTTACACCGGGGTCTTCACCCACATCCGGGACCTATTCGCTCAGCTTCCCGAGTCGCGGGCCCGCGGATACCGGCCGGGCCGGTACAGCTTTAACGTCAAGGGCGGGCGCTGCGAGGCCTGCGGGGGCGATGGCATCATCAAAATTGAGATGCACTTTCTGCCCGACATATACGTGACCTGTGATGTCTGCGGGGGGAAGCGGTACAACCGGGAAAGCCTGGAGGTACAGTACAAAGGCAAGAGCATCTGGGATGTGCTGGATATGACCGTTGACCAGGCAGGGAAGTTTTTCGAGCACATCCCCAAGATCCGGGGAAAGCTCCAGACGCTGGCGGACGTGGGTATGGGATACATCAAATTGGGCCAGCAGGCGACCACTCTATCGGGAGGAGAGGCCCAGAGGGTCAAGCTTTCCCGGGAGCTCTCCAAACGCTCGACCGGAAGGACGGTGTACATCCTGGATGAGCCGACCACGGGCCTGCACTTTGATGATATCCGCAAACTCCTGGAAGTCTTGAACCGCCTGACCGACTCCGGAAACACCGTGATCGTCATCGAGCACAATTTAGAAGTCATAAAGACCGCTGACCACATCATTGACCTTGGCCCCGAGGGCGGGGATGCGGGCGGAGAAATTATTGCCCAGGGGACACCCGAAGAGGTCGCCAACATTCCTTCTTCCTACACCGGCCAATTCCTGCAAAAGACCTTTGTCCGGGACCGGGCTCGCGGCGCAGCCGGATTATGAATTGGACTGCCGGCGCTCATCGCCCCGGCCCCGATCGTGTAAAGGCATCATAAATGAAAAACTCCCGATCTGAAATCGGCAAGCAAAAATTGGAGGTTCCGGAGTTCAAAGACGTGCTGGTCGCGCAGAGGCAGATTCGCCCCTACCTCTCCCGCACACCGCTGCACAGCTATCCGGCGATTAATGACCTGGTGGGCACCGAAGTGTATATTAAGCATGAAAACTATCAGCCGGTGGGAGCCTTCAAAGTCCGGGGGGGGATCAATTTAATCTCCCAGCTCAGCCCGGAAGAACGCACTCGGGGAGTCATTACCGCCTCCACGGGGAATCATGGACAGTCCGTTGCGTTTGCTGGCCGGCTGTTTGGCGTCAAGGC
>Ga0214473_10005968_pt1 | contig 14574 bp, 9 predicted proteins | sample RVTome_7_FD_203509 | JGI IMG/M metagenome (GOLD analysis project Ga0214473, IMG submission 203509) | Soil microbial communities from uranium-contaminated site in the Upper Colorado River Basin, Wyoming, United States - RVT98D197 | ecosystem: Environmental > Terrestrial > Soil > Contaminated >... | reverse complement strand
ACGCCGTGGGCAGCACGCTGGAATACTCCCGGACGATCGCCGCCCTGACCACCGTCACCGCCTACACCTACAACCCCGCCTACCAGCTGCTCACCGCCCAGGAGTCGGGCGGCCCACTCTGGAGCTACACCTACGATGGCAAGGGACAGTTGATCGAGGCCTCCCCGGACACCGGCCTGGCCGGCGCCCGCCGCTACAACTACAGCACAGCGGGCTACCTCACCCAGGTGGAGGCCCATGACGGGGCCGCCTTCCAGCTCCAGGCCGAGATGGCCTACAACGGCCTGGGCGACCGGCTATCTTTGACTGCCTTCCAGGGCGGGGGGAGCATCACCACCGAGTACGCCCTGGACCTGCTGAGCCGCAGCAGCCCGCTGGCCGCCACCGTCGCCGGCCAGACCACGCTCTACCTTTACGGCCTGGGCGCCATTGCCGAGCAGGGCGCCGCCTTCAGCTACTACCTCAAGGACGCCGACCGCACCGCCCGGCAGCTTGCAGACCCAACCGGCGAGCTCACCCTGTCCCGCAGCTTCACCCCCTGGGGCGAGCCCCTTGAGCAAGTTGGGGAAACGAGCCTGGCCTTCGGCTACTTCGGCGGCCTGCTGGACGCCGCCACCGGCCTGATCTACCTGGGCGGCGGCCAGTACTACGACCCCGAGACCGGCCGCTTTCTGGCCCCGGGAACTCGCGACTTCGATCCCTTCCGCCCCGGGGGCCTCAACCCCTACGTCCCCTGGTCCGGCAACCCGCTGGGGGCGCTGCTGGCGCCGCTCGGGTTGCTGATGCTCTTCCCGCGCAGGAAGACCTTGAGCGGCCGGGACCGGCTGCTGCTGATCCTGCTCCTCGGCCTCGCCTTCGCCGGAGCGGTCGTCGCCTGCGAGCCGGACGAGACTGCCACCGGTGAGCCGCAGCTAACCCTACCGCCGACGCTGCCGCCGGGCGCTTCAGGAGCGCCGACGACTCCTGAGCCTTCGCAACAACCTGCCAGTCAAGTGACGCCAGCACCGCCGCCGACGGACACACCGACGATGGAACCGACGCCATGCCCAACTCCCTCCGCGATCCCCAGGCCGCAGGGGATCCGGGACGATACCTGGGAGGTATACAAAGGCGTCAGCGAGGGATTGAAAGACAGGGCTATTCAAACTCTGCAGGCAAACGGCGATATCGAAAGCAGGCCGGCAATCTTGGGAGATGGAAGGCTTGATGACCAAGTCCTACTCGCTATCGTCATCTTCGTCGAGTTTGGTATTTACCAGACCAATAGCCCCGCGAGGAGGACGTACAACGCTGCTCTGGAGGCCCTGTCACAGCAATACCATGGAACTTCGGCCAATCTCTGCAACGGTTCGTGTCAGACCCTGCAGGTACAGTTGGAGTGGATGGACAGCAAGCAAGGCTGGTATCAAGGTGTCCCATCAACGATGGTGAGCAGTTTCGAGGCATATATGGATGACGCGCTGAAGGTGCAGAACGGCCTCAATGACGGTGATGGGATAACTGCCTGGGAGTGGGGCAATGCTCTACCAGGATCTCCGATGAGTGAGTACATCGATGATGGTGCCGGCGGGGATCCAGACTGGAAGAACCAGGCTGAAGGTGCCTTCATAGTGCACTTCGGCTATTTCGTGGTTCAGACGCAGCTTCAGAACATAGACTGTGGGGCAGTTGACTGCATGGGGTTCAGTGTTCGAGAGAAATAGGCTCTGCACGGCTCGAACCACCATTGGAGCCTTGCGGCAGAGTCGATGAGATGCCACACATGAGGCTCGCACGTAGGTCGCTTCTCGCGCTGCAAATCTTCACGTGGGTCGTCGTAGCGTGTGGGCCCGTCATTTCGCCCAGCAACCCGCCCGGAACACCTCGCACGCCCGACATGCTCTCATCGGGGACCACAGTGCCGGTCTCCACAGACGCGGCTTTCAACGTCGGGACAGACACTCCAACACCAGCGGACCAGGGCCCTGTCGTCGGTTCGTGCGCGGCACCTCCTGAGAGCGGGATCGACCTTCCCGGCGTAATCGGCCTCGCGCGTGCTTGGAAGAACGGCGATGATGGCTCCGCACGCAACAACCGTCAAGAAGGGTTCTTGATAGGTGGGACCCCCATTCAGAAGCGTGTTCTGCTGGGGGACATGACTGGCGTCCAACCGATCGGTTTCAGTCCCGACGAGCAGACCTTTGCATTCCTGTCTGAGGGTGAGAGCGATACCGATCCCCAGGAGCTGCATCTGCTGAAGCCGGATGGGGGCGAACGAGTTGTGATCCCGGAGCAGCTCACAACATCAGAGTACTGGCCAGTGATTGGCTCGTGGGCGTTCGCGCGCTGGATCAATAACAGCCTCTTGATAGTGATGGTCTGGTACCCGGAGTTGACAGAAGGGCCTCGTTATCCTTACAGCTTGGGTATCTTCGATCCATTTGGGGAAATGTGGGACCAGGACATTCTTCAGGGATTGCCGAATTGGGACGCGAGCACTGTACCTTTCATATCCCCTGACCTCACTCGGGCGGTGTACGTCGCTTCTAGGGAAGGTGGCATCGGTACCGATCTGGTGCTCTGGGACTTGTCTCGCAATCGAGAATTGACGCGGCGAGAGGATTACCCCGCCGGAATGTTGATCTCAGGCGTAAGGGCATATGGCCTCAGCAATGTCGCCGCTTGGTCGCCCGACTCATCGTCGTTCTTCTACCCTGACTTCCTGGGGAATCCTGGGGATTCTGAATTGGTCACGCATGTGATTGACCGGGAGGGGTCGGCCCGACACACCATTGGTCCAGACCCTTCAATCGGAGGCCCAGTGGGCATTGGAGACTGGTCAGCGGATGCACGATACATCGCTTATATGAATAGCCCTACAAACCTGGCAATCTATGATGTCAGCGAACGAAAGTTGCACCTCGTGTGCGAGAACCTCGAGGATCCGGTCGGAACGTCATGGCGATTAGAGGTGCTCTGGTCGCCGGATTCTGCATTTGTTGCCTACGCGCCCATTTATGACGGTCAGAGATTCTTGGAGGTGTTGGAAGTTACCACAGGGCGGAGATTCCGGGTTGTGGAAGTCAACGCGTTCTTTCCGGCAGGATGGGTCTCGGACCTTCGCTGGCTTGATCCTCCCTCAGGTGACACATAGCGCGGTCGGTCGAGCCTTATGGCGGATGACCATGCCCTGCACGTCGCCTACTCCACCGGCGAACTCTTCCAGTACACCTACGACGCCGTGGGCAGCACGCTGGAGTACTCCCGCACCCTCGCCGGCCTGACCACCGACACCGCCTATACCTACAACGCCGCGTACCAGCTCATCACCGCCCAGGAAAGCGGCGGACCGCTGTGGAGCTACACCTACGACGGCAAGGGGCAGTTGGTCGAGGCCTCCCCGGACACCGGCCTGGCCGGCGCCCGCCGCTACGGCTACAGCACAGTGGGCTACCTCGCCCAGGTGGAACTCCATGACGGGGCCGCCTTCCAACTCCAGGCCGAGATGGCCTACAACGGCCTGGGCGACCGGCTGTCGCTCACTGCATACGTCGGCGGCTCCAGCCTCACCACCGAGTACGCCCTCGACCTTCTAAGCCGCTCCCGCCCGCTGGCTGCAGCCGCCGCCGGCCAGACCACCTTCTACCTCTACGGCCTGGGCGCCATCGCCGAGCAAAGCGCCGACTTCCGCTACTACCTCAAGGATGCCGACCGCACCGCCCGGCAGCTGGTCGATCCGGCTGGCGAGCTCACCCTGGCCCGCAGCTTCACCCCCTGGGGAGAGCCGCTGGAGCAGGTCGGCGGGGACGAGCTGGCCTTCGGCTACTTCGGCGGCCTGCTGGACGCCGCCACCGGGCTGCTCTACCTCGGGAGCGGGCAGTACTACGACCCCGACACCGGCCGCTTCCTGGCCCCGGGTACCCGCGACTTCGATCCCTTCCAGCCGGGTGGCCTCAACCCCTACCTCCCCTGGTCCGGCAACCCGCTCGGGGCACTGCTGGGGCCGCTCGGACTGCTGCTGCTCTTCCCGCGCAGGAAGAGCTTGAGCGGGCGGGATCGGCTGCTGCTCATCCTGCTTCTCGGCCTGGCCATCGCCGGCGCGGCCGCCGCCTGCGAGCCGGACGAAGCCGCACGCATTGAGCCACAGCCGGCAGGAGCTCTGCCTCCGACGCTGCCGCCGGAGCCCACTAGCACTTCCGTATCGCCGGATCAGGCATCCACGACGCTGCCGGATTCCACACAGTCCCCTCCGCCACCGGCGGACCTACCCCTGCCAAGTCCGAGCGACTGCGACTCACCGTTTGTCGACCCTGTGGCGATAGTCCATCGCTCGGGAGACTACGGTCTCCAGTTCTACGACATGCTCAACAGCGAACCCGGCTGGTGGAATCGGGAGGGATCAGAGAGCGTAACACTGCACACGTATGTAGCCATCGTGATCAACCTGGAATTGAACGGGCTTCACTCCGACCCCGATGCACGAGATGCCCTAACGGAGGCCTTTGCTCGCAAGTACTGGGACGGCTGTAACGCATATGGGCCGGACGGATGCCAGATCCGAGACGGGAAACCTGACAATGCGGCAGCTAACTACCTGGGGAGCCGAGACGTCGTGAGAAACCGGGTCATCGCGGTTCGAAATGGCGGCTCACCCCACCTTCTTGTTCGGCAGGAGATATACAACTATGCCCAAGCGCAAACCTTGGCTGACGAAGTACTGAGACCCACAGGGGCTTGGCGATCGGGCGGATCGGCCGACAGACCTTGGGAGTGGGCGAATGTGGTTGAGGGCAATCCATCATGGTTCAAGCGGTGGATCGCCGCGGGGCCGCTTGGAGCAGATCCTCGTGAAATCTACTATGTGAATCGCCCACGGTCTGATTTCTATGTCGTGACCTCAGCGCAGATGAAGACGTGGTGCATTAACAGATCCGGCGTGCAGGTGAGCTGCGTCGACCTAACCGGCGACGATCCGGCGCCAGAATTCGTCGAGGAATTCCTTGGAGGGTGAGTGGGCAGCGTTATGCGCAAGACCGGCACTGGAAGTCAAGCTTTTGAGCCACGCCCAAATGAAACGGCTCTGTCTATGGCGCGATCGTTATCGACTGTTGGTTTGGTTGGATTGACGCTCATTGTCGGGTGTTCGGCGTTTGAGCGCACGGCCACAGATCTCCCATTCCAGGCTTCTGAGCTCCCTCCGTCCGGAACCCTCGATCTGCCTCCCCAGAACACTACTACGCCAACCCAACAAGGGCACCCAACCCCTACGAGCTCGGTTCGGCCTACGACGGAGGTCATCACACCAACGTTTTCCCATGCTTCTCTTGAATCCGGAATTGGGCTTGGGGATGACGTGGTAGCGGCTGGACTCGTTGCGCTTGTAGGCCTGTCCGAGGATTCTCTCCTCGACATGAGACTTGTGCAAACCAGATCACTTCGTCAAGATCTCGGAGACTTCTGGGAGGTCTTGTTGGATTTCAGCTCATCGCACGATCGATCCTCGATGGCATTCTTGCGGACTGTCTACGACGCAAATGGTAGTCTTGCGGCACAAGAGCTGGTCATCACCGACGCGCTGGGAGTGCCCAGGGCGACGTTTCCCACCGTGGATGGGTTTGGGTCAATCATCGGATGGCTGCAAGATGGCCAGCTACTGGTGTCGCTGGTCGATGGCCCAACGGATGACGTCCTCTTGCTGGATCCAGAGTCCGGCAAGACGGAGGTGTTTGCCCACGGTCTCCCCGACGTTTACGACAATTTCCCACCACCTCTGTGGGGGTTTCCCGTGCAGTATGACCCGACTCTGGCACGGGCTCTATACCTGCGAGATCTGTTCACTGAAGAGGGTCTCGGAATGATATTGTGGGATCTTGAGGCAAACGAAATGCTCTGGCAGCTGGATGGTACGGCGGCGATGTCGGCAACCCCGCAGTGGTCCCCAGATGGAAGCCAGGCGGCTTTCGCGGAGCCGTTGGATACGTTGGGATATCAATATGAGCTCTCGTTGATTGATCGTCAGGGGAGGGTCTCGAGGGTCACCGACCTTGGATCGGCGTATGGACTTTCGGTCACTATCATCAGCTCCATGAGATGGTCGCCCGACGGTCGACAGATCGCGATTGTGGTCGACTTGCGAGAGAATCAATACGCGTCCGAGACCTCTGAGACCCTTCTCGTTGCTAATCTTGCAGCGGGTACGCTGACAGAGTATGTCCTTCCCGAGGGCACTGCGGACTCGTTTGGCTTCCCGCTGTGGTCTCCCGACAGCCGACAGCTTGCAATAGAGAGCTGGGTCGACCCGAATGCAACCCAGACGCTGTTAATTGACCTTGAGACAGAGTTGTTCGTGCAGGTCGCGTCGAACGCCCGACCGGTTGCGTGGCTGGCTCCCCAGCACTAGCGACCATTGATCCTCGCCCTCATCGAAGACCGCAGCCTGACGCCTGGCCTCAACGTACTTGGCCCGAAGTTCTGTGCCGCAGAGGATGGCGGAATGTGATCGCTGCTGAATGCTATCGGCATGGTATGGCTGCCGTGCAAACCCAGCACCCCAGCAGGCCGCTCTGGCTGCGCCATAACGGCCAGTTCACCGGCGCCTTCCTGGGCAAGTGGGTGGTCCTGGGCATCGGCGCCACCGCCGAGCACCTCAGCCAGTGGACCGATGGCATGGCCAGCGTCGACCCCGACGTCGCCTCGCTGGCCTCGGCTTCAAGCTCGGCCTCGCAGAAGCCCTCCTTCGGCGGGCACGTCCCCCCGGGCCGGCCCGAGGCTGCCCACACCGGCCAAGTCCATCTAGCTTCGCTCTCGCTTTCGAGATCGCCTGTTTTCGACGGGATCCGGGCACCGGTCTTGCAGGGCCAGACCCTAACTCGGGTCATCGACTACACCTACGACCCCCTCAACCGCCCGGTCGAGGCCTCCTACTCCACCGGCGAGCTCTTCCAGTACACCTACAACGCGGTGGGCAGCACGCTGGAGTACTCCCGCACCCTCGCCGGCCTGATCACCGATACCGCCTACAGCTACAACGCCGCCTACCAGCTGCTCACCGCTCAGGAAATCGGCGGCCCGCTGTGGAACTACACCTACGACGGCAACGGTCAGCTTATCGGGGCCTCCCCGGATGGGGACACCATTGGCGCGCGCCGCTACAGCTACAGCGCCGCTGGCTACCTCACGCAGGTGGAAGCCCACGACGGGACCGCCTTCCAGCTCCAGGCCGAGATGGCCTACAACGGCCTGGGCGACCGCCTGGCGCTGACCGCCCATGTGGGCGGCGAAAGCCTGACAACTGAGTATGCGCTGGACTTGCTGAGCCTCAGCAGCCCGCTGGCCGCGACCGCAGCGGCTCAGACAACCTTCTACCTCTACGGCCTGGGAGCGATCGGTGAGGACAGCGCGGTCTTCAACTACTACCTCAAGGACGCCGACCGCACCGCCCGGCAGCTCGTCGATCCCGCCGGCCAGCTCACCCTGGCCCGCACCTTCACCCCCTGGGGCGAGCCGCTGGAGCAGATCGGGACCGCCGAGCTGGCCTTTGGCTACTTCGGCGGTCTGCTGGACGCCGCCACCGGGCTGATCTACCTTGGGGCCGGGCAGTACTACGACCCCGAGACCGGGCGGTTCCTGACCCCGGGCACCCGCGACTTCGACCCCTTCCAGCCGGGGACACTGAACCCCTACGTCCCCTGGTCCGGCAACCCGCTCGGGGCACTGCTGGGGCCGCTCGGACTGCTGCTGCTCTTCCCGCGCAGGAAGAGCTTGAGCGGGCGGGATCGGCTGCTGCTCATCCTGCTTCTCGGCCTGGCCATCGCCGGCGCGGCCGCCGCCTGCGAGCCGGACGAAGCCGCACGCATTGAGCCACAGCCGGCAGGAGCTCTGCCTCCGACGCTGCCGCCTGAACCATCTGGAGTACCTTCGCTTTCGGCGCCAGTGGAAAGCCCTAGCCCAACAGCAGCTTCGGCCCCTCCAGCGCCTTCCGACACTCCGGAAGCTAGTTCGCCACCCTGCCCCCCGCCTGACCTAACCCCGCCGGCCCATCTGGATGGGGAAGCACAAACAGATCCGATCGCGCTAGCGGTTTTTGATCGGGACTTGAATGCGTGGTGGCAGACGGACTCTCGTTCGCCAGGCATCATGGACAATTCAGAAGCCCTCGCATATATCATGTACTACGAATTCGGCAGCACCCTTGGATACCTGGTAGATTTTGTCTACGCCACAACTCGTCAGTACTTCCGGAAGTGCGGGCCGCCTGGCTGCCAGACATTTGGCGGCACCATGCTAGACTGGCTCAATGATTTCGACGCATGGAATGAATTGGAGGGAGACCGAGATCTGCTCAGGCGCAGAGCGGCCCTCGACCTGGACAAGGTGATTGCGTACGATGATCAGTCCTGGGTGGATGTCGCTGGCACGATGCTCGGCACGACGGATCCACTGCTGCTCTTGCCCAGAGATCAATTCGAGTGGATTCCTCGCAACTTGCCCTGGAGCTGGTTTAATACTCGCCCAGGGATCAGTCCTGACTGGCTGTACGCGGACCTGGGGGCGGCGTCAATAGGCACTAGTGACAATCAAGTCGTCTGGAAAGGGGCATCCTCCGCTGGTCCAAGGGAGATTGTCGTCTTGATGACACTGGGTAAGATAGACTATTGGTGCGAACGGGCATGCGCCCAACTCGGCCAACTCGACGAGCGGCCTGAGCGCGACTGACTTGGGATGGCCGCGGTCGCTCAGCGTCCTGGAATCGACACCTTCATGACAAAGAAGGGTGCCTTGTTGCGACATGTGTTTGTCCTTCTGATTGCGCTGGCTCAGAATGCCTGTTCCGGTGGCAGCCCACCGAAGCCGTCACCTTCACCTTTCACCACAGGACAGAGCCCCTCACCAGGCGTTCTAGCGCAATCCTCTTCAATCCCCGCCACCTTGCAGGCTTCTCCAGCTGCGTCTTCAACGGAGCCGCAGCCGGCATGCCCAGCATCCGCAACCCTCGACGCCGGCTGGAGCTTCGTAGGTTCGATCATCGCGACGCACCCGAACACAGAGGGCTATTGGGCACTGGCTGGCCCAGAGTCGCCGGAGATCCAACTGTCATGGGCCGCGGACCGTCCCTTCGTGTCGCCTCAAGGCGACAAGGTAGCATTTGTTGCCGCTTCGCCAAGACCGAGGCTGATCGTCGCAACGTTCACAGGTGAGGAAATAACATCAATTGACTGGGCACCCGAATGGGGGATCCGACCAGATGGCTGGTTCAATGAGGAGTGGCTGAGGTTGCAGCGCTCCGAAGAAGCACCGACTACCGTTCGATTGGTCTCACCCTGGACGGGAGAGTTGCTAGTCCTCGAGCCTCAGCTACCTAATCTCGACCCATATGCTGCTAGTCAATACGCCGCTGCGACTTACTCGCCCGACATGGACCTGGTCATATATATGCGGCTCGATGCTGAAACCTACCAGGGGCAGTTTGCTCTCTGGAACTTGCGGCAAGGCAGGGCGATTTGGAACTCGGAATCCGATACCCGACAATCGCACGCGATGTTCACGTTTCCCGCTTGGTCGCCAGATGGGACCATGCTCGCGGTCACCGACTCTCGACCTGAGGATTCGCAGAGTGGTTTGCGGAGGCAGGACCTCATCGTGCTTACCAGGGACGGGCAGATTGCTGCTCGCACAGACTTCCATAACGATTTCGATGAATACTGGATTGGCCGCGACCTGTTGTGGTCTCCCGATGGCAATAAGATTGCATTCTGGATACTGCCGCTTGATGGCGATTCCCCTAGATCGTATGGCCTTCACCTCTTGCACTTGGATATGAACCGCTTGGTTAACACATGCGTCAAGAACGATGACATTCCTGGCGGTGCATGGTCTCCGGATGGAGGATTCCTTGCAGCTATTGCATCTCTGGCGCAGCAGAGATCATTGGTGATCCTGAATCCGGCGGCTGGCAGTTCACTTACCCTTTCCTCCGTCGAGCCTCTGGAGCTGATCGGCTGGGCGGCCTCTCCTTGAATCGGTGCGTCAGCCCATTCGATTGCCTCGTGACGTCGCGGGCAATCGTGGGAGAGTCATGGGGCTTTCCAGGACCGAATTGGCAGAGCTTGCGGGGACTGGGGTTCGGGGCTACCCCAGGGGGCGAGCCCTCTTGAAGGTCATCGACAACACCAGAATCCCCTCAATCGGTTGCTCGGGGCGTCCCGACGCATCGGCCAGCTCTCCCAGGGCACCCACGACGCCGTGGGCAGCACGCCTGAGCATTCCCGCACGCTCGCCGGCCTGACCACCGCCACCGCCTACACGTACAGCCCGGCCTACCAGCTTCTCACCGCCGTGGAAAGCGCCGGCGGCTGTGGAGCCACAGCTACGCCGGCAAAGGTCAGTTGATCGAGCCCCGCCGGACACCCGCCCGGACGGGGCCAGCCTCCACGAGCGCCGCACGATGCCATCATTGACTTAGTTTAGGACTTAGTTTGAGATCTTGGCCGGGAGAGCTCTCTTTGCACATCAATATCCATCAGGCCAAGGCCCATCTCTCCCGGCTCCTGTCTACGGTGATGGCCGGCGAGGAAATCATCATCGCCAAGGCCGGCCGGTGGCACGCCTGGTGCCGATCACCGAGCGCCAGGCAGCGCGGATACCCGGGAGCGCGGCGGGAAAGGTCGCCCTGGCTCCCGACTTTGATGAAGCCTTGCCGAATGAGGTCCTGGACTCTTTCGAGCAGTGAGATACCTGCTGGACACCCATGTGTTCCTGTGGTGGATTGCGGACGACGACCGGCTCTCCGATCGTGCACGGACGATCATCGCCGACGGCCAGAACGTGCTCTACTTGAGCGCTGCGAGTTGTTGGGAAATCGTCATCAAGAGCCGGTTGGGGCGCCTGACCCTGGCTGGCGACCCTGAGGAGCTCATCCCCGAGCACATGGCCCGCAACTCCATCCAGGGCCTGCCGGTGCGGATCTCGCACGCGCTGCAGTCGCGCCTGCCAGACTATCATCGGGACCCTTTCGACCGCCTGCTGGTGGCCCAGAGCCAGATGGAGGACCTCCCGCTTCTCACTTCCGACCTCCAGTTTCGACCCTACAAGGCGCCGCTGGTCTGGTGAAAGCAGGGCCGAGCGTCACCGCCTAGCCCGTCGCCGCTTCGCCTGGAACAGGCCCGCCTCCACCACCCCCAACCGCCCGGCCTGGTAGGATCGCCCATCCACCGGGGATAGATCCCGCACCATGGCGTTCGTCAGCACCGGGACGCGGGTCACCTTCTCGGTGTGCTCGGCCACGACCCCCAGAGCTGCCTGCTCGGTGACCCAGCCTAGCCGGTCGAACTGCCGCAGCGAGATCGGGCGGGTATAGCTGCGCAGCGACTTCTCGCCCAGCGTGTTGTAGAACGGTTCGAAGTAGGACATCACCAGCTCGCGCAGCGAGCGGTAGACCGGGTCGCGGAAGCGCAGGCCGACGTAGTTCGATTTGGCGATCGCCCCCCAGGCTCCCCGCACCTTGAAGAGCGCCAGCAGATGATCGTCGTCGTTGTCGGCGAACATGTCGATGATCCTGGGCGGGTGTCCCAGCCGCCAGAGGGCGAACGCGGCAAACAAGGCCCCGTCGAAGCAATTGGCCTTCCGATCCAGCATCACCCGCAGCGGTGAGCGGTTGAAGTCGTCGGCGGGGTAGCGCAGCGAGTCCAGGTAGGCCTGGATCTTGGGGGGCGAGTCGAGCCGGCGGAGCACGGCGCGCTGCTCGCCGCTGAAGGCCGAGAGGTCGTGGGTGGAGGGAACTCGGGAAGTGTCAGCCACGCCGCTACTCCAGCCGGTATCGCTTGCGCAGCGACTTCGACAGCTCGCTCAGCAGCCCCAGCACCCGCTCGGCCAGTTCCACGCTTAGCACGCCGCCTGCGCCGCAGCTGGGCGTGAGCAATGCCCGGCGCAGCAGCAGCTGCCGGTCGATCCCCTTCTTCTCGAACAGATGCAGACCCTGCTCGAAACGCTTCTTCAGCGACTTGACGGTCTCCTCACCCGCCGCCCGCGGGTCCAGGGTGGGCACAATCCCCCAGCCCAGGCTGCCGCCCCGGTCCAGAAAGCGCTGCAAATCGGCCGGGTAGAGCGTCATGGCCTGCAGGTGATCGTAGGCGTCGAAGTCCAGCACGTCCAGTTCGGTGGCCATCAGCAGCGACCAGTCCGTGTCGGCCTCGCAGTGCACCCCGGCCATGGCGCCCAGGGCGTGGATGTCCGCCACCACCTCGTTGATGTCGTGCAGCACGTCCTCCCGGCTGACGGTGATGAAGGTCTGCGAACCGTAGCCCAGCAGCGAGGGCTCATCCAGAAAGATCATCACTGCCGGGGCAAGTCCGCTCAGCCGGCTGATCTGCCAGCGGGCCTTCATGGTCACCGTCTTCACCACCACGTCCCGCAGCTGGTCGTCGTAGTAGGCGCAGCGCCGGTTCTGGTCCAACAGGTTGACCCCCAGGGTGAAGGGACCCGTGACCTGACCCTTGACCATCCGGGGCGAGAGACCGGGCAGCCGCTCCACGAAAGGCTGGAAGCCGGCGGCGAACTCCCGGCTCAAGCCGAAGCTGTCCAGCGCCCGGCCGTCGGCCTGCTCGGTGGCAGCCAGGTAGCGCTGATAGAAGTCGCCCAGTTGATCCGTATAGTCCGCCGACTCGGTGTCGAAGTAGACCCGGTCTTCCCGCCGCATGAGCGCCGGCATGCCCTCGGTGAACTGAAGCATCATGTTCTCGTGGAAGTCGCGCTTGGGGAACTGAGACCAGGCGGGGAGCAGCGGGGTGTGGCGCAGCACCAACTCGGTCCCGCGGGCCACGTCGATGTGCGGCAGGCTGCCGATGGTGGTGGCCAGGCAGCACGGCTCGAAGTCCAGTCGGGGTTTGGTGCTCGCGCTCATGACGGAGACGCCTCCGGCCTTGTACGGTACTATACACGATCCGCGGGGAAGGCCGCCCATGACCACCATCCACATTCGGAACCTGGAGATCGTCACCCTGGACGAGGGCGGCACGCTGCACCACGGCGCCGATCTGGTGGTCCGCGATGGCCGCCTCAGCCATCTGGGCCCTGCCCCGGTCGATCTGCAGGCGGACGAGGTGGTGGACGGCCGTGGGAAGGCCGCCCTGCCCGGACTGGTAAATGCCCACTGCCACAGCCCGATGACCTTCGAGCGCGGCTGGGCGGAAGATCTGCCCTTCGAGCGCTGGCTGAACGAGAAGATCTGGGTGCAGGAGAGCGTGTTGACCTCCGACGATGTCTACTGGGGCGCGGCCCTGGCGGCCTGCGAGATGATCCGCTCGGGAACGGTGGCCTTCAACGATAAGTACTTTCACATGGACCGGGTGGCGGAGGTGGTCACCCAGAGCGGCCTCAAGGCCGGGCTGACCTGGACCGTCTTCGGCCTGGACAGCGACCGGGAGTTCACCGGCCGCGACCTGCAGGGAACCGCCGAGTGGATCCGCCAGGTCCACGGCTCCGCGGAGGGACGCATCCGGGCATTCGTGGGCCCACACTCACCCTACATCTGCTCCGAGCCAGTGCTCAGGCAGGCAGTCGCGTTGGCCCACGAACTGGGTGTCGGTATCCACCTGCACCTGGCCGAGACCGAGCAGCAGGTACAGCAGTCGCTCGAACGCTATGATGCCCGGCCGGTCCAACATGTGGATGCACTGGGGGTCTTCGATGTCCCCGGGAGTTGCGTGGCCGCCCACTGCCTGGCCATCGACGAGGCCGACACTGCCATCCTGGCTGAGAAAGGGGTGCACGTGCCCCACTGCCCCATCACCTACATGAAGCTGGCAATGCCCTTCCCGCCCCTGCCGCAGCGGCTGGCGGCCGGCGTGAAGGTGGCGCTGGGCACCGACGGACCGGCCTCCAACAGCGATCTGGACATGTTTGCCGCCATCCGCCAGACCGCTCTGATTCACAAGTACCAGGCGCTCGACCCGGAGGCCATCCCCGGCGACACCGCACTGCGCCTGGCGACCCGCAAAGCCGCACTGGGCTTCCAAGAGAGCGGTGCCCTGGAGGTCGGGGGGCCGGCGGACCTGATCCTGGTGAACCTGGACGCTCCCCATATGCGCCCGCTGCACAGCCTGGTGGCCAACCTGGTGCATTCGGCCAAGGGCGCCGACGTCACCGATGTAATGGTCGAGGGCCGCTGGCTGATGCGGGATCGCCAGCTGCAGACCCTGGATGAAGAAAAGATCCTGCGCGAGGCCGAAGGCCACGCGCAGGATATGGTACGCCGCGGGATGAAGCAGGTTCGCGAGTACCGCAGCTAGTTCACTCGCCGGCCATTCCCGACATGGCCGTCGTCGCAGTTCATACGTCAAAGCCACCGTGACCGAGATCGGCGCCACGATTTCCAGCTCGGCCAGCGCGGCGTCGCCCGCCGGCAGGCTGAGCAGGGCCCCGGCCAGGCATCATTGGCGAGGTCAGAACCGGTCGATCACCGTAACCCCGGTGCCGCTGAAGCTGTCCATGCGGACCAGCGCTCCCAGCGACTCCTCCAGGCTGATCCGCTTCCCCACCAGCCTGTCCGGGCGCAGCCGGCCAGCCTGGATCATCGCCAACAGCTCGGGATACCGGTGG
>Ga0214473_10005967_pt1 | contig 14575 bp, 10 predicted proteins | sample RVTome_7_FD_203509 | JGI IMG/M metagenome (GOLD analysis project Ga0214473, IMG submission 203509) | Soil microbial communities from uranium-contaminated site in the Upper Colorado River Basin, Wyoming, United States - RVT98D197 | ecosystem: Environmental > Terrestrial > Soil > Contaminated >... | reverse complement strand
CTGGAACAACCTCGGGACGATCGACCACGCCCGCGGCAAGTACAAGCAGGCGATCGCCGCCTACAGCCGGGCGATCCAGGCGAAACCGCAGGACGCGGTCTTCCACAAGAACCTGGGCGCGGCCTGGCTCGCGCGCGGCGACGCCGAGCGGGCGCTCGAGGCCTGGAACGAGGCCTTCCGTCTCGACCCGGCGACCTTCGAGAGCGATGCGCTCGGGGTTCCGGCGGCCGGGGGCAACCTCTCCCGGCAGTACTACCTCTACGCCAAGCTGCTCGCGGCCCGCGGCCAGACCGAGAAGGCCCTCGAGTACCTGGTGAAGGCGCACGCAGCGGGCTTCCACGACTTCGGAAAGGTCGAAGGCGACCGCGACTTCGCAACGCTCGTCGCCGACCCGCGCTACGCGGCACTGAAGTAGCGACCGTCTCGGAGTTCCGTCGGGACGAGAGACGGGGTCACTCTGAGTTCCGTCGGGATGACGAGGGGGGGCGGGCGGCCGCCCGGCGGCCGCGGCCCCACGGCCAATCCTCATTCCGATCCCCGCACCCCGACGCTCCCGGCCCTCTGCTCCTGGATGAGCCGATCGTAGATGGCCTGGTGCTCGCGGGCCTTCTCGGCGTTCCCGCTCCTCCGGTAGGCGAGCGCGAGCTGGTACTGTGCGCGGGCGGAGCCCGGTGCGCGTTCGACCACGGCGGTGAGGTGGCGGATCGCGAGGTCGTAGCGGCGGGTCCGATTCGCGAGCATGCCGGAGACGAGGTTCGTCTCCACGTGAGCGGGGTCGAGCGCCGCCGCTTTCGCGAGGAAGGACTCGCACAGGCGGTCGTCCTGGGCCAGATAGGCGATGTGGGCGAGCTGGGCCATGCAGCCGACGCAGCGCGGATCGAGCGCGAGAGCCCGCTCCAGGTGCGTCTTCGCCGCCTCGGTTCGCTTCTGCTCGGCGAGGAGCGCCCCCATCCAGTAGTGGATCTGGGGCGTTCCCGGAGCCTCGGCCAGCACCCGTGCGAGCTCCTTCTCGGCGGCTCCGACCTGCCCGGACGAAAGGAGCGAGGCGCCCAGGCGCAGCCGTGCGTTCGCATCGCCCGGCGCCCGCTTCACGACCTCCCGGTAGGCCTGCGCCGCGAGGGCGTGCTCCTGCAGCTCGGCGAGGCAGTCCGCGGCCAACAGCATGAGTGCCGAGTCCAGGGGAGGGAAGCCGTAGCCGTCGGCCTGTCGCAGGTCGCGCAGGGCCTCGTCCTTCGCACCCGTGCGAGCGGCGAGCAGGCCCTGGACGAAGAGCGCCTCCGCCACCCGGCGCTGACGCTCCCCCTCCCCGGCCGGCGACGGGCCGGTGGGGCCGCGAAGGCCCTCCTGCAGCCTCGGGGCGAGGCGGTTCCACTGGTCCTTCGCCTCGGCGAAGCTACGGCGCCCGAGGAGAACGTAGATCGTGTCGAGAGCGAAGCGCTCGTCGGCGTCGATCGCGGGCTGGAGCCTGCGGAGGAGGGCCTCTGCCGCCGCCGAATCGCCGGCGCCCAGGTGGGTATCGAGGCGCTTCAGGTCCGCCCGGTGTCGCCCGGAAAGGGGAGGCGGGGCTTCGCGGACGGAAGGCGCCTCGGCCGCCGCGGCCGCGGCCGCGGCCGCGACGAGCACGAGAGCTCGCGCCACCGTCATCGGTCTTGCGGCTCCGCGACGCGCAGGACTTGGTTGATCGCCGGCTTCTCCAGGCGCTGCACGGTCCCGCTCGGCCACGTGATCTCCACGTAGACGATCGCCTCTTCCGTCCCCAGCCCGAAGTGAACGCGCCGGTCGCTCGCGGAGTAGATGCCGTTGGCGGTGCTGACGTGTTCGTGGAGCGTGCGGCCCGAGGGCAGCCCCAGCCGGACACGCGCGCCGATGCCGTCCCGGTTGCTGCGGGTGCCCTGGAGGTCGAGCACGACCCAGTTGTGGCGGGCTCCGCCCCGCTTCACGAAGATCGCCGCTTTCCCGTTGAGCCGGGACACGGCCACCTCGAGGGTGCCGTCGTTGTCGAGATCGGCCACCGCCACCCCCCGCCACGCCCCGGCCTCGGCGATGTCCGGCCCCACACGCTCGGACAGATCCTCGAACCGGCCCTCGCCCGTGTTGCGGTACACGAAGCAGCCCTCTTCGTACTTCGCGGCCGGGTTGTAGAGCGCCACGTTGTCGACGACGTGGGAGCCGGCCGCGAAGACGTCCTTCCGGCCGTCGTTGTCGATGTCGAGCAGCTTGGTGCTCCAGCCGCTGTGCCCCACCGAGGCGGAGCCGATGCCGGACGGAAAGCTCCGGTCGACGAAAAGCCCCCTGCCCTCGTTCACGAAGAGCGTGAAGACGTCCCGCACGAGGTCGGTCAGGAAGATGTCCGGCCGCCCGTCGTCGTCTATGTCCTTGAAGTCGCAGCCCATGCCCGAGACCATCGTGCCCGTCTCGTTGGCCGCGACCCCGGCGTCGAACGCCACCTCCGTGAATCGCCCTTGGGGGCCGTTGCGGTAGAGGAAGTGGGCGGTCCGGTCGTTGGCGACGAAGACGTCCATGCGCCCGTCGCCGTCGTAGTCGGCGACGGCGACGCCCATCCCCTTGCCGAGGGAGGGGAGGAGGCCCGCCTGCTCGGAGACGTCGGTGAACGTCCCGTCGCGATTGTTGCGCAGGAGGGCGTTCGGGAGCGCCTTGAAGACGTCCGGGTCGCAGTAGATGCGATGACCCTTCTCTCGCCGCCCGCACCAGTCGTCCGCGTTCTCGGCGAAGGTCCACTGGAAGTAATGGGTGACGAAGAGGTCGAGCCACCCGTCGTTGTCGTAGTCCAGGAAGGCCGCGCTCGCCTTCAGGGGGTAGCGCGCCATCGTGACGCCCGCTCGGGTGGTCACGTCCGAGAAGCGTCCGTTTCCCTCGTTGTGGTAGAGCACGTTGTCGCCGTAGTTCGTGACCAGGACGTCCGGGTAGCCGTCGTTGTCGTAGTCGCCGACCGCGACGCCCTGGGGGTAGCCCTTGATTCCCGCCCCGCTCACCCCCGCCTCGGACGTCACGTCGACGAATCTCCCCGCGCCCGTGTTGCGATAGAGCCGGTTGAAGCTGGCCGGATCGGTGCGGACGTGCCCGGGAGAGGGCGCCCCGTTCAGGAAGAGAAGGTCCACCCAGCCGTCTCGGTCGTAATCGAGCGCGGCGACGGCGCCCCCGAGCGTCTCGAACGGGTACTTCATCTCGGTCGCGAAGTTCGTCTGCACGAAGGGCACGCCGCGCGCTTCCGCCTCGTTCACCAGCCGGAACGGAGGATCGGGCGGGCTCGTGAAGGCGGGAGCCGAAACGAGGAGGGCCGTCACGCCCAGGCCGACCCTGCTCGAAGCGAGGAGCCCAGTACGGGCCTGGAAGCCACGGCCGTTGTCCGACGAGCAGAAGCGCATGCCCCGTTCCACCGATCTTATCCCGCTCCCGCAGGCCCCGCGGCTACGAGCTGCCGCCCTTCGCCGCCTCGTAGGACGAGAGGCGCGCCCGAAGATCGCGCACGAGCGAAAGCTCGTTCGCCTGGCGCGCGACCTCCACGGCCTGACGGGTCGCGAGGATGGCCTCGGGCAGCCGGCCCGCCTGCGCGTAGAGGCGCCCGAGCGCGTCCAGGATCAGGGGGTTGCGCCCCTCCGACAGCGTGACCGCCGCTCCGCGTGGGGAATCGCCTCCTGCGGTCGGCCCGCCAGGGAGAGGGCCAGGCGGAGGTTGACGCGGGCCATGGTGTTCCGGGGGTCGAGCTCTACGGCCTTCATCAGGTGCGGAATGGCTTCGTCCGGCCGGCCCTTCTGTGCGAGCGCGCCCCCGAGCCCGGAATGCGCCTCCGCGAATCCGGGCGCGAGGCGGAGCGCCATCCGGAACTCGCCGATGGCTTCGTCGAACCGGCCGCTCTGCACGAGGGCCGAGGCCAGGTTGTTGTGCGCGTCCGGGTAGTCCGGGCTCAGCGCGGTCGCCTTGCGGTACTCCGCGACCGCCTCGGCCAGGCGGCCGGTCGCGGCCAGGGCCGAGGCGCAACTATTGTCGACCACCGCGTCGCCCGGACTCGAGGCCTCCCTGAGCAACGGCGTGGCTGTAGCCCGTGTCGTAGGGGTTGCTGGTGTCGTCGATGAAGCTGACCCGGCCGTTGAAGCTCGAGAAGTTGCTCTGGGCCTTGTAGCTGTGCTGGTAGTACACGCCGAACTTGGAGGCGTGGGCTCCCCAGATCTTCGTCAGGTTCGCGATGGCGTCGTAGGTGATGTCGCTCACGCGGCCCGTGACGCTCACTTCCTCCGTGATCGCGCCCATGTCGAGCGTGAGGATCCCGGTGAAGAACCGGTCGTTCGCGCTGACCTGCACGTTGGTCCGCTCCAGCGTCTTGAAGCCCTGCATGCTGGCGCGGAGCGCGTAGAGGTCCGGACGGACGATCGGGAAGACGAAGCGTCCCTCGGCGTCCGACGTCGCGGTCAGCGTGTAGGCCTGGGTGCGGCTCGTCAGCGTGACGGTCGCGCCGGGCAGGACGCCGCCCTGGCTGTCCTTCACCTGGCCGAAGATGGACGCGCTGGTCGTCTGCGCGCCGATCGGCGCGACGGCATATAAAGCGAGGCCGATCGCCACCGCGACTCCCAGGGTGGCGCGGCCCAAACGGGTCAAGTGTATGAAGCCTCCTCTCTCCTTACTGGCGGCCATCCGTCTAGCCCTCGACCGCAACCAGCCGCCCGCCGCTCCAGCGCGCGAGGCCGACCGGCCGCCGGTTGCGCCCGAGCGCGTCCCAGCTCACGGCGCCCGCCGCGCCGCTCCACGGCTGAAGCGCGCGCAGGGCAGAGGCGATGCGGGCGCGGTTGAGGCCGCCGGCTCGCACCGCGCTCGCCAGCAACCGCACGGCGTCGTAGGCCTGCGCGGCCGCGTCGTCGGGCACGCCGCGCCAGCGGGCCTCGTAGGCCCCGGCGAGGGCGTCCCAGGCGGGCGAGGCCTCATGCAGGAGCGGGGCGAGCACGCCCTCGGCCGCGGGTCCCGCCGCGCGGACGAAGGCGTTCCGCGCCAGCGTGGCGCCGCCCAGGAGCGCTCCGCCGAAGCCGCGTCGCCGGAGCTCGTTCACGAGCGCCGCCGCCGGGCGCGCCGGGGCGACCACCAGGATGGCGGCGGGCCTCGCCTCGACGAGCCGGGCGGCGAGCGGGCCCAGGTTCGCCTCGCCGGGGTCGAACTCGAGGAGCGCCTGCGGCGTGAGCCGGAGCAGCTCCATCTCGCGGCGCAGCGCGACGAGTGTCGCGTGCGAATCGTGGTCGACGGCGACGGCCACGGCGAGCTCCCCGCTGCCGACCTCACGCCGCAGCCGCTCGACCAGCACCGGAGCGTGTCGATCGTCCGGCGGCAGCGCCGTGAAGAGCCACGGCACGTGGCCGCAATTCGCCGTCGGGTCCGTGCTGCCGGGGCTCAGCAGCGGGAAGCGCGCCTTGAGCGCGACCTGCTCGGCGAGGTGCGTGGTCGCCCCGTCGACGCCGCCGATCACGCCCCAGGCCCCGGTTTCGTAGACGAGACGCGTCAGCCGGCCGATGCCCGCCTGCCAGGGCGACTCCGACCAGGCCGATACCAGCCGGAACGGCGCGCCGCGGTATCCGCCCGCCGCGTTCTCGGCCTCGAGGGCGAGCAACGCCCCGCGCCAGAACTCGCCGAAGTCGGGGTGATCGGGATCGGCCGGGCCGAACCAGCCGAGCACGACCTCCGCGACGTCGGGTGCGGGCTCGTCGCGTCCCGGGCCCCGGAACTCGAGCGGCTGCCCGCCCGCCCTGCGGTACGGGGCGGGACCGGGCGGCTGCGCGAAGCCGGACGCGGCCGCGAGCAGCGCGGTGGCGGCGAGCCCCGCGAGGCATCGGGTCACGGCCGCGACGCCGGCCGGGCCGGCGCCTCCGCGGCGGCCGCTTCGGACTCGCGGTTCAGCCGGTCGCGCGGCGCGATGTAGCCCCTGGGGATGCCGAGCTCCGCGCGCGACACGTACCTCCACGCGCCGCGCTCGTACGTGGCAAGGTAGGTGTCGCCCACGTCGTCGAGGCAGGCCGAGAAGACGATGTCGCCGGTCACGCCCGGCCACGGGTGGGGCAGGTACGCGATCAGGTCGCGGATCTTGGCGCGGTTGAGACCGGCCACGTTGATGGCCCAGAGCATCAGGTTCATGCCGTCGTAGGCGTGCGCGGCGTAGGTCTCGGCCTCGACGTCGAACCTCTCGCGGTAGGCCGCCTTGAACCGCTCGAGCTTCGGGTCCTTCCGCTCGGGGTTCCACGGGAACGCCGCCACCACCCCCTCCGCGTTTACCCCCGCGATCCTCACGAACTCCGCGCTCACCGTGCGGTCGCAGCCGTAGAAGGGCTGGCGCATGCCCATCTCGCGCATCGTGTTCAGGATCAGGGCGCCCTCGACGGCGTCGCCCCAGTGCACCACCGCGTCCGGGTTCGCGTTCTTGACCCGCTCGAGCTCGAGGCGGAAGTCCTGCTGCCCGACCCTGTAGGCCATCTCGATCGGGACCGGCCGCTTCAGCCGCCGCGCGCTGTCGCGGATCTCGCGCACGCCGAAGCGGCCGTAACGGTTGCTGGCGCGGACGATCGCCACCTTCTGGAGCTCCAGCTTGCGGTACCAGTAGTCGGTCAGCAGGTACGCCTGCTGCCGGTCGTCGCCGATCACGCGCACCACCCACGGGATGTTGGTCTCGATGAAGGTCGGATCGGTGTCGCCGGAGTTGACCATCACCAGCTCGGCCTTGAGCGCGACCCGGATCGCGATGTGGCTGTTCGCGCCGTCGATCGTGCCCAGCATGCCCCAGACCTCGTCCCGATAGGCCTGCTTGATGATCTCGTTGCCCGAGGAGCCCCAGAGCCCGTTGTCGTTGCTGACCACGAGCTCGAACGGGATCCGCCGCTTCAGGTAGCCCCCGCGCGCGTTCCACTCCTCGACCGCGAGCCGCGAGCCCTGCAGCATCGGGACGCCGAGCGCCTCTTCGTGGCTCTTGCCGCCGGTGGCGATCGAGACCGTGGGCTGGATCGGGCCGATGAAGCCGACCTTCACGGCGGCGAGCAGCGTAGGCTCCGGCTTGCCGCGCCCCGCCCCGGCGTACTCCATCTGCAGCAGGAAGTTCTCCTGGAACGGCTTCGTGCCGGAGTAAGGCTCGCGGTCCTGCGCGGTGCCGGCGTAGTTCTCGTCTTTCTTGAGGTTCATCGCCGGCGTCGCGTAGGCGCCCGCCGCGTCGATCCTCTTCATCACCTCCACGACCTTCGGGTCGTCGAAGGGGATGAAGTCGTCGTCGGCGTTCCCGGCCAGGGCGAGCAAGCCCAGTCCGAGCGCGGCGAGGAGCGACGACGTGCGAGCACGCATGACTACCTCCCGCCCTCCGGCGTCTTCGAGGGGAGGGCCGGCGTCTCGCCGGCCTGCACCGCCGAGGACTCTGGCTTCGGCTCGGGCACCGGCTGCCCGTAGGCATGGAGCGGCCGCTCTTTCGTCCCCGGGTAGTAGCCCTCGCCGATGCCCCAGCCGAGACCCTTCGCCGTGCCCACCCAGATGTCGTTGCCGTCCACGTCCGCCGCGATCGTGAAGCTGTGCGGCACGCCTACCGGCATCTCGACGTTCTCCACGACCTTGCCGCCCACCGTCACCTTCGCGCGCCCGCGGCCCGTCTCGGCATCGCGCGTGTAGGCGACCCAGGTCGCGTCCTCGTTGGGGGCGTCGGTGACGATCCCGAGGCCCTTGTCCGAGCAGTAGAGCGCCTCTTGCGCGCTGCGGCCCTTGACGTTGTTGTTGAAGTCCGAGGGCAGGCCGCCCTCCTGCTGCGCGTAGCCGCGCCAGTGGCGCCCGTCGTAGCGCGAGCCGCCGAAGTAGGTCGAGACCCACACCACACCCTCGGCCGGGCTCGCCCCGGTGACGATCACATGGTTGATGCCGTCGTCGCGGTAGAGGTCGATCTCCATCTCGCCGTCGGGGTCGAGGTACTCCTGGAAGCGGCCGGTCTTCACGTCGTACTCGAGGACGCCCGAGCCCCAGACCGCGAGGTAGAGCTTGTGCTTGCCGTCGTAGCTCGCGGCGTAGTTCCAGATCTCCTCCATCGGCGCGTTCTTCTCGGTGAAGACCGTCCACGCGCCGGTCGCCGTGTCGAGGCGGGAGGCGCCGGCCGTGGTCGCCGCCCAGACGTGGTCGTTCTCGACCGCGACACCGTAGACCACGTCGTTGACGAGACCGCTGTTGAGCTGGTGCCAGTGGTCGAAGCGGCCGCCCGACAGGCGCGCCAGGCCGCCGCCGAAGAGGCCGAGCCACACGTCGCCCGTCTTCGCGTCGACGTCGATCGCCGTGACGACCCGAAACGGCAGCCCGTCCTTCTCCTGCCAGGTCCTCACGACCCGGGCGGTCGGCTTGTCGATGAGCGCGAGCCCGTCCTCGGTGCCCACCCACACCCGCGGCCCGTCCACCTTCACCGCGAAGATGTGGTCGTTCGGCAGGCCGTCCGCGACCGTGAACTGCTTCCAGCTCGTGTAGACGTAGGGCAGCTTCGCCGCGTCCGAAGCGGGCGCCGCTTCGCCGGCGAGCGCGGGCGCCGCTGCGGCCACCAGCAGCACGAGGCCGAGTCCGGTGCGCGTCTTCATCTCTTCCTTCTTTCGCGTCAGAGCGTCTTCAGATACTCGATCAGGTCGTTGAGCTGGTCCTTCGTCATGTCGTTGGTGTAGCCGTGCGTGTCGTACGGGTTGTGGACCGTCCAGATCTCCTCCAGCGTGTTCGCCATGCCGTTGTGGAGGTAGGGCGCCGAGTCGTAGATGTTGTTGAGGTGGGGCACGTCGAACCGGCCCTGGCGGTCGCTCGGCTGCTTCGTCCCGACGTCGCGCTGCTGTCGGTCGGTGAAGTACGGGGGGAAATGGCAGAAGCTGCAGCGTCCCTCTGGCGGGATCTCCCGCCCGTCGATCGTGCGCGCGCGCTCGAACAGGATCTTGCCCCGGCGCTGCGCCTCGCGGAGCGGCGCCCCGAGCGGCCGGTGGCGGTTCGGCGGGCGGGGGATCGTGACCGTGTAGTCGTTCACCGCGCGCAGCTCCTCGGGCGTGAAGGGTGCGATGCGCGTGAAGAAGATCGCGAGCCGCGCCCCGCACTGGCGCGCGAGCGTGGCGTTCGTGCCCTCCCACTTGAAGGGATCGGTGTCGTAGATCCCGCGCAGCGTCCGGTTGTCGACGGGGCTCACCCCGATGCCGTCGGCCTCGATGTCGTAGGTGAGGCCGTCCACGTGGCCGTCCGGGTGGCAGGTGGCGCAGGCGAACTGGCGCTGGAAGCTGGCGTTCGCGCTGTGGAAGAGCTGCTCGCCCAAGCGGAGCTTCGTCCTCCGCTTCGGCCCGCCGAGGTCGACGCGCGCCACCGCCGCGCCGCCGGCCACGTCGATCACGCTCAGCGAGTCGTCGAGCGTGTTCGCGACCCAGGCCGATGCGCCGTCGGGGGCGACCGTGATCCCGCGGGGGTTGCTCTTCACTGCGATGCGCGCGGTCACGAACTCGGCCGAGGCGCCGAGCCAGTTGGGCAGGAGGTCGCGGCGGTCCTCGCCGGAGCTGCGCGTCAGGAGCGCCAGCAGCTTCTGGACGTCGACGACGGCGACCTGGTCCGTGCCGGCGCTCGTCACGAAGGCTTTCCTGCCGTCGGGCGTGAACGCCACGTCGGTGACGTCGGCGAAGTAGCGCTGGGGCTCGTCGAGCAAGAGCTGGTCGACGCGGCCGTCCCGCCACAGCACGGCGATCCCGTTCGTGATCGTCCAGCCCTGGAGGATCCGGGTCATCGGCACCAGGTTCTTCGTGCGGTTGAGTGTCGCCAGCGCGAACTCCCCGCTCGGGTGCCAGGCGACGCCCAGCAGCAGGTTCGCCTCCGGCACGACCCAGCGGTCCGCGACCTTCTGAGCGGCGACGTCGAGGAGCGTGACCTCCGACATCGGCGGCGTGCGGAACGTGACGAAACGCGAGAGCGCGTTCGTGACCAGCAGCCGCTTTCCATCCGGCGAGAGGGCGGCCGACCACGGGTTGCGGCTGGCGGCGAGGCGCTTCATCTCCTTGCCGGTCGCCACGTCCACGACCGAAACCGCGTCGAAGGCCGTGCCCATCACGAAGAGCGTCCTGCCCGCCGGGTCCAGCGCGATCCCGTGCGGCTCGTCGGCGACCGGCAAGGTACGCCGCACCTCGCGGGTCGCCACGTCGATCACCACGACGCTGTCGTTCCGCCGGCTCGTCACGTAGGCCTTCGTCCCGTCCGGGCTGAAGACGAGGTCGGTCGCCTGGCCGCCCACCGGGATCTCGGCCAGCTTCAGCCGCTTCGCCGCATCCACCACGACCACGCTGCCCGAGGCCTCGCAGGCGGCCCACACCTCGCGACCGTCGGGGCGGAAGGCCAGGTTGACGGGGTTCTTGTACTGGACCTCGAGCTCCTCCAGGATCGCCTTCGCGCCCAAGGACTCGGCCATGCCGTAGCGAGTGTCGTGGTCGGCCCGCCTTCCTCGCGCACCGGGATCGGCGGCGGCGTCCCGGGCCGAGTTGTTCGCGGACAAAGGGTGAGCGAGCGCCCTCCAGGCCGCATCCAGCTCGAGCGGGGGCTCGAGGTGGACGCTCGCGTGCGAGCCCTTGACGTAGTGGCAGACGTCGCAGTCGCGTTTCGTGAGCCGGCGCAGGCCGGCGCGGCGCGCGGCCTCGGGGTCGCGCATCACGCTCTCGTCCATGTACTCGCTGCCCGGCCCGTGGCATTTCTCGCACTGGACCCCGTCCTCGAGCCTGAAGCCTGCGTCCCGTTCCCACGCCTCCGCGTCGGCGGCGGTCGCGTGGCAGCCGAGGCAGATCGGAGCTTTCTCCGGCTCGTCCGGGATGCCGCTGAGCCGCGCCATCGCCTTCGCCTCGGGCGTCGCCAGCGAGGCCCACGCCTTCGAGTGGGCCGTCGTGAGCCAGTGGCTGTACTGGTTCCCGGCGGTCTTGCCCTCGTGGCATCGGGCACAGGCGCGCGCACCCACGTAGACGGGCTGCTTGACCGCCTGCGCCTGCGAAGCGACGGGCGCGGCGGCGACGGCGGCGCCGAGTGCCATGCCCACCAGGACCGACCGGACGTCCCGCATGGCTACGGCTTCCCCTGCTCGACGCGCAGGATCTGGTCCGCCCTCACATCCGTCCACGAGTCCGTGCGGCCGTCGGGCCAGCGGACCAGGACGCGGTCGACCTTGTCCGCCGCGCCGAGGCCGAAGTGGGCGCGCGTGTCGCCCTGCGAGAGGTAGCCGTTGACGCCGATCACGTCCTGGAACTGGCTGCGGGCGCCGGTCACCACGGTCACGCGTGCGCCGATGGCGGTGCGCGTTCCGCCCGGGAGCCTCGCGTCCAGCTTCAGCCAGTGGTTCCCGGTGCCGCCGCCGTTGCGCAGCAGGTGCGGCGGGCCCGAGGTGTCGACCACGACGAGGTCCACGTTCCCGTCGCCGTCGAAATCGGCCCAGGTGGCGCCCCGGCCCACCCACTTCGTCTGGAAGAAGGCGCCCGACGCGCGCGCCACGTCGACGAAGACGCCCGTGCCATCGTTGCGGGCGAGTACCGCGTTCTCGGGGTACTCGTGATGGGGATTGCCGTTGGCGATGAAGACGTCGGCATCGCCGTCGTTGTCGTAGTCGAGAAGCACGGCGCCCCACCCGGTGTACTGGCCGCAGATGACGGCGAGGCCCGAGCGGCCGATGAGGTCGCTGTAGAAGCCGCCCTGCTTCGAGAGCAGGCTGCCGTAATCCATGTCCGGGATCAGGATGTCGAGGTTCCCGTCGCCGTCGAGGTCGGCCACCGCGGGGCCCATCGACGAGACGCCTTGCCCGTTCTGGCCGAGCGCCAGCCCGAGCTCGAGCCCCTTGTCGACGAACGTCCCGTCGCGCCGGTTCTCGTAGTAGTAGTTCTCCATCGAGTCGTTGGCGACGTAGAGGTCGATCCAGCCGTCGTTGTCGAGGTCCGCCGCCACCGCGCTCATCGCGCGCCCGCCGGGGTTGAAGACGCCGGCCGCCTTCGTCACGTCGCTGAAGCGGCCGCCGCCGTCGTTGCGATAGAGCGCCGAGGACACTCCGTTGTAGCTGAGCGGGCCGGGGTAGCCGGCCGCCGCGTAGAACGAGCGGAACTTCCCTTCGTCGTACTCGAGGTAGTTGGCGACGAAGAGATCGAGGTCGCCGTCCCGGTCGTAGTCGAGCCACGCGGCGCTCAGCGCCCAGCGCGTGTCCGCAAGACCGGCCTGCTCGGTGACGTCACTGAAGCGGCCGTCGCCCTCGTTGCGATAGAGCTCCGGCCCCTTGTAGGTGAGCACGACGAGGTCGCTGTCGCCGTCCGCGTCGTAGTCCGCCGCCGCGCAGCCGAACGCGAAGCTGCGGCCCGCCACCCCCGCCCGGTCGCTGACGTCCTCGAACCGGAAGCCGCCCGTCCCGCGGTAGAGCGCGTTCTTCAGCCGGCCGACGAGCTCGCGCCCGCGGTTGTCGCTGACAGTCTTCTCCCAGCGGCCCTGCGGAAAGTAGATGTCGAGCCGGCCGTCGCCGTCGTAATCGAAGACGCAGGAGCCGGAGCCGGTGCCCTCGACGATGTTGCTCAGCTCGTGGTCGCCGAAGCTGCGCGTCCAGCCGATGCCCGACTGCGCCGTGACCTCGGTGAAGACCGGCAGCGGGCCCGGCGGATTCGTCCGCGCGGGGTCCTGCGCGTACGAGGCGCGGGCGACCAGCAGGACGCTTGCGGCGAAGGCCAGCCGGCGGCTCACGGCCGTCCTCCCGCCGAGGGGGCGTGGGCGTCGGTCAGCGGGCGGCGCTCGTCGGGCGGAGAGTGGAGGACGGGCGCCGGGGACGAGAGGGCCTTCATCAGTCGGTTGGGCGGCGTGCGCTCCGGGTCCTCGTGACAGCCGACGCAGCCCTGCGCCGCGTGGTTACGCACCCACAGCCAGGCGGACGTGCGCAGCGGCATGCCGTTCGCGCCTATGAGCTCCAGCTGCACCGGCGTGTTGGCCGGGATCTGCACCTGGTATGAGCCGTCGTCCGCGATCTCGACCTCGCCGAGGAGCCGGCGGCTCACGGTCCGCTCGGCGCTCGCGGGCACTCCCTCGACGACCCGCAGGCTCTTCGCGGTCCCCGGGCGGAGCGCCCGGGCCGGCTCCTGGATGTGGACGTCGATCGTGTAGAGCTTCCCCTCGGGGTCGTCGTCGCGCACGACGCTGGAGCGAGCGTCGGGCGTCGGGCGCGGAGCCACGAGCTTCGCCTGCAGGTCGTGCCAGGCGGGGTCGTCGAAGGCCGTTTCCCGCGCGCGGCTCGCCGGGTCGAGCCGGTAGACGCCGTAACTGCCGTCGCCCCCGCTCGCGCGCCACGACACGAGCACCCGGCCGTCCGGAAGCGGGGACGGCGAGTGGAAGAAGCCGTCTGCCTCACCGCTGATCGCCCGGTGGCTGTGCAGCGGCCGGCGCTGGCTGACGGAGGCGAGACGTCCCGCTCCGTCGCCTTCGAGTTCGCTCGATTCGACGAACACCACGAGGCCCGCGGCGGTCGGGGCCGGCATGCGCTTCACGCGCAGGCCCTCGTCCCCCGCGTAGAGCTGGTAGTCGGTGCCGTCGGCGTTCACGCCGACGATCGGAACGCGCGTGTCGCGGGCGCCCGGGCGGCGCAGCCACGCGGCGTAGACCACCCGACCGTCGGGGAGCACGGCCGGGTCCGTGTCGTTCGAGAGATTGAAGGTCAGCCGGCGCAGAGCCGTACCGTCCGTCTTGCACGACCACAGGCTCGTGTGCGGCGCGAGGCCCTGCTCGTCGCGCTCCCCGGGGTCTTCGCCCACGAAGGCGATCTGCACCCAGGGCTCCACGTCCACAGGCGTGATGGTGTAGATCGTGGGCAGGTAGATCGGCTGGCGCGCGCCGGCCGCCCCGCATGTGATCTTCCGCGGCTCCTGCGCGCCGTCTGCCTTCGTCTCGAAGATGCACCAGGGGTCGGAAGCCGCCAGCTTCGCCGCGAACAGGATCGACTTCCCGTCGAAGGAGACCTCGGGGTCGGCGGCACTGTGGAACCCGGCGCTGAGCACGCGCGTGCGTCCGCCCGGCGTCACCAGCAGGAGCCGGCCGCCCTCACCGAACCCCGGGTGCGCCGTCCCCCCGCGGACGCTCCGAACCGGGTACTGGGCGAGCACCAGAGTGGCCTGGCGTCCGCCCGCGAGAGAGCCGTGCGCCACGCGCCCGGCCGCGGCCGTGGCGAGCGCCGCGCCGAGCAGGGCCGCCCCGGTGCGGCTCCGCCTCATCTCCGCTCCCGCCGCGGGACGGGCACGACGGCCGTGGCGTCGATCTCGAACAGGAGATCCGGGCGGCACACGTCGGCCACGGCCGTCACGAGCGGGACGCCTGCGAGCGGGGAACAGGCGACGAGGCGCTCGAACGAGCGCGCGTCGGCCGCGCGCTTCAGGAACGCCGTCGCCTGGCCGATGTCCGCGAGCCGCGCGCCGGCCGCTTCGAGAAGCGCCTCGATCGCCTCGAGCGTGTGGAGCGTCTGCGCCTCGAAATCCCCCGCGTGCGCGGTCGCCCCGTGGTCGTCGATCGCGGCCGTGCCGGAGACGAAGACGTAGCGCGCGTCGCCGATCACCACTTGAAGCGC
>Ga0214473_10005966_pt1 | contig 14575 bp, 12 predicted proteins | sample RVTome_7_FD_203509 | JGI IMG/M metagenome (GOLD analysis project Ga0214473, IMG submission 203509) | Soil microbial communities from uranium-contaminated site in the Upper Colorado River Basin, Wyoming, United States - RVT98D197 | ecosystem: Environmental > Terrestrial > Soil > Contaminated >... | reverse complement strand
AGGCGTGGTATCCTCGCCGATCGGCAAAACACGGATTTGTAGCCATTTTCGTTCCATGCCTATTCTGTCGGCATGGCCTGTGGTCAAACTTGAACTATTTCCGAATCTATTGCCTTACGAGTACTTAAGGACATCCACGGACGACGCTTGTTCCCGGACCGCCACGCACACACGATGACGTTCCAGCTGAACCGCGAAGAGTACGACCTCTATAAAGGCGTTACGGCCTTCATCAATCAGTTCCTGCCACAGGCCAGCGGCAGAAAAAAGGCGAGTGTAGCCCTGGCGCGAACCGTCCTCCAGCGGCGACTGGCCAGCTCCACCCATGCCATTTGCGAGTCCATCCGTCGGCGGTTGGAGCGGCAAGAGGAATTGCTGAAGGAACTCGAAGAACTGCCGCCCAGACAACTCGCGGCGCGTCTGGCTCAATTGGAGGGACGCTGGACCGATGCAGAACAAGAGGAGGACGACCTGGACGATGAGGCGAAGGACCGCCTCGTCGATGGCGTCACCGCCGCCGTTGAACTGGATCAGTTGCGTTCCGAAATTGCCGCACTTCACGATCTTCATGCCCAGGCCAGCCGTGTGCGCGAGCATGCGAGCGATTCGAAGCTGGCATCGCTCAAGGAATGTCTGGAGAAGGCCGAGTTTCGCGAGCTTTCTGATGGCCGGGGCAGACTTCTCGTCTTCACCGAGCACCGCGACACGCTGGTCTATCTCTGCGAGCATCTGGAACACTGGGGGTATTCGACATGCCGGATCCACGGCGGCATGAATCCGCACGAACGCAAGCGTGCACAGGAGACATTTCGGACGACCAGTCAAATCTGTGTGGCCACCGAAGCAGCGGGTGAGGGCATCAACCTTCAGTTCTGCCGTCTAATGATCAACTACGACCTGCCGTGGAATCCTACACGGTTGGAGCAGCGCCTTGGCCGTATCCACCGCATCGGTCAAGAACGGGAAGTTCATGCCTTCAATTTCGTAGCCAGCGACTCCGAGGAAGGTCAACCGATTATTGAAGGCCGCATCCTCCATCGTCTGCTTGAGAAGATGGAACAGATGCGTGACGTCCTGGCCGACCGGGTGTTCGATGTGATCGGCGAGGTCCTATCCCTCAACGAGGTGAACCTGCCCGAAATGCTCAGAGAGGCTGCCCACGACCCAAGGCGGCTCGACGAATACCTCGACAAAATTGAGAGAATCGATCCTGCCAGGCTCAGGGAATATGAAGACGCGACCGGCGTGGCTCTGGCCCGTGCCAACGTAGACTTCTCTGCCTTTCAACGCTCAAACGCTGAGGCTGAAGAGCGGCGGCTCATGCCAAAGTACGTCGAGAAGCACTTCGTCCAGGCTGCCAAGCAGATCGGTCTGAAAGTTGAAGCGCGGGCGGACGGCCTTTGGCGCATCGAGCACGTGCTGGCCGACCTGCGCTCGGATCGCCTCAATGCGGTACGCCGTTTGGGCAAGCCGGAGAACGTCTATCGCAAGGTGACGTTCCACAAAGAGCATCTCGATATGGACCGCCACCTGGATGCTGTCCTTCTCGGGCCGGGCCACCCGCTTTATGCCGCCGTAGACGAGCGACTCAGTGAAGTCTTGTCAGAGGCCCAAGCTGGAGTCGCGGTCTACGTGGATTCCGTGACAGACGTTCCGTACCGTCTGCATTTCTTCGAGATGGCCATTCGAGGCGAGAAAACGAGCGGTCAGCAGGACACCCTCTTCGCGGAACTCGTGGCCGTTAGAGAAGACCCGCAAGCGTCTATTGATGAGCGATTCTCTGTCGTACCGGCTGACAATTTGCTTGACTTGCCGGCCCACCCGTATCCACCCTCTGAGGTGGAGTCTGTGGACCCGACGCCTGCATCGGATTTCCTGAAGAGCACCTACCAGATGGAGGCCCGCAAGCGCTGCCAGGAGGAGCGGCAGCATTTCGTGAAGGTCTGCCACGATTATCTCTCGCAGTCTTTCGAAGCACGCATCCGTGCTGCCCAAGACAGGGTCATGGGTCTACGTATGCGTGAAGCCACCTCGCCGGAAGTCTCTCTGGCTCGCCAGCGGGCCGAGAACGACCTGGCCGACCTTGAACGCACCCGCAAAGAGCGGATGGAAGGTCTGGAACGACTCAAGCTCGCCCGGCACGGGCCAGTCCGCCACGTGGCGACTGCGCTCGTCTTGCCGCCAGGGGCTGAGGTTGCCGCCCTGCTTGAGGAAGAGATTGACCCTGTCCTGCGCCGTCGGTCGGAGAAAGCGGCTGAAGATATTGTGGTTGCTTACGAAGAGGAACGCGAGTGGGAGTGCGAACGCGTGGGACATTTGAAGATCGGCTTTGACGTCCGCAGCCTCGGTCCGGCTGACCCGCAAACTGGTTATCGCGATCCGGTTGAAAGCATACGGCGCATCGAGGTCAAGGGACGCACACGAGGCCAGCCGATTCGGCTCACTACGAACGAGTGGTACAAGGCCGCCCAGCTCGGCGACACGTACTGGCTCTATGTCGTGTGGGATCCGCTTGAGAACCCGAGCCCGAAGCCCTCGCGCATCCAGAACCCGGTTAAACACCTGGACCATGCCAAGCGTGAAGTCGTGGCAGCGAGATATTATGATATTCCAGCGGAAGCCATAGAGCAGGCCGCATCGAAACACTCGGCGCCGGAGGGAAACCATGTCTAAAGTCAGCGAGAAGACCCTGGAACTCAATATCGGCGCAGAAATCCTCCAAATCGTCCGCATGCGACACGGATGTTCAAAGGCATCTCTTCGTGGGCTTACGCAAGCAGAAGAATACGCCCACGGCGCAGACTTCTACGCTGAGATGCCGGACGAAACCCGTGTTTATGCCTTCCAATTCAAGGCACCCAAGAAGGGACCTGAAATGGAGCCGTATCTGTTTACCATCCGAAGCGACCAGCACGCGGCGTTATATGGCGCCGCGTCGGGAAATCGGGGATCGGTGTTTTACTGCTTTCCATACTACGTAGGGACAGCCAAGCTCGTCAGAGACCTGCCGACATTGCAGAGAGACACGTGGCTGCTTGATGTTGCGTCTGTACCACTTACTGTATTTGGGCCGTATAAGTCCAAGACCGTAAAGTACCAAGGTGGAGTGGCGCAGGTTAATCCCGAATATAAACTTATGTCACTGGAAGAGTTCAAGAATGCTCGCAATGTTGCTGAACCCCTCCTCGGAGAAGGGCTGACGCTGAAAGCGCTCCAAGACATGTTCAACATGTTACTCAAGCGTAGCGACGAAAAGAAACGGCTGTCATCATGGCTGACTCGCGAGCTACGCGCGGTATTCGTACCTCCGGAGAACTGAGACGTCTAACATGGATAAAGATAAGCGAGTAATTGAGGATTACCTGCCCGTTGAGGCTATTGAGGCCGAGGCACAGTTAGAGAAACGAACACCAAACGGCAGGGGCCTCATTTCTTTGCTCCACCTGCGCTGGACCAGATGTGCTCTGGTCGCGACGAGGAGATACGACTTATGATTACGTTCGATCCCTACGAAATTCGCGCAAGAGTCATTCCGACGCTCATTGTGTTGTCGCCAACTGCCGTGATTCCGCTGGCCTTTGATATGTCCCTGTCAAGTGATTGGGTGGGATCGGGGATGGTCGGCCTTACTGCCGTAGCTCTCTTGTACCTTGGGTCGCTGGTACTCCGGTTCTTTGGCAAAAAAACTGAACGCAATCTCTGGATTACATGGGGTGGACCGCCCTCGACATCAGTTCTCCGACCCTCTGATCCAACGTTTCCCAAATCGACCAAGGCTTGCATTTGCTCCTGTATTCGAAGTGAATTCGAAATCGAGCTTGATGGATTGGAAGAGAGTCATCCCGATTGGTCCGAGAGAGTGGGGGAAGCATTTCGCCTAGTCCGTCAACACGTTCGCCAATTTGACCCGGACGGCCTCTGGTATGTACACAGTGCGGAGTACGGTGCGCTCCGCAACTTCTACGGAGCGGGAAACCTTATGGCGGCACTTGCGGGGTTGAGCGGGGTGTTGTGTGCCATTGCATGGTGGCGCTATGACAAAGCTGTTCAGGCTTGGCTGTTTGTATTATGCGTGATTCTGACAGCCCTCCCGCTGGCCGCGTGCCGCTGGCTGCTACCATCCATGTTGCGTGAAGCTGCTTTGCGTTATGCTGAATCGATCTGGCTGTGTTTTCTCCACTCCTGTGGAGGTACGCCAGTGCAAGGAGGCCAGGCTAAATGAGTTTGTCGCTCCTTCTATTTGATGTCGGTCGCGGGTTATGCGTTGCGATTCGCACACCCAATAATCACTTGGTGGTTATCGACTGCGGATGTTCTGATGATGTTTCACCAATCCGAATATTATCTCAATGCAGCAGTTTCTGGACGGGACGCGAGGGGCATGCTTTGACCCAACTCATTATTACCCATCCCCACACGGACCATATCGCAGATATTGCGCAGGTTACGGCCCTCATGCCCCCATCCATCATCGTGCGCCGGCAGGACATAGACTGGAAACGCCTCATCGGCGGTAAGCCACCAAGCGCCGCATTTACACACTATGCTCAACATTATCTTGCCCCCAACTACTCCGAACCTGTTCCTCCGGTTACGGCACCCATCTGGGGCGATGGTATGACTCTGTGGTTCTATTCGCTACGGGAGGCAACAGCCGCAAGGGTGAGCAAAACAGACAATGCTTATATCAATAACACATCCCTTGTTACTATTGTCAAATATCGGGGCTATACAATCGTCGTGCACGGAGACATTGAGGCTGAGGGGCTTGATGAACTCTTGCTTCAAGAGCCAGGGCTTCGTACCCTTGTGGCCCGTAATCAGGGTCTATTTGGTCAGCAGGTGAGTGGAGTTGATTTCCTCATCGCCCCACACCACGGTCATGCTTCGGGTTTCTCCAGTATTTGGTTCCTGTTCACGGGTCCTACGCGTATCTGCAATATTGTGTCCGAGCGGCGCGTTTCCCCAGGCGAAGACCCTAAGCAAGCGGAAATCGACAATCGCTATTCGGACGCCAAGTACAGTCTTGGCGCAAATGCCCAAGATAGGAAAATGGTCTCGACCAAGGGTGGCCAGTTTATTGGCGTCTTTATTCATGATGATGGGAAATGGAGTTGGAATATAACGGCGTGACCAAAGAGAACGACAAGCGACTGATTGAAGATTATTTGCCGATTGAGGCCATCAGCAAGGAGGCATCACGGGAGAAGTCTGTCCGCAAGGGGCACATCTCGACGCTGCATCTCTGGTGGGCGCGGCGGCCACTGGTGGCTTGCCGGGCGGCGGTTTATGGGGCGCTGGTGCCTGCGTCGCAGTTTGTGCCAGAAAACGGGCCGGACAACAAGAAGCAGTCCCTCGGCCGGGCCAATGCGGCCAAGTTCGTCAAGCGGCTTTGTCGCTACCCTTCCGACTCGAAACCTGAGATTAAGACCGATACTGAGCGTGCGATTCAGGAAGCACAGGTTCATATTCTGGAGGCTCATGCGGCTCGCCTGGCGCATGAATTGGCAGAGGCAAGAGATTCGGGCAAGTGGCCGGCATGGGTTGATGAGTTCAAGTGGCCGAAAGAAAAGGGCAGGGTCACGCGGGAGGATATCGAAGCGGGCCGGGCGCCGCGACCGCGAGTGCTCGACATGTTCGCGGGTGGTGGAGCCATTCCTCTCGAAGTCCTACGCCTCGGGTGCGAGGCGTATGCGCTCGACCTCAATCCCGTCGCCCACATCATCCAGCTTTGCACGCTGGTCTATCCGCAGAAGTTCGGCAAACCCGACCCGGCCGCGCGCGGCATGACCGGGCCGAAGAACGACAAAGGCGAAACCACCTGGGGCGGCCTCGCCGACGAAGTCCGCTACTGGGGCGAGTGCGTGCTCCACAAGGTCAAGGCCGAGATCGGCGACCTCTACCCGCTCATTCCCGACCCCGCCTTCAAGGGCAAACGGCAGGAACTCCAGACCGACTGGCTCAAGGAACACGCCACCGACGACGTGCCGCCGGGCTACCTGCTGCCGGTCGCTTACCTCTGGACGCGCACCGTCACCTGCAAGAACCCCAACTGCAAAGCCAGCGTCCCGCTGGTGAAACAGACTTGGCTTTGCAAGAAACCCGGACGCTTCGCCGCGCTGAAAATGATCGCGCCACGCGGCAAGAAGCAAGTCTGCTTCGAGGTCGTCGAGGCACACTCGGAGAACGGACTGGGCTTTGACCCTGCCGGCTTCTCCACGGCTGGCAACGCCACATGCCCGTTCTGCGGCACGGTCGCCGACATAGATTATGTGAAGGTTGAGGGTTGTGACGGGCGCATGAGCCCGCAGATGATGGCTATCGTCTGTGTCCGCCCCGGCAAGCAGGGCAAAGCATACCTTTCCGCCGACGATGCGTCCGACTACCTGCCGGATGAGAGCGCCTTAGGTAAACGGGTCGAGAAAACTTGTGCCGCAGCGGGATTCACTTTGCCGACGGAGCCGGTACCGCAACTCGATTCCTTCACATGCAAGACGCATCTCTACGGCTTGAAAAATTGGGCAAGTCTGTTCAACGCTCGCCAGTTGGCATGTTTATCGACATTCGCTTCAGCCATCAGACTGAGTCTGGCTGAAATGAAGTCGGCTCGGCTCGATCCCGACAGGTCTGCTGCATCAGCCACTTATCTGGCGTTCGTGTTGGACAGGCTCGCAGACTGGAACAGCGCCCTTTGCTCCTGGTCACCTGAGAGCACGGGCGGCGCGAAGATTGGTCACACGTTTGGGCGTCAGGCACTTCACATGGTATGGGACTATGCTGAGTCAGCGGTGTGGGGTGAAGCAACCGGCAGCGTAGAATTATGCCTCGACTGGGTGATCAAGGGCTTGGTTGAGGCAGTGGTGGGAGACCGTCCTGCGAAGATGTTCCGAGGCTCAGCCACAGCAACGCCCCTTCCGACATCAACGTTGGACGCTGTAATCACCGATCCACCATATTACGATAATGTCTCGTATGCGAACCTCTCAGATTTCTTCTACGTCTGGTTGAAACGCTCGATCGGGTCGCTCTATCCGGACCATTTCGCTTCAGATCTCACACCGAAGAAGGCCGAAGCCGTTGCGGAAGCCGGTCGGTGTGGAGGTAGCAAGGCTAAAGCGCGGCAGGCATACGAGCAAATGATGGCCCAAGCTTTTTCCGAAGCCAACCGGGTTCTGAAACCCAACGGACAATTGGCCGTGGTCTATGCTCACAAGACGACTCTCGGGTGGGCGACGCTCGTGGATGCGCTACGCAAAGCCGGTTTCACGGTAACGGAGGCTTGGCCCTTGGATACCGAAATGAAAGCGCGTTTGCTCGCAATGAATACTGCTGCGTTGGCCTCCAGCATTTTTCTGGTGGCGCGGAAGAGGGAGGGGGCGGAGACGGGCAACTTCGAGGTGGTCAAACCGGAGTTGGAGCAGATCGTGCGGGAGCGGGTGGAGACGTTGTGGGCGATGGGGATTTCGGGGGCGGACCTGGTGATTGCCTGCGTCGGGGCGGGGCTGCGGGCGTTCACCCGGTTTGCGCGCGTCGAGTACGCCAACGGCGAGGAAGTGCCCGCCGCACGGTTCTTGACGGAAGTGGAGACGGTCGTGCTGGAAACCATCCTGGCGAGGTTGTCGAAAGAGGTCGGGGGTAACGGCGGGAAATACAGCTTGGCCGGACTGGATCCGCCCACGCGGTTCTACGTTCTCTGGCGCTACACCTACGGCGCGGCGGACCTGGACGCGGGCGAGGCCATTATCTTTGCAAACGGCACGCACGTAGAACTCGACGGACAGGGATCGCTTTCCCAAGGATCACAAGCGCTGATCGAGAAGAAGAAAGGGAAGTACCGGCTACTGGATTTCAAGGATCGAGGCAAGGACGACAAGCTCGGCCTGCCCGAAGACAGCGCGCCCTCGCCGCTGATCGACGCCCTGCACCGCACGCTCTGGCTCATGGAGAATCGCCCGACGGAGTTAGCCGAGTTCTTGCGAGAGTCGCGGGTGAACCGAGAACAGATGCGTCTTGTGGCGCAGGCCCTGGCCGGACCGGCGCTAAAAGGCGGCGAATTGATGGACGTTTCACCCTCCAGCGAACTGGCGGCCTTGGGTAAACTGACCGCCAACTGGCGAAGCGTCGTAGAGGACGTGGCGCTTACCCCGCTGGAGCGCGAGGCACGCCGGACTGGACAACAGATTCTCGACTTTTGAAAGACTGGAAGATGAACCGTCCCGATTTCTCCGATTATGTAGCACATTTCACAAAGAATTCGCGCCCCCTGGCCGAACAAGATGGTTCCGCAGGCAGCTTGTCGCAGACTATCAGCGGCTCGTCCTACGACCGTCTTGTTTCGATACTACAGAGCAAGAGAATAATCGCTACAACAATGCCCTGGACCAATAAGAAGGCGGTTGCGTTCACTGAATGCCCGTTCTGGTCGCTGATAGACCACGCGCAACGGTACTCATCCTATGGTTTGGGTTTCACAAAGGCTCACCTTTTCGCTGCCGGCGGAGGACCTGCAATCTACCTGCGACCTGACCTGCACAAGAAACAGGGTAAGTTTGTTCACGAAGGGAAACCTAAGTGGCATGGTTTTCATCCTGACCTCTACGCTTTCGTAACCCCTTTCATGCCGGATTATGCCCCGGCACGGATCAGACAAGACTGGGACCATCCGCTGGCGGACTACACCCATGAGAGAGAATGGCGTGTGCCTCATGACTTCAGATTTGACCTAAGCGACGTACAGTTCGTGATTGTCAAGAGTTACAAAGATGTGGCTCGGTTTCCCAAGGAACTGAAGGATGGAATCGGACGCGGAAATTTCGTGATCATGGATATGTACCGCCTGATCGAACGTCTTTGGCCAACACACAGAGTTGACTGAGAGGTAGAGGTAAAGAGATGACGAAAGCAATGAAACCATGGATCGAAGTTGTGACTTTGCATCCCGATGTGCTTTCTGAGGAGTTTTCTGAGGATATCTTCGCCCTGGACTTAGGGCCCTTGGCGGACGGCAACCCGAACGTCGCCGCCGTCTATAGAGACCCGGAGCATTTCTTCAGGGCCTCGTATCTGACGAGCGGGCTAAAGTCGCTTCTGAAGGACACGCTCTCGCGTCTGGAAGGCGGCGCAGGCAGCCGAGTGCTCAAGCTCATCACGCCATTCGGTGGCGGCAAGTCGCACACACTGGCGGCGCTCTTCCACGCGGTGCGGAATCGCAAGGCACTCGATGTGGTCCCCGAAGGTAAGGATTTGCCCACACCGAGCAAAGCGCGGATCGCTGTCTTTGACGGTCAATTCTTCGACGCCACCAATGGCAAGAAGATGCCCGGCACCGAGAAGTACGCCCGCACCGTGTGGGGCTGGATCGCGTGGTCGCTCGGCGGCAAGGACGGTTACGAAATATTGAGAGAGCAGGACCAAACTCGCGTTGCGCCAGGTGGCGATGAAATCCTGGAGCTTCTCACGGACGGCCCCAACCTTATCCTGCTCGATGAGGTGCTGAACTATCTGATCAGCGCGGGCGGCGTGAAAATCGAAAAGACCACGCTCCGCGATGAGACACTGACCTTTCTCCAGCGGCTCACGGTGGCCGTCGGTAACACCAATAACACGGCACTCGTATTCTCGCTTCAATCAAGCAAGCGTGAATCGCTTGAGTACATCAATCTGCTTCAGACGATAGACCATCTGGCCGCACGCAAGGACCAGCGCCGTGAGCCGGTTGAGGGCAACGAGATTCTCGCGGTGATTCAACGCCGTCTCTTAGGGAAGCTTCCCGGTGCCGAGGATGCCTCGCCTGCCGCTACGGCGTACCAGGAGGTTATCACGCAGATGCGGCGCGCCTATGCGCAGAGTTCGGCCGAGGCCAAACAGGCCGAGGAAGACGGTCTGGCCTTGCGAGATAGAGTGCGGGCAGCCTATCCGTTCCATCCGGCACTGATCGACCTCATGCGTGAACGCTGGGCGGCGATTCCCGATTTTCAGCGTACCCGGGGCGCATTGCGTTTTCTCGCTGCGTGCCTGCGAGCGTGCCATCGAGAGGGCAGAAGCCGCAGTGTACTCGGACCTGCCGATGTACCAATGCACGATGCCGAGGTGCGGCTGGCCTTCTTCAAGGAGGTGGGCCAGCAGGCGGATTTCCAGGCGGTACTGGAGCACGATCTCATCGGGGCAAACGCGCGGGCTCGGCGAATCGACGACCGCCGGACAAAAGAGAGTCCTTCGGAGGCAGGAAAGCGTCACGCTACGCGTTTGGTGACGGCGATTCTTATGTATTCATTTGGCGGGCTACGCCGCGAGGGCGAGAAAGAGATGCTCCCGCCTGGAATTACAGAACAGGAACTGTTGGGTGTTTGTGTCGGGCCGGACATGGATAGCACCACGGCCCTGGCATGTCTCAAAGAGCTCAAGGAGCAGTGTCTGTACCTTCACTTTGACGGTGTCCGTTATTGTTTCAAGAAGGACCCGAACGTTACGCTTCTGGTGGAACAGGAAGCAGATTCGGTGGCGCGGAATGAGGGATACGTCCGCCAGAAGATTAAAGATATGATAGAGGCACGCTTGGCTGGCCACCACGAGACCATCGTATGGCCGGAGAAGACCACTGAGATCCCGCATGATGACCCCCTCTTTCTGGTTGCTTATATGCCGCTTGAGTTTGGGGGCATGCCCCGGAAAGCACAAGAAGAGAGAGCACGGGAGTTCTTTGAGAAGTACGGCGACAGGCCGCGCAAGTACCGTAACGGGCTGGGACTGGCGATTCCCTCTGACGACCACATTGAAAGCCTCCGTCAATCCGTGCGTTATCTGCTTGCCATAGAACAGGTGAAATATAAGGCCAGACAGCTCAACCTGACCGATGAGCAAAGGAGCGAGTTGCGGGAGCGAGAGTCAACAAAGAAAAGTGAGGCAGAGTCGGCCCTGCTGAAATTATATACTACGGTCTGGCTTCCTCTGGCAGAGGCGGGCGGGATCAGCATCGAGCCCATTGCCGTAGGCGGGCGGCCGTTGCAGACTACGCTGAATGACAAGAAAGAGGCAGCGATCCACGAACGTGTGATGGAGCTAATCACCGTCATGCACAAGCGTATCTTCGGGAGCCTCGCACCGAACAAGATTGTCGAATTGTTCAAACTGGGCGAAGGAGAACCCCGTCGCCTCGGCATGCGCTTGGCGGAGGTGGTGGAGGGCTTTTATTCATTCCTGGGCTTCACGCGGCTTATCTCTGAGGACGTGGTACGTGCAGCAGTAGCGAGGGGCGTCCGAGAAGACGTCTTCGGATACTACTCTGGTGCTGCACCGGAGTTGGGCAGCGATGGTAAGTTCCAAGTTGCCATAAACAAAGTGCACATCGGCAAGGATATGCCGCAGGACGAAATCGACTTGGATACAGGCTTCATCGTGCTTCCCTCTGCCATACCGCATCCGGAACCGGTTGCCGTGCCCAGTCCCCCTGGCGCTGGTGAAGGGGGTGCGGGCGGGATTGTACAACCTCCCATCGTGTCACCTGTGGCGCCGCCTGCCGTGGAAACAGAGAGAATCGTTCAGATTTCCTTTTCGGCCGACCGAAATATGCTTTATCGAGTCTACCCCGCGATTGCGAATCTGGCGGACATGGCCGGGAAGGTCAATGTCACACTCCGCGCCGAATCCGAAGTGGGGTTCGATAAGAGCAAGCTCCAGAACGGCGTCGTAGAACCACTGCGCGAGGCCGACCTTATCGAGTGAAGAAGGTCTTGAATGGCCGAGCTTAGCGGTTTGTGCAGGAGCCCACGGCTGCCCCAATAAAATGAGTACCAAAGCCCTATACAAACACAAACGTACCGGCGACCTGTTCGCCATCGAGACAGACGAGGCGGGCAACGTGCTATCGACCAGCGGGCCGCTTCTGACCAAAGACCTGAACCCGGAACAGTTGGATTATGACAACTACTGGGACCCGGACATAAAGGCCAATATCGACGGCTTTGAATTGCTTTCGCAGGCCGAGTACCGGGAGCTTCTCAAACAAACCGGCTTCCTTGTCCAGGAGTCGCAGCGGACGATCTTTGACGAGATGAACCGCGACAAAAGACTCGGCAGAAAAAGACAGGAATAGACCATTGATGGATAGCCAATGAGATAGGGAATCGATATGGCGAAACGGCAGAAACCAAGAGTCAAGGGTGAATCGGTGCCGAGTGGTCCGGGCGAAGTAGCCGACACAAAGACCGTGCAAGAGTGGCTACGGTTCGTGGACAGGCCCATGGCAACAGAAGATACAGATAGAGAGAATGCGGAGCTAACCAAAGAGTGAGGCCATATCAACAAGGAGGAGCTTTTGCACCGCCGCTGGGCAATACGATAGGCAGCCAGAAGTCTCTTGCCACAACAATTTCTCGATAGCTCTCGCTACACCGCAAGAGAAACCGCAGCTTAAAAGCTGCGGTAAAGAGAGAGAAACAGCTACACACCGGCCTTGATCCTTTCGAGTGCCGAATCAGGTACGGTGTTGGTGGTTGAAAAGACTCTTTGGGCGTATTTGACAACGTGTCGTGGCAGACCCGTCGATCCAGGAAATTCTTCTTCCTGTACCATCAGATCAGCAAACGCTTCGTGTATGAGCCATGTGGGATCCAGTCCTTTACTCAGTCGATCAGCATACCATTTCTTAATCGACTCAAAAGTTCTCGGGCTCGCGTGTCGGATAATCTCAAAGACAATGTGATATACTTCTTCGGTAAGTACCCGGCTCTGGCTGCAGCCCTGATCATAGACTGTAATCCTGATTCGCCCTGTATCCCTATCGATTGATGCACAACCCTGGATAATGGGGCGCTTGCCTTGTTTCTTGATCTCTGCATACCATTTCTCTCCTCGTGACTGAATAGCCACGTCCTGCGATGCATCCGGCGAGTTGTCATCAAACACCAAGATGCAATTCTCTACCACCCAATCGACCCTCTGCATTCGCTTTACGAGCGGCTCAAGAGGCTCCGTCTTAGTGGATTGCCCAATGACCGGCAATTTGGGATGCTCGTTCATCAATGCCAGGCGTGCCTTTTCCTCGGTCCACGTAGGCCAGACCCTGTCAATCTTGGGCATGCACTGCACGTTGTATCCGGCCGGATAGCCAAATGCTTCTTCAAACTCTCTGGCGTAGGCTGCTTGCGCCTCTGCTCGTGTCTTGAAACTGCCTATGAATCGGTGTTTCCTGTTGACCACAATCTGGGCATACCAATGGTCTTCTGCCTTTGGTCGATTGTCCATCAATATTTTAGCAGCCAGCTCATGCTCTGCTTTCTGAATCTGCCTCCACGTTTTAGCAGCGACTTTTACAGCAACAGCCCTGTCTTTGGTTGCTATTCCATTGATTCGTGTATGGTTTTGAATATTCGCTGCTAATTCAGGATCGTTCTTTTCAATCTGAGTCCACAGCTTCTTTGCGATTCGTAGAGCACTCGCTTTGTCTTTGGTTGAGAACTTCTCACCCTTGGGCACCAATCGCCGGCGGCTAAGCCACCCAGGAATCCACCAATAGTACCGACCGTTATCCACGATGAAGCTTCCAGGGATTCTTGGCTTGCTCTCCGGATCAATCAGCGGCCGAGGTTTCATCTTGCCGGCGACTGTCCAGTAATAGCCGCCGTTGTTGAGGTAGATCGTGCCGGGTATGCTCTTTTTTTTTGATTTGGAAACAATGGTCTTCTTGGGGTCTGTAGACCGCACCATTTGCCGGCACCCGCTTACCTTCAGCAAGCCACAGTTCATTTTGAGATTCCCAGAGCAACATCGAATACTCGTAGAGCCATTTTCTTGCCCTATTCCAGTACCGCCGCAACCGATCCTTGTTGGCAAACAGGTTCCTGTAAACCGCATAGAATGGGTCAATGCCCTGCTTGTTTGCCTCCTCTATGATTCGGTCGTATCTGGCCTTATCGACTTTGTCCAGAGGCAGAAACCTCCTTTGGATCATCACGTCGATCACATCTTCGATGATCTGGTAAGGTATGTCTCCTGAGAGACGGTTGCTGCCGGTGTAATCACGCAACGCAGGATTACGTCTCCACATCTCACGAAGGGCTGTGGCTGCGCCATCAGGCAAACAGCCCTGTTCTTCTGCCACATCCAGCGGTACTTCTTCGCCCTTTTCGTCCCTTATCACAGGCCAGTTGCCGGTCTTTTCAGCGTCGTACCAAATCTTTCTGGTCTCTTTGGAAAAGAGGGGATTGGGCGCGGTGCCGTGGCGGTGCATGCCGTGTATTCTTTCTGCCGCCAGAAAGTGCAGCAGTTCCATGGTCGCCCCGCCTTTGGGGCCAAAGAGCAGCGATGCTCCAAGCGGGGCCAAATAGCCATTGGCATATTCTGTGGCAAACGATACATATTTAGCCCCGCGTTCAGTGGCCATGAACTGCAAGGCTCTTATGTACCCGCCACTGAATAGCTCATCCATGAACTCGCGGGCCATTCCGGTCTTAAGGAACTGCAAAACAATAAGTTACCAATATTGATGAGTGGTGGTCACTGGCTTGGAAGGATTTCATAGTTCCAATCGCCATGAAATTTATTCCGTTTAATTCGGACTTCGGACAACTGCCCGTCG
>Ga0214473_10005965_pt1 | contig 14577 bp, 6 predicted proteins | sample RVTome_7_FD_203509 | JGI IMG/M metagenome (GOLD analysis project Ga0214473, IMG submission 203509) | Soil microbial communities from uranium-contaminated site in the Upper Colorado River Basin, Wyoming, United States - RVT98D197 | ecosystem: Environmental > Terrestrial > Soil > Contaminated >... | reverse complement strand
AGAGTGTCAGCTATCATTGGTAATATAGAAGCCGCTACCAATTATTATGTAGTATCCATTCCGATAATCATCAGTTTTCTGTTCTTAAATAAAGATAAGTATAACAATATAATTAATCGGTTTCTTTTGTTTTACTTCGGCCTGGGCTTAATTCTTGCAATGTCCCGTTCAGCCATAATGGGTATAATAGTTAGTTCAGCAATTATATTTTATTTGTTGAGAAGAAAGAGATTTTATCAGTTACTATTTACTATAACTTCTATTGTTCTAATATTTTTATTTTACCCACCCCTCAATGAATTTATGAACACGTTTTTGAGAATTGAATCAGGTATGAGTGCCAGGGATTATGTGTGGAAAATGTCAATGGATATGATCAAGGACCACACTTTATTTGGCATAGGACCTGGTGCCTATCAATACGAAATGATTAATTACTTCCCTTATATGTTAGATGATTGGTGGGGCAGGTTATTTATTTATTTCAACGAAGTAACCGGTGGAGCAAATTTATCGCATAACTTTTTTCTAACCTTCTTTACAGATATGGGTATTTTAGGAATTACAACAGCTGCTGCTTTAATTGTGATTTATTTCCGAATTGGAATTAAAACGATAAAGAAATACAAAAATGAAACTCCCAGTAATTATTATTTAATTATCGCGCTTTTCGCTGCGGGTAGCAGCATTATTTTTCGGAATATTTTCAATAGTATTGGTCTGTTATATGTTGGAGGAATTCATACCGACCTGCCATTTTGGTTAATATTTGGGAGTTTAATATATTTTTACCAAGTTCCATTTACTGCTAGCACTTCAATAAATGATTAATTTTAGCAAATGGGTGAATTGATCTATGAAGATTAACAATGCTAAAATTTCAATCAACGAATTACTGAGTCGTAATAAAATCATTTCACTATTTATCAGCTCAATTTTTCTTTTATTTTTTTCTTTGCTAAGAACTATTTGTAAAGCATTTAGCAATATTGATGGTAGTATTTCGGTTGTCTCATTACACAGATTAGGTGATACAGTATTCACAATACCTGCCATAAGGGAGATTCAAAAACACTATAGGAGAAAAATTTGTATTATTTGTTTTCCGGAATCAGTTCCAATTTATAATCTAGTTTTTAATGATGTGGATTTCTGTGTTTTAGAGCATGATGCGTTCTACTTAAATGGTAGGATAGCGAGCGGCAATGCAAGGCGAAAGCTAAAATCCTTGAAACCAAGTATTATTTTTGATATAACAGGCTTAATGGTATCTGCATCGTTGATATTTAGCTCAAAGGCTAAAACAATAATAGGAAGCAATGGAAACAAGCTTAAAGCGATTTATGACAAATTTGTCGAATTTAGAAAAAGTCCTCAATTGATTGATATCTATTTAGATGCTATTTCTCCGGTGATCAAACTGTCAGATAGAAGTAAACTTAAAAAACGACCTAAAGTATTTAATCCAAATGGAAGAATTTTTATTCAACCGTTTGCTGGCTGGAAGGAAAAAGAGTGGAACTTAAAAAGATTTATAAGTCTTGCAGAAAAGTTGAAGGATGATTATCCCATAAGCTTAATAATTCATAGCGGGCAAATTGGTAGGGATGTGCTAGAAGAAATTGAAAAATCAAACATTGATATTATACAAACTTCATCTATTGAAGAATTAATTGAACTTATTAAAGGATGTTCTTTGTTTATCGGTAATGACTCAGGGCCTGTAAACATAGCTAACTTTTTAGGTATACCGACTTTAACAATTTATGGATCAACAAATCCCGACTATACTGTCACGGAAGCAGAACATCAGATATACATTCAGGAAACACTGAATTGTTCAGCTAGACAGAATGAAAAGTATTGCACAATCGGAGTAGGAAAGTATGATTGTCCCGGCATTCAGTGTATGAACTTATTAACTGTTGACGAAGTCTATGACAATGTTATCCCATTAATAGAAAAGTATTGCAACAAGAAAACATAATGCAGAAGTTGTAAGTCTATGAGAAGTTAATAACTGTAATAGTGTGTTTTTTGAAGGATGCTTATTTATGCAGTCCGTAGCGTTTGCGAAGTATAAAATTCTTCATATTCTTTTATACCATCATTGAAGTTATAATTTGCTTTTGTTCTTCTTTTAGCGTTTTCGCTAAAAGCCGATAATAATGCAGGATTTTCTAATAAACTAATTACTGCCTTAGCAAATCCAACATGATCCTCTTCCTTTGCTAAATAACCTGTCTCACCATGTACTATTAAATCTTTAATCCCAACCACATCGGTGCCAACCGAGGGAATACCCATAATCATTGCTTCCAGTAAAGCGTAGGGCAAACCTTCATAATGCGAGGACAGTAAAAATATGTCAAAAATTTTGTAATAAGCTTTAGAGTTCTTTTGATAGCCTGCCAACTCTATTCTATCCTGAAGATTGAGTTCATTAATCAATTGACGACACACATCCTCTAAAGGACCATCCCCAACAATAATAAGCTTAGTGTTCGGAAATTTGTTATTAATAATTTTAAAACTTTTTATTAATGTTATTGGATCCTTTTGATAATATAACCTGCCAACGGTGCCAAGAATTATTTCAGAATTATTCTGCAGCAATTTATCAGGTACTTTATTTACATAGTTGAAATCATCGAAATCAGAAGGATCGATTGAATTATATAAAGTAACAATTTTATTATTTGGTACAATATTATGTTGAAGAGCGAGGTCTCTTTCAGAACCCGATACTGCAACTAATTTATTTGTCAGATATCCAAGATATTTTTCCAGGTATAGATATAAGAGTCTTCTCATTTTTATACGTGTATCACAAAACATAAAACCATGAGGAGAGTAAATAACATTTGGATGGCGGCTTATAAAGGTAGCCAATCGTCCAACAAATCCTGCTTTAGTGCTGTGGCAGTGCACAATATCGTAATTATTCTCTTTAATTATTTTCCGGATCTTTAAAATATTTACAATATCTGAAGGGGAACCGCTTCTTGTGATGGGAAGGCCGAACATTTTGTTGAAAATGCCACTGCTTTCCTGAACAAAATTTTTATTTCTGTTGGTTGAATAAACTATATCAATTTGAAATTCTGATTTGTCTATTTTTTTTGCAAGATCAATTACATGCTTTTGGGTGCCACCGGATGTTGCCTCCAAAATATAAAGAATCTTTATCATTGGTAAGATTCTACTCCCAATAAAATGTTATATAGATTTTCAAGTTTCAATAAGTGTTCCTGAATGTCAAATAACCGAGCTCTATTAAATCCTTCCTCAACTAAATCTTTGTGTATCTGAGGATCCTCAATTATGCGTGTTACTGCTTTTGCAATTGCTTCGGGATTTTTTGGTGGAATAAGAATTCCGCTCTTACCGTCTATGACTACTTCTTTAATTCCATGAACGTTTGTTGCAACAATAGGAATCCCTGCTGCCATCGCTTCAAGCAAAACAAGCCCAAATCCTTCTAATAGAGATGGCAAAACAAAAACGTCCATTCTACCATAGTTAGGAATCGGGTTTGCTAATTTACCAAAAAATATTACTGAATTGCTAATGCCTAATTTTTTAGATAATAATTTTAATTCATCAAGCTCCGAGCCTTCTCCTACTATCTCAAGTTTGGAATATGGGTATTTTTTTAGAATTATTTTCATCGCTATCAACAAATAATTGATTCCTTTTACCCTTTCGACTCTGCTAACTGTGCCTATAACTATCGATTTATCAAGGGGATAGGTCCTATGCCTAAATACCTCGTTAAACTTCAGATAATCAATAGAGTTTGTTAAAACAAAAATTTTGCTATTGGGGATAAATTCATATTTGCATAGACTTTGTTTAACCGACTCTGATATAGCAATAACTTTCTTATTAAATAAAATAGTTGCTATTTCCAGTAACATAAAAATATGGTGCTTCCTGGGATTAACTATGCTATGTTTATGAGTTATGAGTACACCACGTCTATAAAGTAAGTGAGCGAATGTTGTATATATCCGTGGCTGGAATAGATGTGTGTGAATAATTTCCGGTTGTATTTCTTTTATAACCTTAAGAAGATGAAATATAACAATTGGATTAAATTTGCTCTTCATTTTTAGATTAATGATTTGAGCATAGTTAGAAATTTCAATATTTAAATCGTCTGGTTTATCTCTTAAGCAGCAAACATAAAAGCTATACTTTTTCTTATCCAAATTTTTCAGGTAAGATAGAAGTAAATTTTCTGCTCCTCCGATTCCAAGGCTGGTAATTATGTGAAGGATTTTAGTTCTTTTCATATCAGAGTGATCTCAGTAATTCATCTCTTATTTGAAACAATATCCGAACTATAAAAAAACGCTGAAAGAATTGAATCAAAATTTACCTGGAAAATGTTAATTGCAGATTTACGGATTAAACTTTATCCAGTAGGCTTTCATTTGATTTCCGTTTCGTAAACTGTTTAAGGGTAACTGCTGAATAGTAAATCTAAAATTCTTTAATAAATATAAGTATTTAAAACTTTTTCTTTTCAAGCCCATATAATGGTAATATTCTCATTAGAATATCTACAAGTGAGAATATCTTTCATTTACAGCATTTATACTCTTTATCTGTATTTTTCTCAAATATTGTTAAATTAGTGTAGATTATTAATCAAACATTTATTTTTTATTAAAGAAAACGTCCACTTTTACTAAATCATTATTGATGATCAAATAAACAAAACAATTCCCATTAAGAGAAATGGATTTTGAAAATTTGTAGAGTCATTATTTATGTATGGTTATGTTGGTGCGGATTATCTCTTGTTTGCAGAATTTTCTTCTATGCAATAAAAGTATAGTTAATGATTGTTAATAAAAAATCAATATATGTAAGCAGTGTAGTAACAGATTTTCTGCTGATAAATCTTTCCTTTTTTTTGGCTTCAATGATATCCCATACCTCAGACTTGAGTCTCGAGAAAAACCAACCGTATCTGCTTCTATTAATATTGAACTTTGTCTGGTTTTTCTACACTAATTCTAGCGACTTTTATCAGGAATTTTTGATTCGGCCATTTCCAATTCAAATCTATAATATTCTCAAGTTATCCATCATAATTTCAATTTTTAATATCCTTTTTCTTTTTATTATTAAACAGCAATTATATACAAGAAATTTTGTTGTTATAAACGGGCTTCTGATACTAATTACTATAACGGTTAGAAGTATTGTTTTCAAAGCTGCACTAAGAGCCTTACGGAATAAGGGAAAGTCGATAAGAAATTTATTAATAATTGGAGCTAATAAAATCGGGGAAAAATTTAGAGAAGTCATTACGAAAAATCCTGGGTATGGGCACAGGTTCGTAGGGTTCATTAGTAATAGTCCTGCAGAAAATGTAATTGGAACTTTCTCTGAGCTTGACAAAGTTATTAAGGAAAAAAAGGTTGAGGATGTTGTCATAGCATTGCACGCAGATTCAGGTATAAACCTGGATGATATAGTAAGCATTTGTAATAAGAACGCAGTTAAGATTCATGTAATTCCAGATTTTATTAAGTTTTTATCTGGAAGATTTCAGATTAGTTCTGTGAGTAACATTCCCGTAATCACTGTCAGAGATGAACCTTTAAATGAATTCCTTGGAAGATTTATTAAAAGAGTCTTTGATATTTTCTTTTCTGTTATGGTTATAATATTTATTCTCTCCTGGTTTATGCCGCTCGTCTCTCTGCTAATCAGGCTGGATTCAAAAGGACCTGCACTTTTTATCCAGGAAAGATATGGTATGAGGAAAAAACCTTTTAAATGTCTGAAGTTTAGAACACTCACCTATCAGAAAAAAAGCTCAGTAGAATTCGAACCTATTGTTAAAAAAGATCCAAGAGTCACGAGGATTGGCAGGATTTTAAGGAAGACAAATCTTGATGAGTTACCACAATTTATTAATGTATTGAAAGGTGATATGTCGGTTGTGGGTCCGAGGCCGCTTATCAAGGGTGTAGATCAGGTTTATCAAAGGGTTTTTGAAGATATAAAAATGAGATATAATGTTAGACCGGGTGTTACCGGTTGGTCACAGATTAACGGACTGAGGGGAGAAGTTGCTGATGAAGAAGAAAATAAACAACATATCACAGAGAAAATGAAATTTGATCTGTGGTATATTGAAAACTGGTCTATGAAATTTGATATTCAAATAATTTTAATAACAATCTGGCATATGATACGTGGAGATACAAAAGGATATTAAGCTCATGCTCTGGTTACTATTTTAATACTACTTCTTATAAAAAAGAAAATCTCCTTACCGTCTTTTATAATAATCCTTTGTACAATTTTAACAACTCACGATCGTCAAGTTTCTGGTCAGATTTTTTCCCCATAAAATAATAACCAGATGCTGCATCCAGGGTACCGGGTTTGTTAATTAATAAGTAATCAAAATACTTCCAGAAAAATGAAGTTAGATTAGTAAAAGGTATGAGAACCTTTCTTAGCTTCTTTGAACTAAAGAAACTAAAAATAAAATGACTGTAGGCCCATGCTAAAGACATTCCAGGTCCGCCTACAGCACCACTATCAATCTCAATAAAATACCGAAATAATCTGCGATGACCTAAGTGAGTAAACCGATGAAAATCATATCTGCCCATATGAACTTGCTGCATAAATGGTGTCTCAGCGTAAACTAAACCATCCTTTTTCAGAACTCTATGAACTTCCTCAACACATTTATACGGATCAACAACATGCTCCAAAACTGCCTGTATAATTATGCAATCAAATATAGCATCAGCGAAAGGAATATTGTGTGCATCAAATATTATTTGTGTCCTAGGCCCAAAAGAAACATCAGATTCTATAAGAGTCACATTTGGTGCTGCCAATATTGGCTTCATTCCTTCTCCAAGAATACTGCCGCCAATAACCAGTATTTTGGGATTGGCAGATTGATTTTTTAAAAGGGTTAATAATTTTATATAGTTAGTCTTTGCTTTGATGTTGTTACTTATCGATGGAATAATCTTTCGAGCGAGAGAATGTAATTTACTTTTGTTAAGGTTGAAGGTTGTCTCTCTATTATTTACAAAATCCTGAATAGAAAAAACACTATTTTCCTCATTTATCAGGACTGGTATTCCGTTTACAACAGGAAATTTTTTTTGACAGTTAGTGTTTTGACAAGAATAAAATCTTTCTGTTTCGGACAAGTGACTATAGCATACTGGACATCGTAATTCCTCATTAAATTCTGATTTCAAATTCATTCTATACTCCTGTTGTGTCAATAGTTAACATGCTTTGCTTTTTAGGTAAGTAAATCTAAACAGCCCGTGTTGAACTTAATCTGTTCAATTGTCTGGCTTCTAATCCTCAATATTAAAAAGTAATATTAATTGATTACTTAAAAGTAAGAATTTAATTTATTAATACTTAAGCCAGAACTTGAATATTTAATGCAAATTTCTTGTTCAATTAAAAGATATATCGAAAAGATCTAATCTCTCAAATAAGTAATCAAAAAATAGATTAGAGCAAATTTTTATTATCTTTAAATAAGATATTTATTGAGTATAACCAGTTTTTGGATTATTAACATATATATTCAAAAAATCTTAATACATATTTGAGGATCATTAGCTAAATGAACATATTGAATGTATTATATTTCTCTCCTGAATTTGGCGGAGGCATCGCTAAACATCTTTCCGTACTTGGGAGAGTGGCTAAATCGAAAGGTCACAACCTGATCCTTGGCTTTCCAAAAATTCGTAAATGGCAAGATGAGCTGCAAGCTAATTCAAAAGTAATAATTATACCTGAAATTGAGCAACCATTAAGATCAGGATTTCCAAGCATATTGAGGGAAATTTGCAAGTTGCATTCCATTGATGTTGTGCACTTCCATTTCCTGTTTGCACTCCCTTTCTCTTTTGTATTTTCAATCCAAAAATGGAACTTACCAATAATCTATCACTGGCACAGTCCACCCAAAGCATTAAATATGTTCTATAATCCCCGAATTAAATTGATAGGGTTACTGAATCGTATTATTTCCGGTACAGTTGCTAGAATTACAGATCACAGAGTTATAGATCACCATATTACAATCAGTCGCGAAATCACAAACATGCTGATTAGAAATGGTTGGACTAAGGAAAGAAAAATAACCCTTTTACCAAACGGTGTATCAATTGTAATGTCTAATAACGTAACTCTAAATCAAAAAACTAAAAATGTACCTATTATAGGCTCAGTTGCAAACTTCAGGCCTGAGAAGGATCACATCACTCTTATTAACGCATTCAATATCCTATATAAGAATGGTTTAAAGAGTGAACTATGGTTAGTTGGGGATGGACCAACAAGACCTGATTTAGAAAAGTTGGCTAAAGAATTAGGTATTGAATCAAAAGTACGTTTTATTGGGACTGTATTTAATCCAACTGAATTTTATCGTCAATTTGATATTTTTGTTCTATCAACTCATTATGAGGGACATCCATTAGTTATTTTAGAAGCAATGAGTTATGGCTTACCAATCGTAGCTACAAGAATTTCCAGCATACCAGAAATAATAAAAGAAGGTCATAATGGTTTACTTGTTAATCCTGGAGACCCGAATGATTTAGCTCAAGCTCTCAGGAAAATTCTAACAAATGATTTATTATACTCACAGCTTAGTGAAGCTTCTGTAAAAACCACAAAAGAACAGCAATCAGTCGATGATTGGGCAAAAAATCTTTTATCATTATATAAGCGTACAATTACAAGCTTTGCTTAATACTAAGAATTACTTAATACCTTAACGTCAATCCTGGACAAACAATCTTACTACGATTGAATTTACTCTGTTGTTTCGTTTAATCAATTATTGATTAATCTCCAGGAGATAATTCAATTTTAAAGATGCAATTATCTTAGTGAATACATATCAGGATTATGTTAATTTGGGATTAATAAAGATTTCAGAATAGCTTTATTTTTCACTTGCCTTGATATATTCAAAGTGCTATGTTTCGCTTGAATTTTCAACCTTCGAGGAGCTAAATGAAATTATTATCTCGTTTGTTCTTTGTTAATCTTATTTTATTAATATCTGGCCTGAATGCATTTCCACAAGTTTATAAAGTCATTGAATCAGGCACCGATCATATAATAGTTGAATTCAATTTTGGCAACTCATATACAGTTGTTGATACTACCGTAGAGGGCAGAACTTTTCAAAAAATTCGCGGGGAGGACCATTCAATGCGAAATCCGGGCGATCCATGGGTGCCTGAATTTAAGGTGCTCGCCGGAATACCCTTCGATAGCAAACCGAAAATCAAAATAATTGAGCAACGGCAGTCAGTTGTTAAAAACAAATTTATAATTCCTTACCCTGAGGAAGACCCGGCTTTTGTAAAGCAAGATTTTGAAAAAATTAACAAGGAAATTTATTCGAGAAATGAATTGTTCCCGGCTTCACCTGCTAATTTAGAGGAGATGTATGTTGTACGTTATGCAAACATATTACCTATAGCACTTGCTCCATATCAGTTTAACCCCGTTACGAGGGAACTTGTTTTTACTTCCCATATTTTAATCAGAATTGAATTTAATGAACAGAACCGTTCGAATATTCAGTCATTAAATGATGCTATGACCGATGATTTTTTGAAATCATCTGTTATAAATTATCAAGAGGCTCAAAGTTTTACTGGAAAAATTCTCTCCGGGGACTCACCATTGCAGCAGAATGAGTACTGGTATAATCCCAATAAAGATTACTTCAAGATTTACGTCAATAAGAAAAATGTTTATAGGGTGACTTATCAGGAATTAATTTCAGCTGGTGCTCAATTAGGCTCAAGTACTCCAATTAAAAAATTAGAGATATTCAATGATGGTTTGCCTGTTCCTATTGAAGTATTCGACAATAATACCGATTCAGTTTTCAATTCAGGAGATTATTTCCAGTTTGTGGGATATCCGCCCAAAGAAACTCGTTATTGTAAAACCAATATTTATAACCTGGTAAACGTATATTGGTTTTCGTATCAGAGCGACTCATCCGGAGTCAATTATTTAATAACACCTAGCTTCGGAGGCAACTACGCTCGTTCTTATTTCACCAATTTAACTACACTTCATTTTGAGAAAGATTCCTTATACGAGAGATTGGGGTATGCGCCAGATGATAAAAGGGATTTTTGGTTATGGGATAGAGCCTCGTCTCGTAATGGTGAAGTTGCAAAGGCTTTCGGGCTTTATTTTGATAGGTTTCCACTTTGGTATTCCGATTCAACAACTATTAATTTAAAAATTGCTATGCAAGGGATGAGTAATAGCGGAATTTGCCCCACTGATCATAAGGCTTATGTTATTGTTAACAACAGAGCATTAGGAAGTATCAGCTGGGATGGTCAATATGATGTTGTTTTTAGTAGAACATTTTATGCATCCCCTGATAGTATACCCATTTATCCCGGCAATGATTTATTAGTGGAGGTAAAAGGCGACGTGTGTAATGATATTGATGATGAAATAAGGGTTAATTGGGTTGAATTTCAGTATTGGAGGTCAAATTCCGTACTTGGAAAATATTTTGATTTTATTAATTACGATGTTTCTGGAGTAAATAGATATCCGATATTTGATTGGCAAGGAAGCGACATGCGCATTTATATTCCCAATAAAAACAAAATGATGTATATCCCGAATACTTCAAATTTTGAGCAATTTGTCGATACCATGAAGACCAAGACTGAGTACTTTCTTGTTGCAAGTGATTATTATGCCTCAGTAGATTCCATAGTTGCTGACGTCTCATCTGATTTGAGAAACTTAGCTAATGGTGCCGATTATATTATAATAACGCATTACAAGTTTATAGGCATCGCAAACCAGCTTGCCAGTCTTAGAGCAAGTAATTTTCCTGATGAGAATATTCCAAATCCACGGATAAAAATCGTGGATATGCAAGAAATTTATGACGAATTTTCTTATGGATTATTAGAACCAAATACTGTAAGAGATTTTGTTAAATATGCCTTTGAAAACTGGGAGTTTCCAGCACCCTCATATATTGTATTATTAGGTGATATGAGTTATGATTATAGAGCACTTTTAGCATCAAGTCGGCCAAATTTTGTTCCGTCCATTCCTTATTTCACATACACGTATGGCTTGGCAGCAAGCGATAATCTAATCGTATGTGTTGCAGGGAATGATGCCGCTCCCGATCTGGCGACTGGCAGGCTATCAATTGAAACTATAGCAGAAGGAAATATTCTTTTACAAAAATTGACTGATTACCCGGATGATCCTACAAAACAGTGGAAACAAAATGTTCTGCTTCTGGCTTCCGGATTAAGCCTGCAGGATGAGATTCAATTCGGCTTTAATGATGCAAGTCTATTGCTTGGAAATACATATGTTAAGCCAAATGGTTACTTTCCCTCATATGTGTTCCGATATCCAAGTAAGCCAGAACATGAACCGTATCAAGGTGAAGGACCTAAGATAAGAGAAGAAATTAATAAAGGTGCAGTCCTTGTAAATTATTACGGACATGGAGGTGGTTATCAGTGGGATTTGGTCTTCACGAATGATGATATTTTCTTACTTGAGAATGAGGGTAGATTGCCGTTAATTCTTAGTGTAACTTGCTACACAGCACACTTCGAGAATCAGGATGTATTTGGTGAACAATTCAACAAAGTTAATGGTAAAGGCAGTATTGGGTTTTATGGAAGTATAGGATTGACTTACTGGGGAATTGGAACACATATTAACCGCGAATTTTTTGATGAGATATTTAACAAAAGAAATTTCATTACCGGTAAAGCCTTTATGAATTCAAAAAACAGAGTTCCGTCTGCTGGATTGTACGGTATTCAAATTAATATGCTTACGTATTTAGGTGATCCTGTTTTGAAACTTGCGTTACCTAATTACCCGGATTTTGAATTAAAATCAAACAACATTTCGCTAATTCCTGAAAGCCCGATTGTGGGTGATAGCATACAGGTAAAAATAAAAATAACAAATTTGGGAACTGTCTTTCCAAATGATTCTGTTGTCGTCGAACTTTATGCTACATTACAAGATACTGCTTATCAAATTGGCTTGGTAAAAAGGGGAAGCTATGGTGAGAAGGATTCAGTTTATTTCCCTTGGGTACCCGATAAGGGCGGACTTTACACATTGACAGCTAAAGTAAATGAGACAGATATCATTATGGAAGAAGATCATTCCGACAATGTTGGAATAGCACAAATAATTATCTTCAATATCAGTGAACCAAATATTTTATCTCCAATTGATGGATTTGTTTCTACCTCCAACCAGGTCGAATTTGCCCTTGCTGAAATCGGATATTATTTACCAAAAGAACTTAGCTACTTTATCCAAATTGACACTTCACAAAGTTTCAATTCTCCTTTAGTCACTTCAGGAGAATTAATTTCAAATAAATCTATTGTAAAGTGGAACTCTCCGGGTTTGCCTTCAGGTGTTTATTTCTGGAGGACTAGAATTTATGACGGTCAGGACTATGGGAACTGGGGTCCAGTGAGAAGTTTTTCTATTATGAATCAAGCGAGAAATGGTTATTATGCACATGAAAATATCTTAAAAACTTTCTCTACTTATAACATTAATTATTCTGAATCAGCGAAATCATTGGTTCTTAATACTGATCCATTACCAGCTAAACCGAATAATAAGACTCATGAAAGTGATTTCTTACCTGATCCTCAGTTACCAGACAGCTTAAAACTTACCACCATTACAACAGATGTCACCTATCTATACTTTGCCAACATTTGGTTTTATGCAAGAGAATTAACGGATGGAATGTCAATGATTTATAGGATAGGAACCGGAAATAATGGAACAGTCGAAGGTCAATTTTATGGACCATTTTCAACATTTCGAGATACAGTTCTGCATAGTATAGTCTGCGACGGAGAGGATAATTTATATGTTGCAATTGGAGATCCCTATAAAATAATTAGAATTAATCTTTCAAATGAAAACATCGATACGGTTGACGTACAAGCTGGAATTTTAAATGCTGATAATACCAAATTAACTAAAGGTCCACAATTTCTTACTTCTGATGGTCAATTTATTTATAACATTACTCTTGAAGACTCTATAGGAAATAAAAAATATACTGTCAGAACATTTGATCCTTCGAATAACTGGTCATTAGCAAAGTCAGATATAGAACTATTCGGAATAAGTTATCGTGAAGGGTTTACAGGTTTTTTCGTTCATGGAGATCGTATATATACCAGTGAGTATTTTAATAATTATATGAGAAGGCACAGGTTGAACGATGGATTCTTTGAGGAGGAATGGCTGGTAATGGAGCCTATAACTATAAATTTTAAACACTACTTTACATGGTGCCTGGATTGGCAACACGATAAAATATATGCTTCTGTATTTAGATATGCCGACTCTACAGTAGTTCCTAAATTTGGAAAGTTTGCTGGATATTATGTTGATGCTAACGGTACGATAACAACCAAACAAGTCGGTCCTGTAGCATGGTGGAATAATGTGAAATATGATTTGATTAATCCGAGTCCAACCGGAATATATTCAACTTTACTTTTAGGACAGAATTCTTCAACTAAGAATTGGGATACGCTTCAAGTTAATATTCCAGACTCAACTTCTCTTTCTGAAATTAACACCAACTTATATTCAAATCTCAGACTGAAATTTGATTTGACTGATTCCACATTCACAACAACAGAACCAATGGAACTCAAGAGCGTTCAGTTTGATTACCAGCCCCTTTCAGATGTTTATGTTGAAAGAGAAGATTTTAATTTTCAGCAAGACTCACTTCTTCAGGGGTATCCCGTTACGTTCGACTTTAAAGCAAGAAATTTTGGAGATGTTACAGCTGACTCTCTGAAATTAAACTTCTATCTGAATGGACTTGATAGTATTATCTTTAGTCCATTTGTAAGTGTGCCTGGTGATAGTTCTTCAACACCAATCGAATATACAATCAATACACGAGGGCTCCTTTTCGAAAATGAAGTTACTGTATTTGGTGAACAGAGAAAAAGAGAATATTTCTATTTCAATAATCTCATCGATCAAACTTTCTTTGTTGCCAGGGATTCAGTACGCCCGGTCTTTAATGTGAAATTTGATGGACAGGAAATTATTGATAATGATATCGTTTCATCTGCACCGGAAGTTATTATAACCTTAGAAGATAATAGTCCTTTACCACTTGATACAAGTTATTTTACGATTGTTCACAACAATAAACCATTGCGTTTTTATCAACCGGAACTAAGTTGGAACTATCAGGGACCAGGCACTGCGTTTGTTATTACATGGAAACCTGAGTTGGAAGATGGCAGGCAAACTTTGGAAGTACTTGCAAAAGATGCATCAGGAAATTTCTTCGATTCTACATCTTATAGGATTATATTTTACGTTTATAATGAAAACGATATTGATCAGGTTTACAATTATCCCAATCCATTTGCGAGGACTACTCATTTTACTTTCATCCTTAAAGGTCAGGATAAGCCAAATGAACTAGATATTAGGATATATACAATT
>Ga0214473_10005964_pt1 | contig 14578 bp, 11 predicted proteins | sample RVTome_7_FD_203509 | JGI IMG/M metagenome (GOLD analysis project Ga0214473, IMG submission 203509) | Soil microbial communities from uranium-contaminated site in the Upper Colorado River Basin, Wyoming, United States - RVT98D197 | ecosystem: Environmental > Terrestrial > Soil > Contaminated >... | reverse complement strand
TTTCGTATTGGGGAAGCTGGCCGGGATAAACCTGGAATAGCGATGGATCTAGGAAAGCGATTATATGAAGCGTTAAAAGCTCATAAAGCAGGCGCCCGCGCCTCCCGGCCCGATCTGTTCCGAAAACCGCCGGTCGGCTCGATCAGAGAGACAGATCTAGGATCTGTCTGGATGGTCGAGACGGTTTACGATGAGGGCTATCTTCATGGCAAGATTGAGCTTTCATCTCATCTTCCCGGGTCGGCGATTGAATACCTCGATCAAAAGGTTAATCCCGATGACATCGATCTGATGAGGGTGGCCGTGATCGATACTGAAACCACCGGCCTGGCCGGAGGGACAGGGACTTACCCTTTCATACTCGGAATTGGCTTCTTTCTCAACCGGCAATTCGTGGTCAGGCAATATATCCTGCGGGATTTTTGCGAGGAACCGGCGCAGTTGATCGCTTTCTCCGATGACCTCAAGAACACATCGTGGCTCCTGACATACAATGGCAAGACGTTCGATATGCCGCTTTTGCGAACGAGATTCCGTATCAATCGCCTTCCGATACCCTTTGCCGATTACCCTCATCTGGATCTTGTCCACCCCTGCCGCAGAATATATAAGAGGCATTTCGATTCTTTTCAGCTATCCAATTTGGAGGCGCGGATAGTGGGGTATGAACGAGTCGATGATGTCCCGTCGCATCTTATCCCATATATTTATTTCGATTATCTCCAGACCCGCGACGACAACCTATTGCTTCCTATTCTAAATCATAACAGGGCCGATATAATGAGCCTGTATTTGCTCGCTCAAGCCACCGCCAGACGCATTGAGCTGGCCCTTGACGGGGGCTGCCAGGACGATTTGTTTCTTCTGTCTCTGGCCAGGATCTCATTTAATAAAAAAGATTATGATCGAGCCGGATTTTTCGTCGATTCGATTAATAGCGATTTCGCGCCGCGCGACGTTGCCGACGAGGCTTTATTCTTAAGATCGGTTCTCGCCAAGAGGGCCAGGAACTGGGATAAAGCGCGGAATATTTGGAGTGAAATGACTGGCTCCGGCAAGTTCGGATGTCATCCGTATATCGAGTTGGCCAAGCATTTCGAACATCGAAATAAAAACCCCGAATCGGCGCTGGAAATGACCAACGCCGCCTTGCGATTGATCGAATTCGAGCGTGCCATATCATCATCGGCCGCGCTGAACAATCTTCAGGCCGCCTTGAGACGAAGACATCGACGTTTGATGAATAAAATCAGCGGATAAAAAAAGGCGCCGGTTTCATGACCCGACGCCTGCGTGATTTTATCCGGGATATATCTATCGATTTTCGAGGATAACCGGCCCGGAAACGTTGCCGCTCTCGTCATCGTCATAGATAAATTGATCATTATCGGCGGGTATGGGGAAAACCCAGCTATTGCCTATGGCCAATATGGTATCGGGGCTTTCGTTTCTGATCAACCATTGATTATTCGGCCCGTTGTTTTGAATCGTATTTCCTCCGACGTCGGTGGAATCATTAGTGCCAAGATCCGGGCGGCTCGATCCATAGATATATAGTCCCATACTGCCGCAATCTGCAATCAGGTTATTTCTTATCATCGGCTCGCTCATCTCGCCGGCCGATATCCCGATCGAATCGCCGGTGATGATATTCGATTCGATAAGAGGACGGCGCAGACTGTCGCCCGCGGCGGATATGCCTATGTAGTTCGGGCCGATATAATTTTCTTTTATTTTCACAAGTATGCCCGGCAGGAGGAAGATTCCGATGCCGTTATGGTCGGCGGTCGAGATGGTCATGCGTTCGATGGTGATGGCGTCGCCGTTAATCGAAAATACGGCTCCGGACTCGTCATGGCTCGCGCCGGGGCCGATCACAAAGGTCGAATCGCTGCCCGTGCCGCTGACCGTTACTCCCGGCCCCACCCCCAGCGGGAATATTTCACCTGTTTCCACCGAGTATTGACCCGGCTTGATTATGACGGTATGGCCGGTTGTAGCTACTGCCAGGGCATGCGTAATGGTGCGATAAGGGTTCTGCCTGGAGCCGGTTCCGTTAGAATCGGAACCTGCCTCGCCGACATATATTTTTGACGGATCGACAATTACTACCCAGGCGTTACCCCGCTTGGTGGTGTCGGCCGCGGAAACCGCCGAGATCCTGACCGAATCCAGGTTCGGCTCAGCCGGCGGGGCCAGGTATCCGCCGTCCTGATCGATAGCGCCGAATTCGGAATTGCCTCCATTAATATCCTGGACAAACCACGTCACGTTTCTATTTGACGTTCCGTAGACGAATGCTGAAAAATCCCTTGCCTCCCCGAGATCCATCAATGCCCTGTTCGGACTGATTATTACGGTAATCTCCAAAGGCGCATTGGGTTCGGTCGAGGTGTCATCTCCGCATCCGGCCAGAAGCGCTACCGTCGAAATCAGAAATAACGCTTTTCGCATAATTCTCCCTTCAAAACATCAGAAGCCGCGTCTGCAATATATATAGAAATCAATTTCTGGCAATACAAACCGGTATTATTTTTTCTTCTTTTTTCCGGTTTTTTTCTCTTTTGTCACTGACCTTAGCTGCTCAATGCCCCCCAGGATATTTTCCAGGTATTCCAGTATAAGCTCGCGATAAAGAGTTTCTTTTTTGGATTTGTCCTCCTCCGTTTTGTCGGGCAGTGAATCTATTTTCTGTCGTAGAGCCGACAACCGCCCCCTGATAGATACCTTTCTCGACTTTTCCTTATAGGCGAGCGCCAGAGACCAGATCAAAAGAATCACCACTATGATCAGCGCGACAAATGAAACGTAGGATATGAAATTTTCCATAACCGGAATTTTACCGGCGATTGCCCTCGGGGTCAAGCGATATAATAAGTATAAAAATTGATAACGGCAGCCCCGACCTGCTCCCCTGGCCTATCTATAACCCTTTGCCAGGCAAGACCGGCCCCAAAAAAGCACCCCGCCTGGCGGCGGGGTACCGACCGACGCAGTGGAGGGCCATAGCGTCGGAGTTCCCGATGTGATCGGGATGGGCTGCACTAAATTGAACATCGAAATCCCCGACAATGTTCCCATAGATCTGTTAAAATTAACTCCAGATCGCCGTCGATCGGCAAGCCCAGGCCCTTGTCCCGACAATACGGCCTTTGACTAGAGTCAATGATTCGGGACTCCTTCGACTCGCAGGATAGGTCGACGATCAAATGAATTCGGCTTGATGGAATCTTATGATTCGGGTTCAGGAGCCGGATACGGCGCGGATCTCGCTTTCCAGCAGGTTTTTCACCTGCGGATCGACATTCGGTTCCAGTTCAAGGTATTTTTTCCAGGCTTCGGCGGCGCCATCCCTATCGTTTTTCTCCATCCTCAGGACAGTTCCTTTATTGAAGTAAGCCTGGGGGAAACCGGGATCCAGGGCGATAGCCCGATCGAACATCTCCAGGGCCCTATCCGCGTTATTAAGAGCTCTATACATGACGCCGCAATCCACCAGAACCGGGGGATTAACCGGTTTGATGGCCAGAGATTTCTCGTAGTATTCTATAGATTTGGCCGGCTCGTTCATATCGTAATAAGCGTTACCGAGGTCTGTCAATACCTGTAAATTATTCGGGTCGGAAATGAGCTGGCCTTCCAGACGCGTTATCCGCATCCTTAGTTCAGCCTCGATATCAGCCGGACCGCCCCCTGTATTTACGGCCTTTTCCGCCGTCGGAGACTTCACCACATAAACCACCCCGCCGGAGATCAACATGATGGCCAGAAACGACACTAAAATCAGGTAATCCTTTTTCATTCTTCCTCCGTCAGGCCATATATTATCGTCTAAACCAAAATTGTCAAGAATATTAGATCCATGCCGCGGAATAGCCCGGGACCGTGTCAAATCATAGAAAGTTATTAGCGGATCGAGCCCAACATGATATATTGTCGGCCGTGGAGAAGAAGACGGAATTGGCCGGTCGGGTGGTTGAATTGCACGGACAGCGGGCCACTATTTTCAGCGACGACCAGTTTGTCACGGCGGTTGTCAAAGGTAAATTAAAATCCGGCGACAGAGACGTTTCTCCTATCGCCGTGGGGGATTTCGTTCGCTATTCCCGGGGAACTGGCAAGCTGGCCTTTGTGGAATCAATCGAACCGAGAAAATCGGTTCTGTCCAAACCGGCAGTCGAGAGAGAAGGATTGCTGCAGATTGTCGTTTCCAATATCGATAGATTGGTAATTGTCGTCTCCACCCAAAATCCCCGTTTTAAGCCGGGGCTGGTGGATCGGTTTCTGGTAACCGCGTTTAAGGAAGGATTACGTCCCGTAATCGTGCTCAATAAGATAGATCTTCAGGGTGCGGAATTCGCAAAAGAGTATTTCGACGGCTGGCGAGAGATATCCTGCGACACTATCTTCACCAGCGCTAAGACCGGGGAGGGAGTCGACAGGCTCCGGGAGACGTTGAAGAGCGGCACGTCGGCCATAACCGGCCACTCCGGCGTGGGCAAATCATCGCTATTAAATAAGATCTCCCCGGGTCTGATGATTAAAACCCAGGAAGTATCTTCATCGTCGGACAGGGGCGTTCACACGACCAGCCGTGTCAGCCTGTATCGTATTTTCCCCGATGGCTGGGTTGCCGATACTCCCGGTCTGAAAGTTTTTGGTCTGGCCGGCGTAAGCAAAAAGACTTTACAGGAATATTTCCCGGAATTCGGGCGATGTTATCTGGAATGCCGTTTTAGCGATTGTGTGCATATCGACGAACCCGACTGCGCCGTCAAAAAATCGGTGGAATCGGGCGACGGAAAAGTCGCCCCCTTTCGATATGAAAGCTACCGCAGAATTTATGCGGATCTTTAAGCTGGGATATATTGATTTCTGCGCCTATTTCGCAGCGCCGCCATCCGAAATTTGTCGATCCTTTAACTATTTAATGCATAATAAATTGCGGGAGATAATTGGGAACACGAAACGTCCCCGATAAGTCGTTGGATTTGCACGGGTTACGCTATACGATTAAAATGATGAATCTTCGCAGAATTCTCTTGACACAGTTTTGTTAATTCTTTAGCTTCAGGCAAGTTAAGAGAATTTTTGAGGTTAACTCCACCTTTAATTTAAACGTTTGGCAAACGTGGAGAGGGGGTTGAGAATGAAATGACCGGAATAAAAGTAAGGGATGACGAATCTTTTGAAAAAGCGTTGAAGCGGTTTACCAAGACTTGCGAAAAAGCCGGCATACTTTCGGATATAAAAAAGCATCAGCATTTCGAGAAGCCATCCGACAGGCGCAAGCGCAAGATGAACGCCGCCAAACAAAAATCGCGTCGCACCAGACCCAGGTATTAAAGATGAGCTTGATTGAAAAAATCAACGAGGATTTGAAGGCGGCCTTGAAGGCAAGAGACGAAGGCCGTCTTAAAACCATCCGGATGCTGAAATCCGACCTCACATACAAGCACAAAGAACTCGGGCGGGAATTGACCGACGAGGAGGCGATCGCGGTATTCGGTTCGGCGGCCAAGAAGAGAACCGAAGCCATGGATGAGTTTCGGCGCGGGGGAAGAGAGGACCTGGTCGAGGAGGAGCGCGCGGAATACGAGATAATTAAAGGATTTTTGCCCGAACAGCTTTCGGCCCACGACCTGGACAAGGCGATCGACGGAGCCATCGAGGAATCGGGAGCTTCATCGATCCAGGATCTCGGAGCCGTGATGAAGATTTTGATGCCGAAAATACGCGGCCGCGCGGACGGTAAGGCGGTTAACACGGCTGTTAGAGAAAAACTAATAAGAAAATGAACTGGAGGGGATATGAACTGGATAGATTTTTTTATCCTGTTCGTATTGTTTTTGGCGCTTTTGAACGGTTACAGGCGCGGTGTTTTTAAGGAAATCTCGACATTTATCGGGCTGATTTTCGGAGTCGTCTTCGCTGTCAGCAACGCCGATTGGCTGGCGATGCGGCTCGATGGGATGGTCAACATGTCGCCGAGCGTTCTCTACGTTCTCAGTTTCATCGTTGTTTTCCTGGCGTTCATGCTGGCGCTGAAATTGATAGGAAGATATTTTTACAAGCTTGTCAAGATCACCCCGATGACCGTGCCGAATAAAATCAGCGGAAGCGTATTCGGAATTTTAAAAGGATTGATCGTCTTGTCTCTGCTGTTTCTGCTTTTCATATTCCCGACCCCTTTTAAAAACTTCGATTCGGCCATCGCCGATTCGTCTCTGGCCAAACCCATCCGCGGATTTGTGCCCGTTATTTACGATCACACGAATTACCTGCATCCGAGATCGGAGAATTTTCTGGCCGAGATTCAGAACGGGATCCTTTTGTCCAACGCCGACAAGTACGCTGACGATCCCGAATCCGCGTTAAAGGATAAGGCGCTTTTGGGAATGACCGATGAGGATGTCAAAACTCTCGATAAATTGCGTTCATACTTCGGTAAAGAGCAAAAGTAACCAAGATTGCTGGGATAGATAACTCTGTGAATAGCCATACTCTCAGGGTTTTAGAATATCGGGCTATTATCGATAGACTCGCCTACAATTGTAGATCGGTTCCCGGAAAGAAGAAAGCCTGCGGCCTTCTGCCGTCGACCAATCTCGAAAAGATCAATTACAGCCTCGATCTGATTTCGGAGATGAACGATCTTTTCCAGATCGATGGCGGGCCGCCCGATCTCGGTTTCGACGATCTCGCCGCCAGGCTCGATCAGGCTATAGCGTCGGGCGAGATTTTCGAACCCAAAGAACTGTTAAAATACTCGGCGTTTTTCGCCACGGTCCGCGAATGTCAGAATCTAAAAGGCAAATATGAAAAATTAAAAGAGATCGTGGCCGGCCTGATTTATCCGGAGGATCTTCACCGGGAGATCGAAAAATCGATCGACGAGAACGGGCTAATCAAGGATACCGCTTCGTCGGCGCTATATGATTTTCGCAAAGAGCTAAGCCGTGTGAAGACCAAGCTGGACGCCAAATTCGAGAAATATTTGAATTCCGATATGCAGGCTTACCTCTCGGATAGAATATTCACCATACGTGAAGGCCGCTACGTACTGCCGGTGAGGGAGTCCGATAAAGGGCATGTCGGGGGGATAATTCACGATAGATCGTCTTCGGGCGCCACCTTTTTCATAGAGCCGGCCGAGACCGTCGAACTGAACAACCGGCACCGCGAACTGGAAACCGCCGAGCGCGAAGAGATCAATAGGATTCTCAGATGTCTCTCCGAACTGCTGTACATCAGCCATGAACCGGTCAAAGAAAACGTCGAAATATTATCACGGCTGGATTTCGTGGCCGGCTGTTCGCGTCTCGCGCGCGATCTCAAGGCGGCTCGCCCGCTCTTCTCGGAATCGCGTCAGATTAATATTAAAGACGGGCGGCACCCCATACTTATATTAAACGCGTCGCTGCACAGCCTCGAATCCGTAATTCCGCTCAGCGTCGTCATGAGGGATGGTTCCAATATACTTATTATAACAGGCCCGAACACGGGCGGAAAGACAGTCGCCCTGAAAACAATCGGTCTTTTATCCTTGATGGCTTCCGCCGGGCTGTTCGTCCCCGCAGCCGGGGGTTCGGAGTTCGTTCTGTTCGAAGGGATTTTCGCCGACATCGGCGACGAGCAGTCCATCGACAGTTCTCTTTCGACTTACTCGTCGCACCTGAATCATATCAAAACCGCGCTGGATGAATCCGATCGCTGCTCCTTCGTGCTTTTCGACGAGCTCGGAGCGGGCACCGACCCCGATGAGGGTTCAGCCATGGGGCAGGCGGTAATCGAGTTTCTTTCCCGCCGAGGCTGTTTCGCCGTGGTTACCACTCACCACGGCAGGTTGAAAGCTCTGGCCGGCAAGGTCGACGGGGTTGTCAACGGTTCAATGGAATTCGATACCGAGAATTTGACGCCGACGTTTAGATTTCTTCCCGAAATTCCGGGATCGTCGTACGCCGTGGAAATCGCCCGCAGGCTGGGGATAACCGATCTGGTGACCCGGCGCGCTATGGAGCTTCTCGACAGCGGCGAGCGCGATATAACCAGTCTGATAACCGAGCTCCATCATAAATCGAAAGAACTGAAAGCCGAGCTTGAGAAAGCCAGGACCGACCGGGAAAAATACGAATTGCTTGTGGACGATCTCGAGGATAAGCTGTCGAATCAAAGGCTTTTCGAAAAGCAGTTCCGCAAAGATCAATTAAAGAAGACCGAGGAGTTGATCGGGCAGGTTAAAGAAGAGCTTGATCAATTGATCGAAAAGGCCAGGGCGAATAAATCCGATTTGGAGTCTTTAAGGACTGTCAGAAGAGAGGTTAAGGAAAGGCTGGCCCGGACCAGGGACCAGATCCGCGAAATGACTCCTCTGCCCGATGGCGACCAGGCGTCGGGGTTGCCCGGGGAGGCAGTGTACGTGGTCGGGGTAGAGGCCGACGGCGAGGTCCTGGAACCTGCCGATTCCTCCGGGCGTGTCAAGGTCAGGATCGGTAACGTCACCATGGTCACCGATCTTGACAAACTGATCAAGCGAAATAAAGTTGCTCGAACCACGGCCAAATCCGCGAGTAAAACCGACTACGCACCCCGGCTCGGAATGGAGCTCGATATCAGGGGTTCGACTTTCGAGGAAGCCGAGCCGCTGATCGAAAAATACCTCGATGACGCAGTCATAGCCGGTCTGTTGCAGATTTCGATTATTCACGGCAAAGGGACGGGCGCTTTGCGCAAGAAAGTGCAGGATTACCTTTCCAGAAATCACAGGGTGGAATCGTTCCGGCTCGGCAACTGGAACGAGGGTTCGCGCGGGATAACGGTCATAACATTGAAAACGGAAGATTGATGAGCGGACGGATACCCGACAATATTGTCGACAGGATAAAAAACGAGTCTGATATTGTAGCCGTAATTTCGGAATTCGTGAGCCTGAAGAAAAGCGGCAAAGACTATAAAGGACTTTGTCCGTTCCATCAGGAAAAAACGCCCTCGTTTTTTGTGATTCCGACCAAGGGATTTTTCCATTGTTTCGGATGCGGCAAGGGCGGCGGCGCTGTTAATTTTATAATGGAACATGAAAGGCTGGAATATCCAGCGGCCTTGAGATACCTGGCCGAAAAGGCCGGGATAGAGATTCCCCTGACCGACTCGGTCAACACGTTCGAGGAAGTATTGTATTCGGCCCTGGCGTCGGCCGCGTCGTTTTTCGAAAAATCCCTCCGCGAAAGCTCGAGCGGCGCGAAAACAATGCAATATCTGAAATCCAGGGGAATAAGCGACGACACGGCGCGGCAATTCGGACTCGGGTTCGCGCCCGACGGCTGGGACAATTTGATCAAGGCTGTTTCGGCAAAAGGTATAAGAGCGGCCGACCTCGAATCGGCCGGATTGGCCGTGAAGAAAGAGGGATACTACGATCGATTCCGCAACCGGCTGACTATACCCATCAGGACGATCGCCGGGAAAGTCGTCGGATTCGGCGCCCGCGTGCTGCCCGGAGATGATTCGCCGAAATATATCAATTCCCCCGAAACCGCCGTTTATAAAAAAGGACGCATATTATACGGACTGGATGTTTCCAAAAACGAGATCCGAAGCAAAGACCAGGCGATCGTTGTCGAGGGGTATTTCGATCTTATCACCCTGTACCAGGCGGGAATAAAGAACGTTGTCGCTGTCAGCGGCACGGGATTTACAGACGAACAGGCGGCGCTGCTGGCTCGATTCTGCCAGAGAGTCATCCTTCTTTTCGATTCGGATTCCGCCGGCATAAAGGCGGCTTTCAGAGCCTCCGGCGTACTGTATAATTCGGGGCTCGAACCGAGCCTGGTCCGGCTGCCAAAAGGCTTCGATCCTGACACTTTTATAAGAGAAAAGGGGCCTGAAGAGCTTTCGCGCGTTATATCCGATGCCGTCGACATCATCGATTTTGTCCGCCAGGGCTTGAACGGACGGTTTTCGGATCAACCGCTGTCACGTCAAAAACGAATTGTACAGGTGTTATTGGAAGTTACGTCCCCGATCGAGGACAATCTAACCAGGGATCTTCTGGCCAAAAAGATGTTCGATAAGCTAGGTATCGATACTAATACTATTGGCGCTATAAAGACGGCAAAGGGAGCCTTCAAAGACGATATAGACTTTATCCCGAACGTCGGCATGAGGAAAACCGAATTCGATTTCATAGCCTTGCTTTTTGCGCATCCTGCGTTTTTGAATGAAGTTCCGTCGATAATCGATGATACGTTATTCTCGGAACCAGAACATGCGGAGATATATTCCTCTATTGTCCATTTCCATAAAGAGGGCAGGGCACTCTCAATTCCGGACCTTTCGGAAGAAATAAGCGATGGTCCGGCGAATCGGCGTTTGAGGGAAATTGCAATTCAGTCGGAAAAGATGAGCGAATTAATAAATGAATTTCCCAAATATGTTCAGAAATTTAGATTGATCTTTAATAAAAAACGTCGAGCGGAGTTGAAAAGCTTGATTGAGGAGGCTCATAAAAGATCTGATTTCAATAAATTGGAGATATTAACCCGGGAGTTTCAAAACCTAAATCATGAGGTTAAGGCAAATGACGCTAGAGTCTGATTACGGCAGACGCTTGGCACGCTTCGATGCAGCCGATGAAAAAATCGACCGGGGTTCCGGAGGGGGATTCAGTCCGGATAGACTGCGGGAGAGAGAACGGATTGGAAGGCCCGCCGCGACCGGCCCGGCCGAGGGGCGCGCCGACCCGGCGTACGTTTATTTCAAAGACCTGGGAAGGTTCAAAATTCTCAGCCGAGAACAGGAGGTAAATGTCGCCCGTCGAATCGAGGGCCACAAAAGAGGGATAAAGCGAATTGTCTTTTCATCCGTGGTTGTGCTCGACGAACTGATATCGTGTCAGAACAGATTGATCAAAGACGAAATCCGTCTGGAGGACATTGTCTCTCCGGAAACCTGTCGCTGGTTCGCACCGGAGAATATCAAAAGAGAAAGACAGAAGGTCGTGTCTCGTCTTAAGTGCATTAACGATCTGGTCAGAATAGCCGCCTGCGAGAGCCTTGATCTGACCAGCGAGAAGTCATCCAGGACATTGGAACGAAGATATAAGAATCGTCAAAAACTGTTCAAAGAAATAGAGAAATTTAATTTTAACCTCGAATTCCTCAACGGCTTGACTGCGACCTTCAAAAACCAGGTTAATGGGAATCGACGTTATCATCGTCCCCTGCATCTGGCCTCCCAGAATACCGGTTCCGATCTTTTCGATCATTTGTTTGCCGAGGAAATGCCCCAGGGCGAACTCGATACGATTAAGAAACGATTGGAATTTCTCGAAGCCGAGCTTGACAAAGCCAAACAGATCATGATCGAAGCCAATATGCGGCTGGTGATCTCAATCGCCAGAAAATATATCGGCCGGGGCATGGAATTCATGGATCTGATTCAGGAAGGCAATTCCGGCCTGGTGAAAGCGGTCGACAAATTCGATTACAAGAAAGGCTTCAAATTCGGGACATACGCTTCGTGGTGGATCAGGCAGGCGATCACCCGGGCGCTTTCCGAGCAGGCCAAAACGATTCGCACTCCCATGTATCTGAACAGCCAGTACGGTCGGGTGGCCAAAGCCTCCCAGAAGCTTTTCCAGAAACTCGGGCGCAAACCCAGCGTCTCGGAGCTATCAGAAAAAGTGGGAATCTCGATGGACAAGGTCGAGGATATCCTGTGCGTTATTCCGCAAACCGTATCGTTATCCAAACCTGTCGGGGACGATGACGATAACCAGATGTCCAATCTTATCGCCGATCCGCAGTTCTCCACCACCAGCGGTAAAGCGTCATTCGTTTACCTTCAGGATCAGGTGGAAAAGGTCCTGGGTACTCTTAGCGAACGGGAAGAAGAGGTAATCCGATTGAGATTCGGAATGACCGACGGACTTCCCCGGACCTTGGAAGAGGTCGGCCTGATTTTCGATCTCACCCGGGAACGAATCAGGCAGATCGAGGCGAAGGCCTTGAAAAAGCTCAGGCACAAAACACGATCCGCCAAGCTAAGAGATTGCGTGGACTTGCTTTAGGCAATATACAGCTTGATTATGGGGCCGGGATTGAACATTCCGGCCTTTTTCTTTCCGGCAAATCTTTGTGAAACCTCGATATACGGTTTTTCGTATGTATCTTGGGTATGAAATATTTAGACGAGGAGGACAACATGATTACCTCCAGAAAAATAATGACAATCGGCATAATTTTAGGGATTACCATTTCCACATGTTTCGCCGGCGAAGTACTGGTCAGAATCGATAATATCGCGTCCGACCGGATACATATGAAAGGATTCGAGCTCTTAAAGGGCGGAGAATTCGAGATCAAAGGTGTGGGGCTTCGGGGGCGAAGCAGCGATGATCTGGTGGCTTATACCTGGCTTCTGGATTCGCGGACGAGGAAACCTGTCTGGGTTATGGAAAACGATAATACCGATCGCGCGGGACGTAATGGACTGCGCGAAGCCGAGAAAACCATCGTGCTGGACAAAGGAAAATATGAACTTTACTATTATGCCGCCGGACGCTGGAGCGGAAATATTAAGATCGACGGAGATAAGGTCTTCGAGCTGTTGGGAGATTTTTTCGGCGGCGACCTTGATAACGATATCGATGAATATCTGGACGAGTTTTATGTCGAAGTAAAATCCAAGGACAGTTTTAAGGATTACGCTTTGTTCGAGCCTGACGGCAATATTGACGACGCCCTGCTGCAAATCAATAAGGTAGGCGATTCGGAATACATCGAAAAGGGATTTTCCCTCGAAAGACCGATTAAGATCCGTATATACGCTCTTTCTGAATACCCCTCCAGCTACAAGACCCCTGTAGACAACGCCTGGATTACTAACGCCGAATCGGGCGAGAAAGTATGGTCGATGGATCGCTGGAACACCGATCCGGCCGGCGGCGGAAAGAAAAACCGATACTGCGACGAGGAAGTGAAATTCGAGAAAGGCAAATATATCTTATATTACGTAACGGACGACTCTCATTCCTATGATGATTTCAATGTGGCGCCTCCCTATGATCCGCTCAACTGGGGCGTCGCCCTTATCGTTGCCGACAAGGCCGACAAAAACGCGTTTGGCGCCTACATTCCCGAGGGACGGAGCGAACCGCTGGTAGCCTTGACTCGAATGACGGACGACGATTTTGCCTCGCAGTCATTTCAGCTATTGAGCGATCAAGCGGTGCGAATCGTGGCTATCGGCGAATACAGCTCCGGCGGCAGGGAATTTGTCGATTATGGATGGCTGGAGAATGCCTCCACGGGCAAAATCGTCTGGGAAATGACTTATCGCAACACCCAGAACGCAGGAGGAGCCGATAAGAACAGGATGTTCGACGGGCCGGTCGCGCTGACCAAAGGATATTATGTCGCCCATTACGTAACCGATGATTCTCACTCATACCGCGATTGGAATGCCTCGCCTCCCTACGAACCCGCGTTATGGGGTCTTTCCATCTATCCCGGGAAAGATTTCGATAAGCCCGAATTCAAGATTCTCGACGAATCGGAGGTAAAACTGGGAGCCGAGATACTGGTTAAGATGACCGGCCTGCACGACAACGAAAGAGAAAGATCGAAATTCACTCTAAGCAAGCGTACCAGGGTCAGGATCTACGCCATAGGCGAGGGTTCGCGCGATGAGATGTACGATTACGGATGGATCGACAGCGACAAGACAGGCAAGTCTATTTGGGAAATGACCTGGCGCAACACCGAGCCTGCCGGGGGAGCCAGCAAAAATAGAATGTACGACGGGAACGTAATTTTGGACCCGGGTGAGTATGAGGTCTATTTTATCACCGACGGTTCCCATTCATTCAACGATTGGAACGCCTCGAAACCGCGAGACCCCGTGAGCTGGGGTATTACCGTCAGCAAAGCAGAGGAACTGGATTAAATTTACTCTCTTCCTTAATAGTGGCGACGAGTTGTATGGGACGACCGCGATGTCGTCCCATATTATTTTATTCTGATGATAAGTTCGATGGCGGCCGAGGCCGATTCGGTGTCATACCCGCGGTAAATTTCGATACCGGGAGAAATAAGTTCGTAATTGCCGGCTCCGGCGAACCGTCTGATTTCATTCCAGAGGGAATCCGCATCATCGAATCCATCCTGGACTGTTGCGGAAAGCGCTTTACCGCCCGGAATTTCTTCCTTGAGCGCCCCCGGCGGCGGAATCCAATCCGGATCGGTCAGGACGAGACCGATTCGTCTTTCCAGAGGTTTGGTACCCGAAGAATCCGGCAGGCCAAAAATAATTCCTACCGGATCGCCGAAGACGTCGGGATCGGAGGCGAAAAGTTCCATCGCCCTGGCGATCGAGGATTCGAAATCCGGATTTTCCAATTCGGTCTCCCTAAAGACATAATAAAAATCGGGCATGCGTTTCTTGCTGATCCCGGAATGGTTGGCGGACGTGCACGCGGCCGTCAGTAGCCAAAGCGCGCAGACGATCATTATTATAGGAAATCGAATATTCCTCATCTTGAGATCTCCGGCGGACTCGATTACAAGATTAAACCGGATAT
>Ga0214473_10005963_pt1 | contig 14579 bp, 11 predicted proteins | sample RVTome_7_FD_203509 | JGI IMG/M metagenome (GOLD analysis project Ga0214473, IMG submission 203509) | Soil microbial communities from uranium-contaminated site in the Upper Colorado River Basin, Wyoming, United States - RVT98D197 | ecosystem: Environmental > Terrestrial > Soil > Contaminated >... | reverse complement strand
GGCGAAGGCGAAGGCGACGACGCCCGCCGTGGACATCCCGGCGTACACCTACTCAAATCCATTCACTGGCGCGGTGCCGGACCCGATCATTGCGGCACGGGCCAACGCGATGGCGACCGGGGGGAAGTGGCAACTCGGGAAGGGGTGGGTCGCGGGGACCACGGTATCTTCCAACGGACAGGCGTCACTGCCGGCGCTCAAGATGCTGTTTCCGACGGGCCTTGGACTGATTGCGCTGAAGATGCGAAACCAAAATCTCATGGTATAGGAGGAAGTCATGGGTCCGAATGTCAACGCCGTCGCCGTCGTCACGGCACAGAACACGTTCACCGTTGGGGTGAAACTCTCACCCGCGCCGCTGGAGTTCGGGGTGTGGATCAACTACGCGGCCGGCGCGATTGCCACCGTCACACTTCAGCGGAGTTCCGACGAAGGCGTGACGTGGGAAGACATCGAGACATTCACGGCCACCGCGCAACGCAACGCGCGAAGCGACTCGCCGAAGACGCTGTACCGGCTCGGCGTGAAAACGGGCGAATTCACGATGGGGACCATCACGCTGAAAATCACGCAGGGGTAACGCATGAACATCAGCGAGAAGATCATCACGCGGTACAACAAGTTGTCCGGCGACCGCATGAATTTTTCGTCGTTGTACCAGGACCTCGCCGAGTACGTCTACCCGACGAAGGCCAACATCACGATGTCGCGTCAGCCCGGGACGCAGAACAACCAGCGCATCTTCGATTCGACGGCGGTGCTTTCCGCGAGTCGCCTGGCGTCTTCACTACAATCGACGCTCACGTCCGACGTGATTCCGTGGTTCGACTTGGTGATGACGAACGAGACGCTGAACCGGATGGAGGCCGTGAAGCGGTGGCTGGCCGACTCGACGGACCGCATGTTCGTGGCGTTGCAACTTTCCAATTTCGGAAGCGCCATAAACGAGACCTACCAGGACCTGACGACGTTCGGTTCGTCGCTGACCCTGGAGGAAGAGGCGGAGACCACGCAACGAGGATTCGGTGGGCTCATCTTCCAGACGTTCTACCAGAGCGAGTACGTGTGGGACGTGGACGCGGCGCAACAGGTCAACGAGGTGTACCGCGCCAACAAGATGAACCTGCTGGACATCGTGGAACGATTCGGGGAGGACCGGCTCACGACCAAGATGCGTGAGGCGTGGTTCAATAAGAAATACGAGACGATATTCACGGTTGTCCATGCGGTATTTCCGCGAAGCGACTACGCCCTGTTCGGGCCGCAGACGCGGATGCCGTGGGCGTCGGTGTACGTGTGCCTGGAGGACAAGGAGGTCATCAAGGAGTCGGGGTATCGTCGGTTCCCATACCTGGCCCCGCGATTCTCGATGTCGGCCGACGAGTCCTACGGCCGGTCGCCGGCGATGGACGCCCTGCCGGACATCCGGATGCTGAACCGCATCGTCGAACTCGAAGCGAGAAGCATGGTGAAGGCCGTGGCATCGTCCTACATCACGGACGACGACGGCGTCCTCGGCGGGTCGGTTGTGATCAAGCCGAACAGCATCACGTATGTCCGGCAAGGTTCATACCTGAAGGAACTCGGCACGGGCGCCAGATTCGATGTGGTCAACCTGAAGAAACTGGAACTCCAGGACGCCATCCGGAAAGCGTTCTTCATTGACCAGTTGCTCATGCCGCCGGCGCAGAACACGCCGATGACGGCGACCGAAGTGAATCGCCGGATGGAACAGATGTACGGCATCATGGGGCCGCAGATGTCGCGGCTCGTTGTCGAACTTTTGCGTCCGCTCGTCCGCAATACATTCGAGATTATGCGGAGCGCGGGCGCGTTTGACGACCCGCCGGTGGAGATTGTCGAGGAGTTTGCCAGGACCGGGCAACCCGTCGTCACGGTGAACTTCAAGGGCGCGCTGGCACGCGCCCAGAAGATGAACGACGTGATTGCGGCGGAACGGTGGCTGGCCGAGGTCGTCGGGCCGGCGGCGCAGATTAATCCGGAGTCCATCGACACCGTGGACACCGACGCCTTCGTCCGGATGGGTGGGGAACGACTCGGGGTTCCGTTCGCACTCATCCGCGACCAGGCCAAGGTCACGGCCATCCGGAAGAAACGCAACGACGCCCAGGCCGCGGCGGCCAAGCAACAGCAACAGATGATGATGCTGGAGACGATGGGGAAGGCGGGACTGACTCAACCGGCGGAGGCGTCCATTGGACCTGGTTGAGAAAGCCGCGACATACCACGACGTTTTCACGTCGGATTCGGGCAAGAAGATCTTGGAGGATTTGAGGCATGATTTTTTTTGCACCCCGCATCGTTCTCCTGTTTATCGGGATGCGAACGGGCGCGTGGATGAACTGGGCACGCTCTACAATGAGGGGTGCCGCGAAGTGGTTCAGCACATTGAAGCGTTGATCGAACGACACCTTCACCCAGAACGGTTCCGGGCGAAAACCGAAGAACCCAGCACATCGGATATGCTGGAAAACCGATAGGAGGGTACGATGGGAGAATGGCTCGAATCTTTGCCGGCAGAGATGCAGGGGGATGACTCGCTCAAGGCATTCAAGAGCGTGGAAGATTTAGCCAAGTCGTACCTCACCACGAAACAGATGGTCGGCGGGTCCATCCGGATTCCCGCCGCGGATGCGCCGCCCGAGGAATGGGGCAAGGTCCACGCGAAACTGGGATGGCCCGAGAAGGCCGAGGGATACCAGAAACTCGACACCAAGAATCTGCCCGAAGGATTCGAGATGGACGAGGCGTTCATGAACGACTTCTACAAATTCTCTCACGCCAACTTCCTCTCGAACAAACAGGCCAACGCGATGCTCCAGGCGATGAACGAACGCCAGATGGGTGCGCTCAAGGTTCTGAACGACGAGCAGACGAAGGCGAATGAAGCGGCCGAGAAGCGACTCGGTCAGGAATTCGGCCAGGCGAAGCCGGCCCGGCTGGAGGAGATTCGCCGGTTCATGCTCCAGATGGCGCCGCCCTCCGTGATGGAGAAGATTGACGCATCGGACTGGGGCAAGGATCCGGACTTCCTCATCTTCATGAACAAGATCGCCCAGCAGTGGGTGGACGACCGGGCCATCGTGAAGGGGCGTACTGTGGACCCGCTGCGGAACACCCCGGACCAGATTCTTTTGAAGATCAAGGAACTGGAGAAAGACCCGCGTCACATGAACGGAAATCACCCGGAACACAAGAAAGTGCTTGCAGAACTCGGAAATCTTTGGAAGATGATGCCGTCGAAGGCGACGGGATAGGATTACCGCTGGTTGGCGGCCCTATCTGAATCAACCCGCACGGCCCGCGTAAGGGGCAAGGCAGGACCGGGGGCGTTCCCCGATTATCCTCCGCAGTTGTGCCGGTGGACAACTTCGTCCATCGGTTTGACGCGTGGAGGATAACATGAGTTTCACAATCACAGAAGCCTTTGTTTCACAGTACGATGCGGCCATCATGCTGCTTTCCCAGCAGTTTGAGTCGCGTCTTGCCGGTCAGTGTACTCTCAAATCCGGAATCATCGGCGAAGCCACGGACATCGAGCGTCTGGCCTCGACCGAAGCCGTTGACCCGACGGGCCGGCATTCGGATGGCCCGCTGGTTTCCAGCGACCATACGCGGCGCTGGATGTATCCCCAGACGAAAGAATGGGGCGAGATGGTGGACAAGGACGACGAGAAGATGATGCTGGTCAGTCCGTCGGCGTCCTACGCCCGGATTGGAATGGCCGCCCTGCAGCGCGCGAAAGACAAGATCGTCTACGACGCGCTCCGCGGGAGTGCGGCATCCGGACACGGCGGAGCGACCCCGGTGGTCCTCCCGACCGCGTCGAAGATCGCAGTTGGCGGAACCGGCCTCACGCTGGACAAGATTCTCCTCACGAAAGAGAAGATGGACACGGCGGAAATCCCCGAGGACGGCCGTATCTTCGTGGCGAGCAGCCAGCAGATCCGGAACATGCTCAACGAGCAGAAAATCACGTCAGCGGATTACGTCGGCGTGAAGGCGCTGGTGGAAGGCCATGTCAACACGTTCATGGGCTTCAACTTCATCCGGTACGAGCGGCAGGCGAAGGTCGCGACGAGCCGGTTCTGCGTGGCGTTCCATCCCCGTAGCATCGTCTACGGCGTGTGGCACGACATCGTCAGCACGATCAACACCATCCCGATGAAACGCAACGGCGTCTACGTCTTCATGGACGTGAAGGTCGGCGCGGTGCGGGTCGAGGAAGCGGGCGTGGTCGAGATCGAGTGCCTGGAGTCGTAATCTGGACCGGGGGACGGTGTATGCCGTCCCCCGGGAATTTAACCCGGAGCCGGTTATACAGCGAGCCGGTTTCACAGTAAGGAGAAGGTATCATGGCCGTTACGACCGAAAAATCCACGCAGGTTACGAACCTGAGGGCGGTCCCTCCGGTGAAGAACCAGTCCAGCGAGGACAGTGGAAAGTTGCGGATCAAGGTCGGGAATTTCACGCAGGGTGCCGCGGCGGGCGACGCCAACAGCACGATGGATCTGTGCGAACTCCCGGGCGGCGCTCGAGTGATCCCGGCGTTGTCGGCGGTGAATTTCTCCGCGTTTGGCGTGGGCCGGACGCTGGACATCGGTTTCACGGCGCACACCAAGGCGGACGGGACGACCGTCGTCGCGGTGGTTGACAAGTTCCTCGATGGCGGGGACGTTGCCGCGGCCGGTGTTCTGCCGCTTGGCGGTGGGACCAACGCGAGCAAGACCGGGTATCAGATTGAGAAATCGGTGAGCGAGGGGTATGTGACGGTCCAGGGCAAGTGCCTGGGCGACACGATCCCGGCCGGCGCGACGGTCAATCTGTTCCTCGTCTACGCGATCGACTGATTCAAACGGGGGCGGTAGTGAACCTGCCGCCCCCGTCTTTTAAGCGGAGGTCGTCATGGCGAGTCCGGTGGACGTATGCAATTCGGCGCTCGTCCAGATTGGCGCGAAACCGATTTCCAGTTTGACGGATAACTCGGATGCGGCCAGGACGTGCAACACCATCTACGAAGCGGCGCGGGACAAACTCATCCGGATGCACCCGTGGAACTTCGCCACGAAACGTATCGCGCTCGCCGAAGTCCTCCCGGCGCCGGTGTCCGGGTATGACCATCAGTTCGGCCTTCCGGCTGACTGTCTCCGAGTACTGAACAACGATGACGAGAATTACGACTGGATGATTGAAGGCCGGGCACTGCTCACCGACGAATCCGCCGTCATCATCAAATACCTGTCCCGCATCACGGACGTGAACCAGTGGGACTCTCTGTTCCGAGAAGCGTTGGAACTGCTTCTCCAGTCGAGACTCGCCATCCCGATGATGAATGCGCCTGACGTGGCCAACCAGAAACTTCAGGAATTCCGCCTGTTCCTCATCGACGCCCGCCTCGCGGATGCCCAGGAGGGCAACGGCGATGTGATTTACGACGAGGATATCATCAACGCACGGTTCGGCGGGTCGGATTCTGCGTTTGTCAGCCCCCCGTGAGGAGGAGTCATGTCGAGTCGTTCAGCGCCGTTCTTCACGGACTTCTCGTTGGGTGAAGTATCTCCGAAAATCAAGGGACGGTTCGACCTTGAGAATTACGCGAAGTCGATGGAGACCTGCGAGAACTTCGTGCCGATTCCGTATGGCGGGATTGAGTTTCGGCGTGGAACGAAGTACATCGCTGAAGTAAAATCAAGCGCGAATGCAACGCGGCTGATTCCATTCGTTCAGGCATCCATTGAACATCCTGAAATCCCCGGATTATTTACCACGTTCTTTCTTGAGGCCGGGAATCTATACATACGGCCCTGGCATTACAACGAGACTCGCGTGACGATTCCGGCTCCGATGGGCGTTCCTGTTCCGTATGAGTTTGTATCTCCATTTGCAACTTCTGAACTGAATCGGATTGATTATGATGTTTGGGGAAATACGATATATCTTATCCATGAGAAACATTTCCCGAGACGATTGACATTCGACCCTTCCAACTATATATCCCCCGGTGGATTGTGGGGAATGGAATTCGAGCAGATTGATTTGGATGGTCCGTACAACGACAAAAATACAACGGCGACGACAATCGACCCGGATGTAACAACGGGACACGTTCAACTTATTTCATCGACGCCAATCTTCACTACTGCAGACATTGATCGTTGCTATCGGCTCCATGATGGATATGTGAAGATAACGCAATACATCAGTTCCACGGAAGTACACGGAACCGTAATGGAGACACTGACAGCAAATACGCCTACAGTGGATTGGTGGAAGGGAATCTTTTGTTCCAATTACGGACCCGCTGCTGTGTGTGTTCACGAACAGCGGCTTATCCTCGCCCGTGGAAACACAATCTGGGGAAGTGCTCCCGGCGACTTCACGGATTTTGTTACCGGAACCACCGCAGGAGACCCCTTTCAGTTTACTGTCGTCATCAATGGCGACATCTCATGGCTCGAATCAACACGGTGCCTGGTCTTCGGAACCACCCAATCCATCGCCCGGGCGTCGGGCTACAACGAGTCGCTTTCCCCGGTCAGCGTGGACATCAAGAAGCAGGTGGACCTAGGAACCGCCCGCATCAAGCCGGCCCGCACGGACAACGAGGTCATGTTCGTCCAGTACGGCTTGAGTCGGATCCGGCGGCTGAACTACAACCAGGACACGGACATCTACAAGGCCGAGAATCTCACGTTTCTGGCCGAACACATGGCCGACTCGACCAAGTATTTCACCGAGGTCGCGTTCGAGGACGAGCCGAGCCGCGTCCTCTGGGCGGTTCGGTCGGACGGCCAGTTGGTCGGCATGACCTACTTCCAGGAGTTGAACGTCGTCGGATTCTGCCGCGTGGTCACGGACGGCCTGTTCGAGAGCATCGCCAGCGTCTACGACCCATCGAAACGTACCGCCGCGGTCATCGTCATCGTCAACCGAGCCGGCGTCCGAAGCATCGAGAAATTCGATACCTCGTACTTCCTCGACAGCGTGAGTCTGTATTCCGGCGTCGCGACGACCACCCCGGGGGGATTCACCCGGCTGGAAGGCAAGACGGTTGGCGTCGTCAACGTGACGACGGGGGAATACCTGGGGCAGTTCGTGGTTTCCGGTGGAATTGTCACCCTGCCTGAGCCGGTCACGTTGGCCTACGTTGGCCTGCCCTACACCGGAACGGCCAAGACCATGCCGTTTCCGTCGAATTTCATGGTAAACAAACGATTCGCCGAAATCGGAGTCCGCGTCCAGGCGTCGCAGGGCCTGAACATCAACGACCAGGACATTGACTTCATCGAAGGCGGTAGTCCGATGGATGCCGCACCGCCCGTGTTCTCCGGCGTGAAGACGGTCCACAACCTCGGGTGGGACCATGACGCGCAGATCACGTTGAAACAAACCGTGCCGTTTGCGTTGACGGTGCTGTCCATCAATGGTAGGATGATGACAGGAGACTGACCATGCCCATGTCCGAAATCATGCACAAGTTCAAGCATCACACGTTGCGGTCGGGAAGCGGGAAGAAAGTGACGAGCCGGAAGCAGGCCCTCGCCATCGGGATGTCCTACGGCGGCGTGAAACGCAAGAGGAAATAACCATGCCCGTCCCCCTCATCATCGGCGGTCTTGTCGCGGCCAAGGTGGGTTCCGACATCGTTGGCGGTATCCTGGGAAGCAAGAGTGCGAAACGCGCCGCCCGTGCCGCCATGAATGCCGCCGCCGAGGACGCCAAGGCGTACTACGCCGTCGCCGAGGAGAACCGCCGCCGGACACTCCAGGACGCCCGCGACCTCATGGAAATTGCGGAGGCCAACCAGACGATTCTGGAAGAGGACGCCCTGGCCGCCGAGCAATCCGCCGCGGCGGAGGCCGGGGGCATGGCCGTCGAGCAGAACCGACTCCTGGGTGCCCAGCAGGCCGCCTTCGGCGCGGCCGGCGTGGTCCTGTCGAGCGGATCCCCCCTCCAAGTTATGCAGGAGTCCTACAATCTCGCCGTGAAGAACGTCAACAACGTCCTGTCGCAGGGGGCCATCCAGTCGAAACGCCTGCTGAGTCAGGCCGGCATCGTGGGGCAGGAAGCCGCCAACCAGGCCCGCCGATTCGTGGACGAGGCCGACATCATCCGCAAGACGGCAACCTACGAGGCCAACCGCATGATTCGTAGCGGCCAGATTGAGTCGGCCGCGCTCAAACGTCAGGGCAACCAGATGCTGATTGGCGGGATTGGTCAGGGCGTGAACACGGTCATCGGCGCTTATGGAGCGATGAAATGACAATCCCCCAGATTTCCGTAACCACCCGCAAACCCTCCGTCAGCGGTCGCGTGGCCGGGTTGTCGTTTACACCATCCGCCCGCGTCCCCGAACCCGGCCAGATGCCGAGAGAGCAGGGCGTCCCGGTGACGACCGCGATGGCGCTGACGCAGACCTTGGGGGATATTTCGGGGAATGCGGCGAACGTCGCCATCGGGATTTACAAAGAGCAGAAGAAACTCTACAACGTGACGCAACTGGGTGAAGCGGAAAGGGAAATGTATACGAGGTCAGTTCTCGCCAACGAGGAAGAAAAACTCAATCCGAAAAACATCGAAGATCCATTCAACAGAGAAGAATCCATCCGTGACCGGACAAATCTTTTGATAGATGAGATGCTTGACAAACATCTTAAAAATGTCGATGAACCCACAAGGCTGGAATTCAGAAACAGGGCGCTTGAACTTCAGAGCAAGTTTGTCGTGAACGCCATCGGGGAACGGACGAACACCCTCCTTGCTCGTTCCGCGAGTCAAGTTGAGTATCTTGATATGAGTCTGATGGATCGGGCAGGGCGTGGTGACGTTGACCCCATAACGGCATACGCACAATATTCAGATGTGGTTGATAAGATGACGGGGACGGTGTACGACCCGGCGAAAGCGATGGGCATGAAACTTAATTTCGCGCAACGGATAACAAACCAAGTAATCGAGAATTACGGTGCCCGAGATCCTGTCGGTGCAATTAAGTCACTCAAGGAAGAAGCATACGAGCACTTTTCCGATCCCGCCCTGAACATCGACTCCACCAGGCGCGTTCAACTCATAAACAAATTCGAGGCCACAGTCAAGAACAACAACGGACTCGCCATAACACAGGGGAGGCTGGCCGAGGATTCGGAAGATATGCAAATCCTCAAGATGGGAAAGGCAGGGTATCTTCCCGAAGTTGAGACAATGGTTGGGCTTCTTGATGAATCGGGACAATACGTTGTCAAGCAGAGACGTGCGGCCAGTGAAAGGGCGCACGATACCATTGTGGAAGGATTAATTTTCGAGAAAGGAAAGGACACATTCACGTCAATTCAGAATGCCATCGAAAAAAATCTTCCGCTAACCGGGAAAGACGCGGCATCAAACGCAAGCGCTCGGAACCTGATTGACAAAACCATAATGAAGCCCATGCGTGATGCGATGGTGGACACACCATCGCATCCGCGTGACTTGGCAATGTTGCAGGACTTGGTGATGGATTTTGCTTACACTTACGGGAGTTCTCTTGCCATAACATTCCCCCCGCTTCCTCAAAATGCAACACTTGGAGAACAACTGAATCGCAGGGAAGAAATATATGACTTATGGGAAACTCCGGAAGACAGCAGGATGTGGTTCACAAATCAAAACTCGGAAATCATTGCAAACAGAATCCAGAATATTGGTGATCCAGAGGCCAGGAATAATGCAATCAACCAACTCGCCACTGAAATGGGATCAAGAAAATTCGGTGGCTCTCTGGCGCAATTTGGAAGGGCCGGATTGTCCGAATCGAATCTCATCCTTTTTGCCGGAAGGTATGAACAAGATTGGAAGTTGATGGACGCCTCCGATAAAGTCGAAAATAGACGGAAACTCTTAAAGGAAAAACCAAACCTTGCCAACGAGTCCGATAGAAACCAGTATCGGAAAGTTGTCAATGAGGACCATTATGCGGATTTGAGAACCATTCACGAAGCCAAGGCCCCACTCGCAGTTGACACAATTATTGATTATGCGATGATCGGGCCAGAGTCGACAATTGAAAGAAGGGTTGCGGGAGCATACAACCTACTTTACGGAAGATACGGAAAGGTGGGCTATGTCGGCCCTTCTCGAACAACGTCGTCGCAGACGTGGGTGCGGAATAAAATCCATGTCGCCAGCGAGCGATTCGGAAAAGATAATGTTGTCACCGTCGAACTCACGCAGGACATGATAAATGACGGCGTGGAAGCGGCGATGCTCGGGAAACTTCCGACGACCGTTGCGGAGGAAGTAGCCGACCCGCTCGGTGTGGGAAGTGAATTTTCCAAGTTTGGGGCACTCGATCCGTTCAGGAAACAGGATTACGAAACGTACACGAAGACGGTTAAGAAGGGCCATTATTTCAAGTTGCTCGTGGAAGACAGGGACCAATCGAAACTTCCAAACCAGATTGCGGGAATATGGAATGTAAATTTCCGGGCTGGAGAGGGGTATGTGTTATACGACGAAAACGATAGGCCCGTTTTCAACAATCGGAACGAGATGTTCATCGTTCCCGTCGGAAGGATTGAGGCGTTGGCGAGAATGAGGAACCCGCAGAAATATACCAATGTCCTCAAAAAGGCATACGAAGAACTTGGTGGAAAGGCCGCAGTCGAAACAATTGAGACTGGTCGAGGATACTTGCAAGAGGGATTTGTGAAGACATGGAAATCGGCTTTCCCCTGGACTAAGTAGTTATGTTCACTCCTTCAATTTATCCGAAACAACCACAACAGGAACTGGGGTGGCTGGCTCGCGCCCCCGAAGGACCAACGGGTTTCTTCGATCGCTTTGGCGCCGAAGCCGCCCTGGCATGGCTCCGGTCTCCACTTCACGAAATCTACGGCCTGAACCTGATGATGGCCAACCTGAACGACGTGGACCAGGAGTCCATCACGCAGGACGAGTGGCAACGCTCGGCGTACTATCGACCCGGCCTCCAGTACGTTCCGGGCATGCCGTGGGAATACGCCCGGCTTCTGGCAAAACGGCATGACGAGAACGGATACTACGGGAGCATCATCGAACGCGGCCCCCGAGGCCCCCTGGCCTTCGCGGTGGGCTTCGCCGGATCACTTGTCGGGGGAATCCCGGACCCCATCAACTTCATCCCGGTAACCGGAATTGGCTATCGCGGCGTGGTCCCCCTTGCCCGGATGGCGGGCCGGGTCGGCATTGAGAATAAATTCATGCGCCGTGTCCTCACGGGCGCGGCCAACGTGGGAATTGCCACCGCCTACGTCCAGCCCGCCGTGGCCGCCGCCGCTAGGGAATACCAAGAGGACTACGACCTCAAGGTATTGTCGTCCAATCTGGCGTTCTCGGTGGCGTTGGGCTTCGGCTTCGGTGCGGTTCACGCCGGCGTCCATCGGTGGAGTCAGAATCGCATTGTTGCGGGACTTCGCAAGGCCATGGCGGACAGCGTGACTGGTCGTGAGACCAATGTGGCCCCGGCGCTTAGGGATGTACCGGGGGAGGCGCATGTCCCGGAACCCCGGAAGAACCCTGTCCCGGAGCGCATCGTCGAACCCCCAACCGCCGCCGAACTCACCCCAATCGACAAAATCGCGGCCTACGACGACGCGACACACGCCAGAATCGCCGAAATGAAGCCCGAGACGGCCTTCGGCAAACGGTTGCAGGGGTTCATCGCCAAAATCAAGGATGTCGTGGACACGGCCAAGGCCCTCGGAAGCGACTCGGCGGAGGCCATGAAGGGACTCGCCGAGATTCAGGATGTTCTTGGCAAGAACCCCATGCTTCTCAAGGCCCTGGGCGACTTCGACACCATCAAGGACACCGCGGTTGGCAAGACGCTCGACACCATCCGGGCCTTCGGCGAGTACGGGGTGCCGGCGCAGGATGTCATCAAGTCCATGCCGATGAAGCAACTCCGGGAGGTTGCCCCGGCGACGCACGACATGGTGGTGGCGCGCGTCAAGGCGTGGAAGGAAGACTTCGACATCTCGGAGGCCCCCCAGAAGATATTCGCCGGGGAAGGCGCAGAACGGAAGGTCTGGAAGACAGAATCCACGCGACCGCCGTGGATGCAGGAACTCCACAAGGGCAATCAGCCGAAACCCAAGCGACCGACCAAGGCGCAACGCAAGGCGAGGACCATAGCGGAGGCTCGTGGAGCGATTCGGGTCAGTCGTCCCCGCGGTGAGGCCGCCTACCTATTTGACACCTACGGCACCCTCGTTGACGCCTTCGACCTCGTTATCAAGGGCGAAGACGACAACATCCCCGCCGGCAAGGGTGCCACGGCCCTGAAACGCACCATCGAATTCATTCGTGCCAAGGCCATCCGGGAAGTCACGGGGGGCGTCGCGTTGGATGAGGCCGGGACGTGGGGTGCGGGTCTGGCGCCGGAGGAGACGATGGGGGGTATGGTCGAACCCCATCCCGACGTGGTTGCGGAACTGGCCCGGATGAACGGCGACATTGACATTCATCAGACGGTTGACCCGAAAATGACCGTCATCTCCGAACCTCCAATCGTAAAGTTGTCGGAACCTCCCAAGCCCCCGGTGGCCGATACTCCTCTGGAGCAAGCCAATGTGGACCTCCAGCAGGCCAACGAACGCGTGGCGGCGGTGATGGATGAACTCAAGACGCTGGATGAGGCGCGGCCGGAGGTAGTAATGTCTGGTGTTGATTCAAAAGGAAATCCTTATCATATTACAGAAAAAGGAACCTACAGCAAAGAAGGAGAAAAGTGGTTTTTTGAAGGTGGTGATCAAATTAAAATTGAGGTAACAAAACCAGAGGAGATTTCTAAATTAAATAAAGCCCCGACAAAACCCGTGAAACCCACAATCCCCGAAGAAATCGTAAAGGTCAACGCCGAAATCAAGCAGGCCAAACGAGACCATCTGGTATCCAAATTCCTGGGTGCCTGCATAGGGAAATAGGACATGAGCGTACAGGACTGCGTCAACGCCGCACTCAAACGATTCTCCGATATGACGGAGGAAGAACTCATTGCGAAGGCCGAAAGCCTCCAGAATGAGGTCGTCCTGCGTCGGGCCAGGGGTGCTTCGCTGGACATGACCATTGACCAGAAGGCGATGTACAGTCAAGCCATGCTGGCCAAGAAGAAGGAACGCATCATCCGGGAGATTCTTGTCTTTCGTGCCAACGACAAACGCACCGAATTCGTCCGAACCACCTATGACTTGTCTCCGGCAAAGACCTTTGCCGCGTTGACGATGGGCATCCCCGGAGTTTACGGAATCTCACTTGCCGAGATGAAGCACCAACTCCACTACGAACGCCTGGCCGGATTCATCGCCGAGGCCGGACCCGACCTTCACGCGTTTCTTTCGGGTGTGTACGACGACGACATCGAGCGGTCCATCCGTGGAGAACTGCGACCCGACGGGACGCCGCCGCTTCCGGAAGCTGTACGGGTTCAGCAACTGCTCACCAAGTACACCGAACACGCTCGCGCCGGCCTGAATGCTGTAGGTGGTGACGTGCCGCACCAGAAGAACTTTCTGCCTCGTATCTGGAACAAGCAGACGGTTCTGCATGACCAGGCAGGATTTACACAACTCGTCTTTGACAAAAGCGACTGGGCGGAAGTCATCAGCCGATACATCCCGGATGCCGACGATGCCGAAATCGCCAAATTCAAGGTTGGATTCTCCGAGATGGCTACGGAGAACATGCTGAATGGGCGCGTGATAAAGATTCCGGAGGACGGGTCAACGTCCGTAAACAATCCCTACGAACACTCCAAGTATTTGAGTCGCGCCCGAGAGATTGTATTCGCCTCGGCGGAAGACTCGATTGCGGCCCGGAAGAAGTACGGCGGTGGAACCATCGCGGACGCATTCCAGAAGTACCTGTTGAGTATGTCTCATGCGGAAGTCATCGTCCGGGAACTCAGTCCGGTGCCCGAAAAAGGCCTTCGCCGCATCGCCGAGAATCTGAAAAACAAGGCTCGGGGAAACATGAGTCAGGTCAAGAAGATGGACAAACTTCTTGAATCCAGCCCCGTGAGCGTCCTCAAATGGTATTCCGACGACGTGCTTGGCCGCAACCTTGACGTTGAGAACATCACGGTGGCCAATGCGATTGGCACCATGCTCAAGGTCCAGATGATGTCGAAGATGGGCGCGCCGGTACTGTCGGCAATGTCCGACATCCCCATGACGTGGCTAAATGCGCGAGAAAACGGGATGAAGGTGTTCGACCCACATGTCGAGGCGATCTCGGGGCTTCGGAAGACGCCCCAGTTGAAAGAGGTTGCCGCCACCGTGGGGTTAATCGGTGAGGTTATGGGCGGCCGGATGCACTACGACTACACGGTGGATGGCGCGAAATCCGGGGTGGTGGGGAAGATGGCCGATACCTATTTCAAGATGACGGGTCTTCCGATATTCACGGATGCCGAGAAGATGGCCGTCCTCGTGGCGCAGTCCAAGCATATGGCGGAGGCACTCGGTACGGAATACGCGAAGGTCAACCCCATGTTCCGGCAGGTGCTGAAGTCCTACGGACTGATGGAATCCGAATGGAAACTG
>Ga0214473_10005962_pt1 | contig 14583 bp, 13 predicted proteins | sample RVTome_7_FD_203509 | JGI IMG/M metagenome (GOLD analysis project Ga0214473, IMG submission 203509) | Soil microbial communities from uranium-contaminated site in the Upper Colorado River Basin, Wyoming, United States - RVT98D197 | ecosystem: Environmental > Terrestrial > Soil > Contaminated >... | reverse complement strand
TGGTTGTGATCACGTTTATCCTTCTGCTGATCATATCAAGAATCGGCGGAGGCATCCTCAAAGCCGCCTGGGGTCCCGGCGGCAGATAAAATTTTTCAGCATGTACGATCACCGAAGGAGACAGATTTAATGGCATTCATAGAGATCAAAAACCTGTTCAAGCGGTTTAAAAAAGTAGTGGCGGTTAATCACATACGGCTTGAAGTGAAAGAAGGGGAAATATTAACTCTCCTTGGGCCCAGTGGATGCGGCAAAACGACCACCCTGCGCTGCGTCGCCGGATTGGAGAGGCCGGAAGAGGGGGACATCGTTATAGACGGCAAACCGATGTTTTCGGAAGGATTTGTCCCGCCGTCAAAAAGGGGAATCGGCATGGTGTTCCAAAACTATGCCGTATGGCCGCATATGAAGGTATTCGATAATATCGTTTATGGCTTGAGAATTCAGAGGATACCCAGGCAGAGTGTCCAAGAAAGGGGGGGACAGGTATTGGAATTAGTGGGTTTGACCGGCCTGGGAGAGAGATACCCAAACCAATTGAGCGGTGGACAGCAGCAAAGGGTGGCTCTTGCGCGGGCTCTCGTGAGAAATCCCAAAGTGTTGCTATTGGACGAACCGCTCAGCAATCTGGATGCCAAACTAAGAGAAAAAATGAGATTTGAAATCAAGAGCCTGGTAAGACGTATGGGTCTCACATCGGTTTACGTCACCCACGACCAGGCCGAGGCGATGGTTATCTCTGATCGAATCGTTGTGATGGAATCGGGGAACGTGGTGCAAATCGGGGCTCCGGAGGAGATATACAAAAAACCCGCCAATCGATTTGTCGCCGATTTCATAGGTACGATGAACTTTATCCCCGGGGAGGTCGTCCAGATCCATCAGGATAAGGGTGCGGTTTTCGTTCGCACCGAATTCAGCGAGAAGATGCTGTGTAAGATGTCTGACACCATGGAGATCACACCAGGGGCAAAAGTGCACGCATCTATACGTCCTGAGGACGTGGAAGTATTTATGGGACCAACTCAAGGCAAGGAGAATCTATACAGGGGCACCATTGTCCATAAGGCATACCTGGGTAACTTTCTAAGCTTTTTCGTAAGTGTAAATGACACGATGATCAGGGTGCAGGTTCCGTATCACGTGCCGCAAGAAGAAGGGCAAGAAATCTACCTGTTTTTAAATCCGCAAAAATGTATGATCTTGTTCTGACAAAAAGGTTGATTGATACTCCTTATCGCCATTTCCGGTAAGGAGGTGTTGACAATCTGGATTTTAAATTTCTACACATCGGGTTCCTGAAATGATAAACAACTGTGATTCAGACAGTAAGACTATAGACCTCCGACATTAGACTGAAGAGTAGAAATAGCCAGGGATGACACAAAGATAAAGGACTGGCAGATAGCAGTGGAACTTGCACCCCTGGTATATACGAAAAAATTTCAAAAGAGTGAAATATAGAATTAATTTAATATGTTAGAGGAGTCTGATGTCTAACGTCTAAAGTCCAGTGTCTGAATTGCAATGATAAACAACTAAATGTGATTACATCAAATGGGAAGGGGGGGAAGGAAAGGTTCATCAAAAGATTACAACTTTTGGAAATCCAAACTTACTATTAAGGAGGTGTCCTATGCGTAAAATTATCTTAATTCTCACCGTCTTCTTTTTTATCGCAGGCCTCATCGGCGCTTCTGAGACCTGGGCTCAGAAGGAGAAAGGCAAACCGAAGTTGCTCCGGCTCACCTTCTATTATCCTGTGGGAGTGGCAGGCCCTCTGGCAAGGGTGATCGGAGAGATGACAGACAAATTCAACAAGGAAAATGAAGGAAAGGTTGAGGTGGTCCCGGTCTATTCAGGGGATTACGATCCTACCATGCAGAAGGTTCAGACCGCTATCATGGCGGGTAACCCACCGGACATCTTTATGGTTGAGATCTCGGAGCTTCCCACGCTTTTAGCGATGAATGCTGTGCTTCCACTGGACGATTACATCAAGAAGGTGGAAAAGGGTTACTGGGGAGACTTTTTTGCTCCCTTCCGGGAAAATGCAACGATCAGTGGAAAGATCTATGGGGTTCCCTTCCAGCGTTCAACTCCAGTCCTTTACTGGAATAAAGAGGCTTTTAAGGCCGCAGGTCTGGATCCGGAGAAACCGCCCAAAACCTGGGATGAGTTGAAGGACTATGCAACAAAATTAACAGTTAAAGACAAACAGTGGGGTGTGACCATTTCCGGAGGCTGGAATGACTGGCTCTTTGAGGCATTTGTGAGGCAGAATGGAAGTTTTTTAATTAGCCCCGATGGTTTAAAGGCAAATTTCGACTCGAAGGAAGCCATCGAAGCCCTTGATTTCTGGGTTGAGCTGAAACATCGCCTCAAAGTGGGACCGCCACACAGCACCTGGGGTTCCACCCCACCCGATTTTGTGGGTGGTAGAACAGCCATGCTTTACCATTCCACGGGTATTCTGACCTTCTTGAAGCGATCGGCCAAATTCGATTTCGGCGTTACCTTTATGCCGCAGAAGAAGACCTTTGGGGCTGCTGTGGGAGGAGCCAATCTGATGATCGCCAAAAAGATTCCGAAGGAGCGGCAGGAGGCGGCATGGAAGTATATTGAGTGGATGTCTAATGTGAAGAATACAGCAGAATGGAGTGTGGCTTCGGGTTATGTGGCGGTGAGGAATAGCGCCTATGATGATCCGGTGATGAAAGAGCATATGAGTAAGAACCCCGAGTACCTGGTCGCAAGGGATCAGTTGAAGTTTGCCCACGGGAAGATGATGGCCAAGAATTTTCAGAAGGTCCGGGAGATCCTGAAGAGGCAACTGGACGATTCGGCGGCCGGAAAGATTGTTCCCGCTGAGGCATTGAAGATCGCCCAGAAAGAGATCCAGGCAGTGATCAAGTAGTTGTTGTGAGAGGGGAGGGAGGAGAATGCCTTCCTCCCCCGATTGAAGACTGTGTCGTAATTCACCGTTCCCCCTTCGACACGCTCAGGACGAACGGCTAAGTAATTGATTTTAAATGTGTTGTGGTCCGTTCGTGGTGAGCCTGTCGAACCATGAACGGACTTACGACACAGTCTCTGGTTAAGAGATGCACACCGCCGCATGAAACGGACTTTTAGATTTACCTCCTATGGTTATCTCTTTCCCGGCCTTTTTTTCATGGGGATCTTCACTTTTATCCCTGTATTTATGTCAGCCTACTTCTCTCTGTTCAAATGGAATATCAACAACCCCGAACCTAATTTCACATGGTTTTCAAATTATATCGAGGTCTTCAAAGCCCCCCTTTTCTGGCTGGTTCTGAGAAATAATCTTATCTATGCCTTCACCACTATCCCCCTCAGCATGTCCCTTGCTCTCTTTTTAGCCATTCTGATCAACCAGAAGATGGGGTGGATCAGGAGTCTTTATAGGGGAAGTTTGTTCTACCCGACGATGATTCCAATGGTTGCGGCGGCCATGCTCTGGGTCTGGATCTTCAATCCGGGCCTTGGAATCTTCAATTATTACCTCGGATTCTTAGGCCTTCCCAAAATCGAATGGCTCTATGATATGCGCTACGCCCTGATCGCCATCATCATCATGAGCATCTGGAAGAACTTCGGTTATTACATGCTCATTTTTCTGGCAGGTCTACAGGGCATCCCCAGCCATTACTACGAAGCGGCGGCCATTGAAGGAGCCAGCGGATGGAAACAGTTCCGTTACATTACCTTTCCCATGCTTGCTCCAGCCACTCTTTTCGTATTCATCGTGGCCATCATCTCCTCCTTTCAGGTTTTTGATCAGGTATTCGTCATGACCCAGGGCGGCCCCGGTGACCGGACCAATGTACTGGTCTTTTACATTTACCAGCACGCCTTCCGGTTCTGGGATCTTGGAATGGGATCCACCCTGACCACCCTCTTCATTCTTGGACTTCTGGTGGCGATCTGGCTGGTCTTCCGGGTGATCGGGAAGAGGGTCTATTATGAAGTTTAATCGCACCTTCAGGAATCGAACGAGTCTCCATCTCATCCTGATGGTCGTCTCTCTGATTACTGTAGCCCCTTATTTCTGGATTCTATCCACCTCCCTGAAATTTCGTACGGAGGTTTTTACCCAAACGCCGAAATGGATTCCCTGGCCCATCAATATCCAAAATTATCTTGAAATGTTTGAGATGGCGCCTTTTCATCTCTACCTGATCAACACGATCATTGTGGTCACAGGGATTCTGGCCGTTCAATTGGTGACCATTACCCTGGCTGCCTATGTCTTTGCGAGAAGGAGTTTCTGGGGGAAGGAATTTTTCTTCTTCCTCTTCCTCACCCAGATGATGATCCCTATTCATGCCACCTTTTTGCCGAACTTTTTGACGTTGAAGCAATTTGACCTCCTCAACACAAGGGTTGCGATGATGCTTCCCTTCTTCGCCTCAGGATACGGAACCTTTCTCCTCCGGCAGGCCTTCCGGCAAATTCCGAGAGCTCTGGAAGATGCGGCGGTGCTCGATGGATGCGGGGGGCTCCGGTTTTTATGGCATGTCTTGATCCCCCTGGCCAGACCCACGCTGATCGCTTTTTCCATCATCAGCATTGTGAGCCACTGGAATGATTACCTATGGCCGCTCATTGTTACCGATACGCCCGAGGTACGGACGCTTACCATTGGGCTGGGGATGTTCGTTCAGCAGGAGAGCGGGGCGGACTGGACCCTGCTGATGGCGGCAACCGCATTTGTGACGGCTCCCATGCTGATCTTCTTTCTGGTTTTTCAGAAAAAATTTGTTGAAAGTTTTATGTTAAGCGGAATGAAAGGTTGAGGAATGAACGTTCGGCAGGATTGATATCATACAAAGGAGGATGGTCATGGCGAGAGTGATTCTGGAGAATGTCTCGAAGCATTTTGGTACGGTCCAGGCGGTGAAGGATTTCAACCTTACCGTGGAGGACAAGGAGTTTGCCATCCTCGTGGGCCCTTCGGGATGCGGCAAATCCACCGCCCTCCGGATGATTGCGGGGTTGGAAGAGCCCGGCGCCGGAACGATCTCGATCGGGGATCGAGTCGTCAATGACCTTCCCCCGAAAGACCGGGACATTGCCATGGTCTTCCAGGAGTATGCTCTTTATCCCCATATGTCGGTCTACAAGAATATGGCCTTTGGCCTCAAGCTGAGAAAGTTTCCGAAGAGTGAGATCGATCAGAGGGTAAGGGAGGCGGCAGAAATTCTGAGCATTCAGGATTTTCTCGACCGAAAACCGAAACAACTTTCCGGAGGACAGCGTCAGCGGGTGGCTGTTGGAAGAGCCATCGTCCGGAAACCTGCTGTCTTTCTCTTCGATGAACCCCTCTCAAACCTGGATGCCAAACTCCGGGTCCAGATGCGGGCCGAACTCTCCAAACTCCACGACCGACTTCAGACGACAATCATCTATGTCACTCACGATCAGGTCGAAGCGATGACCATGGGGACGAAGATTGTAGTGATGAAGGACGGATGGATTCAACAGATCGGTCCTCCGCTGGAGGTCTACAATTATCCGGTTAACCTCTTTGTGGCGGGCTTTATCGGAAGCCCTGTGATGAACTTTATTCCCTGTCGAATCCTTTCGAAGGATGGTCGTCTCCTGATCGATGCGGAGCGTTTCCAACTTCCCCTGCCGGAGAAGAAGGTTTCCTATTATCAGTCTTTGATTGGATCGGAGGCCATTTTCGGAATCCGGCCCAACGATATCTATGACCGGGCCTTCGCACCCGAACAATTCAAGGGAAATTCGATCCGTTCGGTGATCGATGTGATTGAGCCGCTAGGCTCGGAGATCCATCTCAATGTGACCGCAGGGAAGTATAATCTTGTGGCGGCGGTGGATGTCCAGACCCTATACCGGGTCCATCAGGAGATCGAACTCGCTTTCGACCTCGACAGGATGCACCTCTTTGAGAAGAGCCCGCCCAATCCTCGAATTAAGACAGAGCGGTGAAGGGTATAATAGGGTGCAGGGCATCATGCAGAGAGACGATAGACGAGGGACGAGAGATGTTCAAAGGATTTATTTTTGATCTGGATGGAACAGTTTATTTAAGCGATCAACTGATTCCCGGAGCCGACACGGTGATTCGACAACTCCGGGAGACCGGACGAAAGGTCGTCTTCCTATCGAACAAACCGCTTCAGACCCGTGAGGATTATGCATCCAAACTGACACGGCTCGGCATTCCGACCCGGCCTGAGGAAGTGATCAATTCCACCTTTGTGATGATCAATTATCTCAAAAAAATTGGACCTCAAGCCAAACTTTTTGTTGTGGGGGAGACTCCTTTTGTTGAGGAATTGAAAAAGGCTGGTTTTGCCATCACGGAAGAGCCCAAAGAGATTGAGTATGTGGTGGTTGCCTTTGACCGGACCTTCGATTATCGGAAACTGAACATTGCCTATCAAGCGATCAAACTGGGAGCCCATTTTGTTGCCACCAATCCGGACCGGACCTGCCCGGTGGAAGGGGGAGAAATTCCGGACTGCGCAGGGATGATTGCGGCGATTGAGGCGGTGACTGCCAAGAAGGTGGAGGTTATCGTCGGGAAACCCTCTCCTATCATGGTTCAAGCGGTTCTGGAGGTGATGGGGTTAAAGCCGGAGGAATGTATACTCATCGGAGATCGTCTTGAAACAGATATAAAAATGGGTAAAGAGTCCGGTATTGCCACAGGGATTGTTTTGACAGGTGTTACTGATGAGAAGACCCTGAAAGAATACAGACATTCTTCCCTCCAGCCCGACTTTGTCTTCCAGAGCATTGCCGACGTCGAGAACTTATTGATAGGGAGATAGGGAGATTGGGGGATAGGGAGAGGAAATTCACCCCATCTCCCCATCTCCTCATCTCCCCACTTTTATTTTGTGTCAGAGAGGGCATCTCTTAAAATCTGAATGGGATGAAGTACCTTCAGGCCAGTGAGATGGCGAATTTGCATCCGGCAGCCTTCACAGTCCGTAAGGACAATTTCGGGTTTCAAGCGGTCGATGGTTTCTTTTAGATCTTTTCCAATCTCCTGAGAGATTTCATACTTTTCCTTTTTGAAGCCAAAGGTTCCCCCCAAACCGCAGCAATCCGCCTCGATGTTATCAATCTGAAGACCTGGAATGAGTCTCAGGATTTCGATGGCGGGAAGACCGATCCCTAATGACCTGAGGTGGCAGGGGGCGAAATAAGCGACTTTTAAGGGAAGCTCTTTGAAATGGGTATTGAGGTTACCATTTTCTCTTAAGTTTCTTAAAAACTCGAAGAGATCAAAGAGATGTTCTGCAACTTCTTCTGAACCTGGAATATTCAAAAGCCTGCTGTAGTCATGCCTGATCATATGGCCGCAACTTGTCGAGGAGAAGATGATTTCAACCCCTGAGCGAATCGTCTTCAGAAGAGAAGGGACATTCTTCAATCCCATCTTTCTTGCCCCCTTGAAATCTCCATTGCCGAGCATGGGAAGACCGCAGCATTCCTGAGGCGGGAGGATGACCTCAAAACCATTTGCTTCAAGAACCTCGACCGTGGCTTTCCCGATATCCACTTCATTCGTATTGATATAACAGCCATAGAAATAAGCGACTTTTTTCTCGCCTGTTGAGTGATGTCCCCTGAACCATTGCCGGAAGGGAGGGAATTGGTAGGAAGGAAGTTCTCTTCTCCTGTCAATGCTTAAAAAGGCATCGGCCATCCATTTGACTGCACGATTTTTTAAAAGAAGGTTGGTGATGGCAGAGAAGAAGGAGGCAAGCCCGGAGAAGAGATAGGAATGGGTGAGAAGCCAATCGCGAAGAGGTCTTCCCTTCTCATCCAAATATTTTGCTTTGGCGATCAGGTTAAGCTCAGAAATGGGGACACCGGAGGAGCAGACCGTATCGCACAGATGGCACCCAATACAGAGGTCGGTCCATTCATCGACTGAAGGGTCACCCGGCTTCCTGAATCTTTGGGCTCCAGGGCCAGCCTGTTTCGGTCCCGGAAAAAGAGGAGTGACCCGCGAGACCGGACAGACCGCCATGCAGGCCGCACAGCGGATACAAACATCAGCATTGCTTTTGGGCCAGAATTGTTTATTCATCAGTTTTTTTGTAGCCGCAACCTTAAGGTTGGGTAAGTAAATAGATGCGCAGGCTAAAGCCTGCGGCTACAATTTATTTTATTTAGCTACAGCCCTTTTTGTTGCCCAATACCCTGTGGCAATCTCGATTCCTTCTCTTGATTTTTCATCGGTAGAGTGATGCCCCGATAGGATCGTGCCTGCGACCCGGACATTTTCCAATATTGGTTCCCCTGTCTCGGCAATGGGACGGAGGGAGGAGTCGGTTAAAATACCCGACCGGTGGATGGGATGTTCATCGAAGAAAGATTTTCCAAACCATTCCTCCTGGGACCCGGGTTGAGAAACAGGCAGATTGAAGATGGATTCCGATATCCTCTCCCGGTCAGCCATCAATCCGCCTCCAATAAAACGGCCTGTGGCAAGGATGAAGCGATCGGCAGAATAGAAGTTAGAAACAGGAGGATTAAAGACATAGACTCCTTCACATCTCTTATCCTTTATAGAAACCTTTGCAACCGAATGCCCCAGCAGGAATGTCACCCCCTTGCGGATCAACCATTCCTTAAACCTGTTAAAAATCCTCATCCCCGGAATGGAAGGGGAAAGAGCAGGAATTTCAAATACCTCAACCCCAATCTTTTCTTCCAGATCCCTTTTAACTTTTATGGGGTCATTCACTCCTAAGATGGCCGGAAAACCGACACAAGTTTCACCGCTGAGATATTTTATTATCTCCCGGCCGATTGTTTCTCTGAAAGATTCATTTTCCATCCATCTTGAAAGGGCGGTAGCAGAGATTTCCTGACCGGGCGTATCAAAAATGGGAAGTGTAACCCCACGCCAGTTAAGCGGGCCGGCGACATAACCGGCATAAAAATCCCTGAATCCCTTAAACCCCACAATGAGCCCCTTCTTTTTCTTACTGGAGGCTCCGGCAACCATTGTGTCAGGAATGAGATAGGTCGGCCTCATCGTTCCTGCACCGGTTGGGAGAAAGCAATTTTCATCTCCTATGGTTTGAAAAGAGTAGGGGGGTTTAAAAAGAGAGGTAAATGATGAGAGGGCTTGCTCAATTCCTGTTAATCCAACCCTTGAGTAGGGGTGTTCGGGGTGATCCTGAATCCATTGAGAAAGACCATCTCTCAACCTTGTCGTTTCCGGGATCTTTCCCAATACATCGATCGTATTGGAGAAGAGGGTAAGACAGCCCATTCCTTTCCCGATGATGAGGACCTTCCTGCCGGCCTCTGCCGCCGTTTTAGCCGCCATCAACCCGGAGAGACCCATCCCGATGACGATGAGATCGTAGTGCATGGTTTACCCGAATGCGGATTTCGGATTGCGGATTTCGGAATTTTATTCCGCATTCCGCATTCTGCATTCCGCACTAGTGATATTTAAAATTCCTTTATAAATCGTTTCAATCAATTCTTCTTCCTTGACGGAGGTTCCCCAGAGAACCGGTCGAATTCCCTTCCACCTCTCCTCAAGAAACCCTTTCAGTATTTTGTTAGAATTTCCCTCAGTCAATCCCAACTCGTTTAACATTCCCAATAACCGGTAGACGCAGAAGCCTCCCTGGCAGGTCCCTTTGGCGAGGCGGGTTCGATGGAGAATATCCTGAAGATTCTTTAATTTCCCTTCCCTCAACACTTCCTCAACCTCTTTCCTCCGGACCAGCTCGCAATCACATAGGGTCTCCACTTTACCCAGTGTTTTAAGACGGTCTTTGAGGCCTGAGGGTTTCTCAGCGCCGGGAAGAGGATTTAAGTGGGTGGTGCAAGAAACATCGATTCCCATTTTCCGGCAGAGAAGATCAGAGGTCTTTTCCGCCATCAATCGGTAGGTGACCAGTTTCCCTCCGGTGATGGTGATCAAATTCCTTATTCCGTCTCTCTTCTCGTGATCGATCAGAACAAATCCCCGGCTGATGACACGATCATCGCCTTTTTCTCCGGATTGGAAGAGAGGCCTGATGCCTGCATAGGCCCGGATGAATCGGGTCTCTTCGATAGCCGGGAGCATCTTCGATGTCTCTTTAATTAAGAGGAAGACCTCTTGAGGAGTGACCTCAAAATTCTCGGCGTCTTCAAGACGGACGGAGGTTGTTCCAAGAATGGAGACAGTATGATTCGGCACGACGATATCTCCATCCGAAGGAGGCCGGCACCGATTGACCACCCTGTGGGACAGCCTCTGGTTGGTGATGAGCATCGAACCCTTTGAAAGGGCCATGGCGATGCGAAGCCCTGCCAATTTTAGAAGTTGATCTGCCCAGGCTCCGGTGGCATTGATGAGATAGGAGGCTTCGATCAGATACTCCTCTCCATGGAGAAGGTCTTTTGCAAGGACGGTTTTCACTCTATCCCCATCCACAAGGAGGGAAATGACTTCCGTATGGAGGAGAGATGTGGCTCCGTGAGCCTCTGCGTCTTTAGCATTTGCAAGGACCAATTCGAATGGATCGATGGCTCCGTCCGGAATTTTGACCGCGCTCAGGAGATCGGGATTGAGTCCGAGTTCCAAGGAGAGGGCCTCTTCCCGGGACAGGAGACGGGCGGGGAGGGCCGCCTCTTCACAGGCTTGAATAAATCGATTCCTGAAATCGAGGCCGTCTTCGGGAAGAGAGACGAAAAGGCCGTCTGTTTCCTCGATGCAGTGAGGGGCAATTTTTCTTAGAATCCTGTTTTCAGCAATGCACTCACGCGCCGCTTCCGGATCGGAGACCACATATCTTCCGCCGCTGTGGAAGAGACCATGATTTCTTCCGGAGGCTCCGGATAGAAAATCTCCCTTTTCGATTAAGAGAGAAGGGATGCCTCTCAGAGAAAGATCCCTTGCAATTCCAGCCCCAGTGGCGCCGCCGCCTATAATCAACACTTCTGTTTTCAGGTTCATTTAAAATTCTCTTGGCTTCGTCATTGGATTCAAATATTTGATCTCATCGACGGTGACTTTTTTTAACGAGATTCTCCCTTTTTGTCAAGAAAAACAGTGACCCTGTAATTCAGACACTGGACTTCAGACTTTAGACATCAGGCTTTCCAGTATAGGACGGAGAAAACTCAAACCCCTCAGGGGTTGCAGAGGAAAACCCCTTAGAATCCTTTGAACCCGATGAGTTCTTCGTGTAATCTCTAACCATTTCATCACCCTCAGTCTATGGTCTGAAGTCTATGGTCTGAAGTCTATGGTCTAATGTCTGAATCACAAGACGATGAACAATAAACCTTGACTTTTTAAGGTGATGGAATAAAATGAATATACTTTCACGATTTTGCCTGACGTCCTATGACAGAGATCCCGAAAAGCCGACATCCCCTCCTCGATTTTGTCCAGGTGGCTTTCATCCTCACGGACATCCACTCAAAAATCCTCTATACCAACCGTTATGCGGAATATCTCTTCGGTTATTCGAGAGAGGAGCTGGAGGGGCAGAGGATCAGAACCCTTTTCTTCGAAGAAGACCTGAAATATTTTCTACCCAACATCGTTTATTTGGCGATTTACAAGGCCGGTTTTGAAGGAGATGGGCTCTTACGACAGAAGGATGGAAAGGGAATCTTCGTTTATCTCTCCACCTCCTCGTTTAAGGAGGGAGGGGAGGCCTTTTTAACCTTTTCTTTCCAGGAAATTCAGCGCTTGAAGAGACTGGAGAGGGAAAAACTGGAGCTGAAGCACCGGGCAAGCCTCGGGATGATGGTGGAAGAGATCGCCCATCAGGTCCGGAACCCGATTGCCTCGATCGGAGGCTATGCTCAGCGCCTTATGAAGGCATCCGTTTCTTCCCCAAAGACGGAAGCTTATCTCAACCGGATTCTTCGGGAGACGAAGCGGCTGGCGGAGATGATCCGGCGGATGGAAGAGTTGGTTAAGATACCCAGGCCGGTTTTCCAGAGGGAGAAGTTTCTTGAGGTCGTAGAAAGAACCCTCCAGGGCGTTTCACAGGAGGAGAAAGCGAAGGGAGTCTCTTTCAATTTAGAAGAGGGGTCTTTAGAGGGGGAGGAATACTTCTACATTGATAGAAGCCTGGTGATCCGGGCCCTTTCTCATATTCTGGAGAACAGCATCGAATCGGTTGGACAGGGAAAGAGGAAGGAAGATCGAAAAAGAATAAGGGTCTTTCTTGCCTGTAATCAAGAGAATGTTGAGATCTCCGTCTCAGATAGAGGAGAGGGAATCTCAAAAAAGAATCTCGATCGTATTTTCGAGCCTTTCTTTTCCACAAGGCCTGAACGGGTGGGACTGGGTCTCACTTTTGTCAAGAGGGTGGTGGAAGACCACGGAGGAAAAATCCGGATCGAGAGCCGGCTCCGGAGCGGGACCACGATAACGCTCACTTTTCCGAAGGACCGCAGGCGACTTATTCGCCGGGAATGGGTTTCTTCAGAGGCTGAAAACCAATATTCTTCCCTTTGAAAAATGAACGGATAAGCGCTTACCATCGATTGGGACAACTCATGGACGGAAAGATCAAAGAGGCTTTTTTTAAACAGGTGAAGAAGGAACCCTTTGCAAAGAAATTTGGGCTCAAACTGGTCGATATGGATGAGGGATACTCCAGGGTGGAGATGACATTCACCCCGGACATGGAAAATATCTTTGGCATGGCCCATGGGGGAGCGCTCTTTGCCCTGATCGATGAGGCTTTTGAGACCGCTTCCAATTCCCACGGCACCCTGGCCGTGGCTCTCAATATGAACATCACCTATCTGTCTCCCCCCTCCCCGGGGCGCCGGTTGATCGCCGAGGCAAGGGAGGTTCATCAAACCCCCAAAACATCTCTCTGCGAGATCAAGGTGTTCGATGAGCAGGATCATCCGATCGCCTCCTGCCAGGCCCTTGCCTACCGGAAAGGAATCCCCCATCCATTTCTCCAGAAAGAAAAAAAATAGGAAACTGTTTCTAAATTGCCCCCTCAATCAGAATTGTCATTCCGGCGAAAGCCGGAATCCAGTCCTTTCAAGACCTTCTGGATGCCGGATCAAGTCCGGCATGACGGAAAACGCTGTTTATGGACAGACTCTAAATAGTTTCCCTCCCTCCAGTGTTGACATCCCTTTCATACAGGTTACAATAAGTCTAAATTTCAACATCTGATTCCTCTAACGATCTTTTTAAAAAACTATGGAACAGGAACTGATGGAAGTAAAAGTCATGGGGATCGTGGTTGACGCCAAGGCATCGAACCCCGTCGTCGTTTTAGTGGATTTGAATGGTCAGAAAGCCCTGCCCATCTGGATTGGAGTCTTTGAGGCAGAGGCGATTTCAAGGGGCATTGAAGATGTGGTGACGCTTCGTCCCATGACGCACGATCTCCTCAAACAGATTCTCGATACTCTGCATACCTCCCTCACACGGGTGATCATCAATGATATCAAGGAAAACACCTTTTACGCCAAACTCCATTTCAATGTTGATGGCAACGAACTCATTGTGGATAGCCGGCCGAGTGATGCCATTGCCCTGGCGGTCAGGGTGAAGGCGCCCATTTTTATCACGCAGTCGGTTGTGGAAGCAACGAAAAGTCTGGGTCTCTTGGCCACCCGATTTCTGGACGAACAAGATGAACTGAAAACGATTATTGAGAATATGAACCCGGATGACTTCGGTGATTTCAAGATGTAGGTTCCTTCCCCTTTGTCCTTCCTTTGTTATTCTCTTTTTTCATCGTTATATTGTTATATTGTTTTTATCATTCTGCACTTGATTGAACCTGCCCCGTACTTAATACGGGGGAATCCAGCGCTTATTCTATGAATGTCTGGCTGTCTTGTATGCGTGAGGGTAAGCGCGTGCCATGGAAATAAATCTGAGGTTTAGGCCACGGTCAGGGCGAGGAAGCCCGTTTGGGTAAAGTGAAAGGGTAGGGTGAAAGCTTCAAGACTAATGACTTAACCAAGCTACAAAACTGGCGTCTTTGCCCTTGCCTTTGCCAAAAACCTTCCCCTGGCAATAATGTTCCATTATTGCCAGTTTGTCGTTTTGAACAGATTTTCCCCGATTTTATTTCTCCATACCTCAAAAACATTTATCCTTTTAAAGTCGAATAGTTACAAACAAACCCTCGTATATCAATCTTTTTGGCACATATTTTGCTAATTTGTAGGGAAATCTGGAAAAATGGAGGCAATTCGATGTCCGTAATGGAAAAAGATCAAGTATTAACCACAGGCGATGCCATCGAATATCTGAAGATCTCCAAACCCACCTTCCTCAAGTATATCCGACTCGGAAGGATCAGGGCCATCAAGGCAGGAAAAGGGTGGAGGATACTCCAGTCCGAATTACTTCGTTTCTTAAAAGGGGAGGAGAATTGATGATGAGAGGCATTGGAAAAAGCATCACTTTCAAATGGATGGCCTTCTCCATCCTTCTGGCTACCATTCCCCTCGCCATTGCAGGGGGCAATATTTACAAGGTCTATCAGAAAGATATAAAGGAATCCGTGATCCAGATTCAGAAAGAGAAAGCCAGCATGGTGGTGGAGAGGACAAAGGGCT
>Ga0214473_10005961_pt1 | contig 14585 bp, 13 predicted proteins | sample RVTome_7_FD_203509 | JGI IMG/M metagenome (GOLD analysis project Ga0214473, IMG submission 203509) | Soil microbial communities from uranium-contaminated site in the Upper Colorado River Basin, Wyoming, United States - RVT98D197 | ecosystem: Environmental > Terrestrial > Soil > Contaminated >... | reverse complement strand
TCAGGCGGGCCCGCTGCCCTCGGTCGGAGACCAGGTCCGCCGGGGAAAGGCCTTCTACCGTCAGCGGCTGAAGGCGGAGAAATTCATCGCCTATTTCCAGACGTTCACGAACACCTACGCCCCGGTGGAGAAGCTCCGGTCTCTCTACGACGAGGCGCTCGCCGAGGAGGAAGTGATCGGGATGTCCATCGGGACGCGCCCGGACTGCGTCCCCGACGAAACGCTCTCCCTGATCTGCTCTTATGCGGAGCGGGATCACGTCTGGCTGGAGTTCGGCCTCCAGTCGATCCACAACCGGACACTCCGGGCGATCAACCGGGGCCACGACGCGGCCGCCTTTCGCGACGCCGTCCGGCGCGCCTCCGGCGGGCCCATCCTGATCTGCGTCCACATCATCGTGGGACTTCCCGGCGAAACCCGTGCGGAAATCCTGGAAACGGCACGGGCGATCGCCGCGCTTCCTATTCAGGGAATCAAGATCCACAGTCTTCTTGCTTTGAAGGGGACGGCCCTCGGCGAACGATACGGCAGGGGAGAGGTAAGCCTCATGACACGGGAGGAATACGTCGGGACCGTCTGCGACATCTTAGAGATCCTGCCGCCGGAGATGGTTATCCAGCGACTGACTGCGGACGGCTACCGGGACATTTTTCTCAGCCCGGCCTGGGCGGGAAACAAGCTTGCCGTCCTCAACGCGATCGACCGGGAGCTGGAGAAACGCGACAGTTGGCAGGGAAAGAAATGGAGAGGAAAATCATGATCGGCATCGTGGATTATCGGGCTGGAAACCTGACCAGTGTCGCCCGGGCGCTGGAATCGCTGCATGAACCCTGCATCATTACCAGTGATTGCAAATTATTGGATGACGCCAGCCATATCATCTTTCCCGGCGTCGGCGCCGCCGGGACGGCGATGGTGAATCTGCGCGAAAGCGGTCTGGACGTTCATCTGCGAAAATGGGTGCAGGGCGGAAAACCGGTCCTCGGGATCTGCCTCGGCACCCAGGTGATCTTCGACCGCAGCGAGGAGGACGACACCCCCTGCCTCGGGATCATCCCCGGCGAGGTCAAACGGTTCCCGGCGGATCTCCGGGAAGGGGAGCAGCGGCTGAAGATCCCCCACATGGGGTGGAACCGGGTCGCGTTCCGGAAGGGCCACCCGGTGTTCTCAGACATCCCGGAAGATGCCGAGTTCTATTTCGTCCATGCCTACTACCCGGCCCCGGCGGACGAAAGCTCGGTGGCGGGGTGGACCGACTACGGGATCCGCTTCTGCGCCGCCTTCGCCCGGGGAAACCTCGTCGCCGTCCAGTTCCACCCGGAGAAGAGCGGCAGGCCGGGTCTCGCCATCCTGGCCAACTTCTGCCGCTGGGGAGGGAAATATGCTCAGTAAACGGATCATCCCCTGCCTGGACGTCCGGGCAGGAAAACTGACGAAGGGCATAAAATTTCAAGGGAATATAGACATCGGCGATCCGGTCGAGGCGGCGCGCGCGTACTACGAGCAGGGGGCGGACGAGATCGTCTTTTATGACATCACCGCCTCCGCCGAGGGCCGTGCGATCATGATCGACGTAGTGAAAAGAGTGGCGGAAACGATCTTCATCCCCTTCTCCGTGGGGGGCGGCATCCGGACGGTGGAGGACATGCGGCAGGTGATCTTGGCCGGCGCGGAGAAGATCAGCGTCAACACGGAGGCGGTGAAGAATCCGACCCTCATCGCGGACGGGGCGAGGGCCTTCGGCAGCCAGTGCATCGTCCTCGGCATGGACGTCAAAAAAATTAGTGCAAATCCACAGGTTCCCTCCGGTTACGAGATGGTCATCCACGGCGGGCGGACCACAACCGGCATCGACGCACTCCGGTGGGCGAAGGAGGCGGAGCGCCTCGGCGCGGGGGAGATCTGCCTCAACTCGATCGACGCCGACGGAACCCGGGACGGCTATGAAATCGATCTGACCGCGCTGATCTCGAGCCAGGTGCGCATTCCCGTCATCGCCTCAGGCGGTGCGGGAAAGCCGGAGCATCTCCTCGATGTCCTCACCCGGGGCAAGGCCGACGCCGCCCTGATCGCCTCGATGGTCCACTACCGGACCTATTCCATCGCGGAGATCAAGGGCTTTCTTCATGAGCGCGGCGTGAAAACCAGGATGTATTGGTAAAGAGGGGGATGGTGCCCCTATCTTTTTCCATCCGGCCCTTGTCTGTGCTCCCGGCCGAGAGGCGGGGTTTCCCCTATTTGTCGCCTTGATAATTGTCCTTGACGACATTATATTAAATGCCATAAAGATTAAGTAGAATAAATCAACTTTTCCTCAAGGAGACAGAATATCGTGGATGCCAAGAGATATGAACTGAATGTCCAGCTGGCGCAGATGCTCAAAGGCGGCGTCATCATGGACGTGACCAATGTGGAACAGGCGAAGATCGCCGAGGAGGCGGGCGCCGTGGCCGTGATGGCCCTGGAGAGGGTGCCCGCGGATATCCGGCGGGATGGCGGGGTCGCCCGGATGTCGGACCCCGCGATGATCGCCGCGATCAAGAAGGCCGTCTCCATCCCGGTCATGGCCAAGGCCCGGATCGGACACTTCGTGGAGGCCCAGATCCTGGAGGCACTGAAGATAGACTATATCGACGAGAGCGAGGTCCTGACCCCCGCCGATGAGGAGTGCCATATCGACAAAACGCGCTTTGCTATCCCCTTCGTCTGCGGCGCCCGGAATCTGGGAGAAGCCCTGCGCCGGATCGCCGAAGGGGCGGCCATGATCCGCACCAAGGGCGAGGCCGGCACGGGCAACGTCGTCGAGGCGGTCCGCCACATGAGAACGATGAATCGCGAGATCCGCCAGCTCGCGGCCATGCCGGTGGAAGAGGTCACCGGTTTCGCCAAGGCCAACGGCATCCCCTATGAACTGGCCCTGAAGGTGAAGGAACTCGGCCGCATTCCGGTGGTCAACTTCGCCGCGGGCGGAATCGCGACACCGGCAGACGCGGCGCTTATGATGCAGCTCGGCTGCGACGGGGTCTTTGTCGGCTCCGGGATCTTCAAATCGGCGGCGCCGGCCGTTCGCGCCCGGGCGATCGTCAAGGCCACGGCTTATTTCAACGATCCGGACAGGGTCTTGGAAGCGTCGCTGGGACTCGGCGAGGCGATGCCGGGACTCGATATCGCGGCCATCCCCAAGGAACAGCTCCTGGCCGGACGCGGCTGGTAAGATGAACGGAAAACCCATCGGTGTTCTGGACCTCCAGGGGGGTGTCTGCGAACACATCGATCACCTGCAGCGACTCGGCATCGACGCCCGGCCCGTCAAGCAGGAAAAAGATTTTGATGGGTTGGCAGGCTTGATCCTCCCCGGCGGCGAGAGCACCTGCCTCGCCCGGCTGCTCCGCATCTTCACGATCGATGAGATCATCATCCGAGGATTCCGCGAGGGGATGAAACTCTGGGGCACCTGCGCGGGGGCGATCCTCCTCGCCGGAAAGCTCACGGGAGAGGCGCCGCATCTGGGCCTGATCGATATCGAGGTGCAGCGCAACGGCTTCGGGAGCCAGCTGGAGAGTTTTGCCTGCGAGTCATCCGTCCCGAAGATTTCACCCGATCCCGTGCCCCTGACCTTTATCCGCGCCCCCAAGATTCTGCGGGTGGGCGAGGGGGTGGAGGTACTTCTTCGGATGGACGATTTTATCGCCGCCGCCGAATCGCCGGAGGTCCTGGTGACTGTCTTTCATCCGGAACTGACGGAATGCCTCGCCTTCCACCGTTATTTTGCCCGCAAGTGCGGCCTTCACCCCCACGAGGAGGGAGATCTCGATCCTACCTGGGACAAGACAAGCTGGACGCGCCTGGCAAGGATTATTTAATCAGGTCAATCCGCTGGCGGATAGGAGATGCCTTTGCGGTCTCCCCCGCCGCTTCATAGAAGGCCTGCAGACGCTCCAGCCAAGCTATGAGCGCCCTCTTCCAGCCGTTTTGCGAAGCGGTTTCTACGGCCGTCCGGAGAATCGCTTCATTGATCGGGCGATGACGCACCGCAAGGCCCGCAGCGATCAGACGGGAGAGGGGATCGTTGATGGCTGCGATCGTCTTTTCCGCCCCGCCCACATCCCCGCTCTTAAACGCCGTCAGAAACCGCCGGTACTGCTCCGGCAGGAGCGAACCTTCCACCGCCGCCGCGTCTCCGGAAAGAAAAAGATAAAAGTTCCTGTTCGCGGGAATGGACTGCGCGGCTTCGACCCTCCGGTAATCGCCATCCTCCATTTCGCCCAGAACGGCCACCTGCAAGGCCAGCCGTGTCAGCCAGGCCTTCCCCAGGAGGTCCAGATCCCCGCCCTTTTTGATCTCCTCAACGGCCTTTTTGAAATGCAGCTCCGTGACGAGCGGCGTCCGGCCGGTCAGAAAATCCTGTTTGAACGTCTCTAACTGCTGGTGGCCCGCCGCGATCCACGCCGGCGCCGGTTTCGAACCGCAGCCAGCCAACAGAAGGGGAAGGATCAGCAGGCAGAGAATCTTCTTCATGGCAGTTTGATCTCCGGTTTGGCCTTGAAAGGAATCTTCCGGTCCAGCTCTTCGGCCAGGTTGCCGATGGCCGTGACCGCAGCATCCAGCTCGCTCCGGAGGACCTTCAGGTCTTTCGTGGAATCGGCGGCATCCGCACTCACCTTGTTGATGTTATCCAGGGTGGCGTCGATCTTCGCGAGTTTCGCCAGAAGGTCGCGGAGGATGTTCCGGACCAGCGGCAGGACGCCATCCGGGCCGTAGATCTCCTCCCCGGTCTTCCCCGTGATCGCATCGGCCTTCGCGAGGAGCCCGTCGAGACGAACCGTGATGTCCCGGACCTTTCCGATGGTTTCGTGAATCGATTTGACGCTTTTCGGATCGCCGACGGCCATCTCCAGGACGGATTCCTTCCTGGCGAAACGGGCGGACAGAGTCTCCGCGTTCTTCAGGATCCGGTTCACATCCCCCTTGGGATCGGCCAGGTTCGCGGTCACCTGCTCCACATTGGCCATGATCCGGTCCGCCTTGTCGATGATCGGCTTTGCCCTCTGGATGATATCATTGATATCGCTGGACAACGCGATCTCCGAAACGGTCCCGGGCGGGAGGGGAGGGCTGTGGGGGCTGCCGGCCGAGACGACGATCCGCGGCGAACCGATCAGGGGCTTCTCGAGGGTGAATTTGCTGTCCGCCCGGATCATCCGGTTATGACGCTCCGGGATCTCGATCTTGATCAGAACGGTCCCCTGTTCGTTCAACTCCAGCGAACTGACCCTGCCGATATTGAAGCCCCAGACGACGACCGGCATCCCCTCTGTCAGGCTCTCGCCCGTCTTCGAAGAGAGGGTGTAGGTGTAGACCTTGGCGAACGCGCCCTTCCGGTAGGCGACATAACCGATGGCAGCCATGATCAGCATCGCGGTGATGGTGATGAACAGGCCGACCTTGAATTCAATTTTCCGGGTCATCCGTTACCCCATAGCGTTCTTTTTGCCAACTATAATCAAAAATATCGACTTCTGCAATCAAATCGTCAACCTTGCGCAGGGCCTCCCACAGAAAACCGCCGTCCCGGAGGTGCGTCAGGATGCTGAAGGGCCGGTCCAGGACCACCACGGCCTCCCGGACCATCGCCGCCCGGAGTAACATGCCGCAGAAACGTTCCTCGGCGGTCAGGGCGGAATTCCGCTTCTCGACGATCGCCGCCAGATCGAAGCGTCCGAGGAGATCGAATATCAACGACCGCGCCTCCTGCCGGGGCATGTTTCGGTGGTACTGCGGAATCAGGGTTATATTGTTACAGACAGAGAGGTTGGAGATCAGAGGCGCTGTCAGGGACACGAGCCCCAGATGCGGCTTATTGGCCGCGGCGAATCTCTCCAGGGCCGCTTCCAGATCCTTTTCGCCCGCAAAGAGCTTCAAATGAACCTTACGATCGATGACAGCACCTCGATGACCACGATGGCCAGAAAGACCTTGACCATGCCGTTTAACACCGCAATGGGAATGCTCGTCAGCTCCTGCGAGGCATTCAATCCGAGACGGATCGGGATCAGGGTAATGAAAAAACCGAAGGTTGCGCACTTGATCAGCACGACGATGACATCCGCCAAATCGGCGGAACGCAGCAGGGCGCCAATATAGGCGTCCACGCTTGTACCGAAGATCAAGCTGGAAACCAAAAGTCCGATGGAGAGGACCACCAGCGAAAAAAGGCCGCTGAGCAGGACCATAGAGATCATCCCGCTGAGGATCCGCGGGATGAAAAGGTAACGGATCAGATCGATATTGAAGCTTTCGAGCGTATCGAGTTCCCGGTTTACCTTCATCACGGCGATTTCGGCATTGATGGCGGAGCTGGAACGGAGCGCGATGAGCAGCACCGTGATAAAGGGCGATATCTCCGTCACGATGAACCCCATCAGCAGATGCCCCAGGTATTCGGTCAGCCCCAGGTTCTTGATCACCTGAAAGGCCATGCCGTTGACCAGTGATCCGAAAATGACGGCTACGAAGAGAAACAGCGGCAGGATCTGCACGGCGGTAAAGTAGATCTGGTTGATGAAGACCATGCGCGAGGCACTGTTGTACGACCGTTTTTCGAACATCCGGAGAATCACCCGGGCGGCAAACGTTAGCGTGCCGCCCAGGGAAGAGGACGTATTGATGGTGAACCGGCCGATGCTTTCAATAGCTGCGATCATGACGCACTCGTAAACCGTCGCTTAGGATTCTAAAAAAATTTGTGAAATTTTAGCACAACCGGCCTGTGCCTGCAAACGGGAACTTATCGAGGCCCTTGCCGGTCAGGGCGCTGTCGAGCAGTTGCAGGGGGTGAAGGACGGCGATCCGATCCTGTTCGTCCATATTGCCGCCGATCGTCACCCGGCATCCCGGACATCCCGTGGCAACGACACGGGCGCCCGTCTCGCGAATGCGCTTTATCTTTTTTTCCGTGATTCCTTTTGCAATCTCGGGGAAATCAAACTGGAAGGTCCCGCCTCCCCCGCAGCAGGCGTTTGCCTCTTCCATCTCTACATATTCGACCTGAGGCAATGCCTGGAGGATCTTTCTCGGAGCGCTGCTCACCCCTTGAGCGCGAACCAGGTGGCAGGGGTCATGATAGGTCACCCGGATCTTCTCACTTGTGTAGTCCCTGCGCAGGGGAAGCTCATCGATCCTTTCGGCAACATACTCCATGACATCCTGCGTCTTTCCTTTGAGGATCTCTGCCTGGGTGGTGTCCAACCCCTTCCGTTTCAGCAGGTCGACATACTCCTTCCGGAAGGCGGCGCCGCAGGTGGCGCAGTCAACCAGTACGGCATCCACACGGGCCCGGGACAGGGTGGAGATATTCTGCTGCACATTCTTCAGGGGGAGATCTCCCTCCCCCGACAGGATCGCGGCGATTCCACAGCAGTCCTCGGCCGCGGGAATCTCAATCTCCAGACGGAGCTTCTTCAGGACGTTAACGACCGCCTGTCCTACGTCTCCCGCGAAATAATTGGTGAAACAGCCCGTAAAATAGAAAATTCGGCCCTTCGGTTCCCCGTCGGGGCAGATCACCCCGGCAAATTGATCCCGAAAGGGCCTGGGGTTGACCAGCGGTAGTTTTCCGGCCGGGATGTTTCCGATCCGCATCCCCTTGGCAAGGTTCTCTATCAGCCAGTTGCGCCCGAGCCTGGCGAAGATAATCGAGGAGTGAAGCAACTTCTCATTGGTCAATAACTGGAAAACCAGACGCTTCTTCCAGTTGAGCCCATACTGTTTAACCAGCTCCGCCCGCAAGTTGTTAAAGACCTGATCATGTCGCACGCCGCTCGGACAATTCACCACGCAGGTCTCACACAGAAGACAGGTCAGGATGATCTCTTTAAACCGTTCCGAAAGGGGAATTTTCCCCTCCAGGAAGTACTTTACCAGTTGAATCCTGCCCCGGGGGGTTGCGGCCTCGATCAACACCTGCTGGTAAACCGGACATGACGAGGCGCAGAGCCCGCATTTATTGCAGCGATTGACAATATCCTTCGTCTCTTGCGTTTCCCGATGATCCATCCACCAACTCCGACGGCTACGTAAAAAGTCCGGATGCTGCGTTGCGCTTCATCCTTCCCCTGCTTTCGCAGGGGCAGGCTTATTGCGGCGTACGCCACAGTACGCCTCATCGCGTGGGGACGGATTTCAAATCCGTCCCCACGCGCGCCTTGCCTGCGGACTTTTTACGAAGCCGTCCCCAATTCAAGGCTTTTGAGATTTTTTACGAGAGCGCAAACTCCAGGTCCGGTTACACGATCAGGACGACTTTATCCGGGTTCAAGATATTCTGCGGGTCAAAGGTCTTTTTGATATTCCTCGTGATCTCCATCGCCACCTCCCCAAGCTCAAACGGGAGAATCTCTCTCTTGGCGATCCCGATGCCGTGCTCCCCGGTCAGTGTGCCCCCCAGTTCCACGGCCTTGAGCGAGATCTCGTCGATGGCCTTCACCACCCGTTTCATCTCTTCCTGATCACCGCTGTCCGTAAGAATCAAGGGATGGATATTCCCGTCCCCGGCATGGGCGACCACGGGAATGAGCAGTTGATACTTCTCGGCAATCCTGGTCACCTCCTGGAACATGGCCACCAGATTTCCCACCGGAACGGTGCAATCCTCGGCGATCGCGGTGGGTCTTAGCCGCGCCCCGGCCCCATACGCGGAACGCCGGGCTTTCCAGATCTCATCGTTCTCTTCCACTGTTCCGGCGACTTTGACCTCATGGGCTCCCATTTCCCGGCAGAGCTGGGTGAGCCGCCCGGACTCTCCGGCCACCGCCGCTTCCGGGCCGTCGACTTCAATCAGCAGCAGGGCCTCCGCTTCGCGGGGAAGGCCCAGACGCATATAGTCCTCGATGACGTTGATGGAAACCTTGTCCATGATCTCCAGCGCCACCGGCAGGATCCCGATTTCGAAAACTTTTGAAATGGTCCTTCCGGCGTCGCTCAGGTTTTGATAGACAGCCTGGAGCGTCCTTTTGGTTTCGGGAAGCGGAATCAGCTTCACCGTGATTTCGGTGATCAATCCGAGGGTCCCTTCCGAGCCGCAGAACAGTTGCGTCAGGTTGTATCCCGTCACATTCTTGAGGGTCTTCCCCCCGGTGCGCAGAACCTCCCCGGAGGCGAGGACGACCTCCAATCCGAGGAGGTAATCCCTGGTGACGCCGTATTTGACCGCCCTCGGCCCGCCCGCATTCTCAGCCACATTCCCTCCCATGGTTGAAACCGCCATGGAGCCGGGGTCCGGGGGGTAATACAACCCCCTTTTCGTGAGCTCTTTCTGGAACTCCATGTTGATCACGCCGGGCTGAACAACGGCAACGCGGTTCACTTTATCGATCTCGATAATCCTATTCATCTTTGTGAAGACCAGGACGATCCCTCCCCGGGTGGGTACGGACCCTCCGGCGAGGTTGGTCCCCGCGCCGCGAGCCGTAACCGGAATTCTTTCCCGGGAGGCCACTTTCATGATCCGGGAGACCTCTACCGTGCTGACCGGCAAAAGCGCCGCTTCAGGCTGCCCCTGAACCATAAAGGCGTCGTACGAATACAGGAGAAGATCTTCCTCATTGTCGAAGAACCTTCCCTCGCCCACAATCGCTTTAAGCTCGTCTTTGACCACTTGACTGAGCATCGTCGATTATCCTCCCTGTTTTTCGGGGACAGATTTGAAATCTGTCCCCGAAAAACGGTCCCCGAAAATTTATCCTCCGGCCTTTACCTGCTCCACGATCTCCTTAAATTCCTGCTCGGTAAGCACGCGTTTCAGATCATGGGAGCGCCTCTTGACCTGGTTGAGGACATCCATTCTCTTGTCCTCGGCGATTTCGAGGCCAAGTTTCTCCGCCCAGGCCATAATATTGTCCACACCGCTCTTTTTGCCCATGATGATTTCGGGCTTGGCGTGGCCCACAAACTCGGGCCGGACAGGAAACACGGTCGTCGGGTGCTCCTTGAAGGCGTTCCTATACCAGCCGGTGACGATCCCCGATTCGACGGTATAGGCCTTCTCGCCGACAAAGGGGCGCTGGGGCGGAACTTCCAGACCGGAAAGATCCATGACAAGCCTGGAGAGCTCATTGAGCTTGCCGTAGTTGATGCCCACGTCGATCCCGTACATCATCAGCAGGGCCAGCACCGTCTCTTCCATGGCGGCGTTTCCGCACCGCTCTCCGATGCCCCCCACCGTGGAATGGATGACTTCCGCTCCCGAAAGAACCGCCATGATCGTATTGGCCACCCCGAGACCGAAGTCCGAGTGGAAGTGGATCTCAAGGGGCTTCGCTACCCGCTCTTTCACCTTCCGGGTGAAGTAGCTCGCGGCCTGGGGGGAGAGTACGCCAAAGGTATCGACCAGGGTGAAGGCATCCATGTGCCCCTCCGTGGCTACCCGCTCCACCAGGTTGAGCAGGAAGTCCATTTCAGTCCGGGTCCCATCGATGGTGAAGAAGACCGTGTAAAGGCCCTGCTGTTTGGCACAGGCCGTCGCCTTGATCGACAGATCGATGGCTTTCTCGAGGGGCCACCTGTAGGCCTGCTCCACCATGTGGGCGCTGGCGGGAATTTCAATGACGATGCCGCTCACACCGCAGTCCGCCGCCCTCTTCACATCGTCCACTATGCAGCGGCTGAAGCAGAAGATCTCCGGTCCGAGATTGCGCTTCACGATCTCTTTGATCGCGGCTTCATCCATGGGGGAGACGGCCGGCATGCCCGTCTCGATACGGTGTACACCCGCTTCCGCCAGCTTTTCGGCAATCCGCACTTTATCATCCCTGGTGAAAACAATCCCTGCCTGCTGTTCTCCGTCGCGCAGGGTCACATCGTGAATCTTCACCTTCTTGGGCGGGTTGAAGTTCTTCGTCACCTCCTCAACATAGTTCCAGGGACTTACAAACCAGTTATCCGTCTTCCAGGGCGTATCTTTGGGACTCAAATTGGCTCTCATACGATTCTCCTCTCACTCCTTCTATCGTGAAGTCATTAAGAAATACCGAGAGTTTTGTCAATGTTTTATTTCGGCGCAAACCGCGGAAGATGACTTAAAATGCTGAGAGAGGCGACGTCATGGTCCATAGGGAGGCTCTGTACGGCGAATGGAAAAAGCCTGCCCTTTTTCGCAGTTTAAAATGAGGAAGGCCATTGACAAAATCCATTTAAAGTTTATATTATCAGAGTTATTTCAAATAAAACCGCGATGCGAAGTGCCGTGGTCAGTTGCCCGCAAAGCGAACCTGCAACATGTTGGAGGAAAATATGAAGGAAGATAAAGGCAGAAAAACATTTATCATGTTTCTGTTGGCCTTTCTGATCGGGTTTTTCGTGGTGTCGATTATGGAGGTCCTGCGCTCGTCTTTTGTACCGACGGCGCCCGGACCGGATGTGCAGGTGGCCTCTGCGCTCCCCACCGGCGAAGTCTCACGCACACCCGTATCATTTGCGGATTTGGCCGAGAAACTGAAACCGTCCGTGGTCAACATCAGCACCACCAAGACGGTCCGCGGCGGCGGATCCCGCTCCCCCTTCGGCCAGGGAACACCCTTTGACCGTTATTTCGGCGGGGACGATTTCTTCGAACGTTTCTTCGGTGATGTTCCCCAGCGGTCGTTCAAGCAGAGGAGTCTCGGTTCGGGATTCATCATCAGCCATGACGGTTATATTTTCACCAACAACCACGTCGTGGAGCAGGCCGACAAGATCATCGTGAAACTGTCCGACGGCAAGGAATATGAGGCGAAGGTCATCGGCAAGGACGCCAAGACGGACATCGCCCTGATCAAGATCAAGCCGGATGACAGCCTCCCGGTCGCGGAAACGGGCGATTCGGACAAGCTCCGCGTCGGCGACTGGGTAATGGCCATCGGCAACCCCTTTGGCCTGGAGCAGACCGTCACCGCAGGCATCGTCAGTGCGAAGGGCCGCGTCATCGGCGCCGGTCCCTATGACAACTTTATCCAGACCGACGCCTCCATCAATCCGGGAAACAGCGGCGGTCCGCTCTTCAACATGGAGGGCAAGGTCATCGGCATCAATACGGCCATCGTCGCCCAGGGGCAGGGGATCGGTTTCGCCATCCCGATCGGCATGGCAAAAAGCATCCTGCCCGATCTTAAGGCGAAGGGGAAGGTCACCCGCGGCTGGCTGGGGGTGTCCGTTCAGGATATCACCGAGGAGATCGCCAAGAGCATGAAGTTCAAGGACCGAAGCGGGGCTCTGATCGCCGATGTGTTCAAGGGGGATCCCGCCGACAAGGCCGGCCTGAAATCGGGCGATGTGGTGACCGAGATCAACGACAAGAAGATCAGGGACACGCATGAACTGCTGATGCTGATCGCCGGATTCCGCGTCGGGGAAACGGTCAGGATAAAGGTCCTCCGGGAAGGACAGGAGAAGCTCATCAACATCACTATCGCCGAGCGGAAGGAGCAGGCGGAAATCGCCGCGGCAGGCGAGGCAGGCGAGGCCTTCGGCATGACGGTACAGGAGATCACGCCGGAGATTGCAAAGCATCTGGGATTGGCCATCAAAAAGGGCGTTATAGTGGTGGACGTTCAGGAGGGTAGCGTAGCCGACGAGGTCGGCATCCAGCCGCAGGACATCATCCTGCAGGTCAACAAGATGAAGATCGAGACCATGAAGGATTATACCCGAGAAATCGGCAAGGCGGCGGCAGGGAAAAACGGCATCCTGCTCCTGATCAAGCGGGGAAAGTCGACCTTCTTCGTGCCGCTGTCGAAGTAGAGCGAATGGGGACAGATTTGAAATCTGTCCCCATTTCTCGTAAGGGAAACTGAGGAAAGCCGGATGGGATGCCGCGAAGATCTGTTGAGCATCTACGAAATCCTGAATGCCCATTTCGGCGATCTTCACTGGTGGCCTGCCGACGATCCCTTCGAGGTTATGGTCGGGGCGATTCTGACCCAGAACACAGCCTGGACGAACGTCGAGAAGGCGATTGCCGCACTCAAGGAGAGGCGGCTTCTCTCTCCCGGGGCACTGTCGCGGTTGGGTGAAGAAACCCTGGCCGGCATCATCCGGCCGTCCGGCTATTATCACATCAAGGCAAAGCGCCTGAAGGCCTTCGTTCGATTTTTCCTGGATGAATTCGAGGGGAGCGTGGAGGCGATGAGCGTAGGGGATACTCCTCTCCTCCGGAAAAAACTGCTCCGGGTCCCGGGCATCGGCCCGGAGACCGCCGACAGCATCCTGCTGTTTGCTTGTCAAAAACCTGTCTTCGTCAGCGATGCTTACACGCGCAGGATCCTCCATCGCCATCGCCTGGTTCCTGAAGACGCGGATTACGACCAGATCCAGACCCTGTTCATGGCCAACCTCCTGCCCGATGTCTCCCTCTTCAACCAGTTCCATGCCCTGTTAGTGCAGACGGGAAAGATCTTCTGCAGAAAGACGCCGCTATGCGATCCCTGCCCGCTGAGAATCCTGCCGGCGGAAACGGTTTCCTTATGAGACCCGAAGAAGATATTCGCCAATGCGGGATCTCTCTTGTTATTTCGAAGCAGCCCCTACGTCTTGAAGATTGCCGCGTCGGCCTCCTGCCTCCGGGCAATCAAGGAGAGGAGAGAGATGCAGGTCTCCTTATGGGAGACGGAGGGGGGCGCCCATGGAGCTGATCGCTCACGCCGGAGCCATCCATCTGCACTCCGCCTATTCCTTCGACGGCCGCGTCCCGATAAATGAAATCATCGCGGCCGCGCGACAAAACGGCATCGACTTCCTGCTGCTGACCGATCACGCGACGCTCCGGGCAAAAGACGAGGGGCTCGAAGGGTGGCATGACGGCGTCCTCGTCATCGTCGGCGAGGAGATCGCGCCCCGTTTCAACCACTATCTGGCCTTTGGGCTTTCGGAACCGGTTTCGACCCTGAAGGACTCCCCGGATATCCCTCCGCAGGCCTATATCGACCGCGTGCAAAGCCAGGGGGGGATGGGCTTCATCGCCCACCCGGACCACGAGGGGGCCGCGTTGTTTCACGTGGAACATTACCCCTGGACCGACTGGACCGTCATCGGTTATACGGGCCTGGGGATCTGGGACTTCATGACGGACTGGCAGAACAGCCTTTCCACCCATCTCCGGGCCATCCTGAGCTACGCCTTTCCCGCCTTTTTTCTCTGTGGCCCCTCCGCCAAAACCCTTGAACGCTGGGACCGCCTGACGCAGGAGCGCCGCGTCGTCGGGATCGGCGAGTTGGACAACCACGACAGCCTGAAACAGCTATTGGGGATCCATGTTTCCGTGTTCCCCTTCGCCAGGGTTTTTAGCCTCATCCGGACTCACGTTCTGACCGAAAGCCCCTTCTCCGGAAACATCCGGGCTGACATCGCCTTGCTCTTAGGAGCCCTGAAAAACGGCCGGGTGTATGTCTCGCTCGACTATTTCCGGCCGGCAACCGGATTCTCCCTGATCCTGACGGAGGAGGGGAGAAGCGCCACGATGGGCGATGCATTCCCCCTGGCGCGCTCCGCAGAGCTCACGATCCGCGTCCCCCACCGGGCGCGTATCCGCCTGATCAGAAACGGCGTCCTGTTCC
>Ga0214473_10005960_pt1 | contig 14586 bp, 12 predicted proteins | sample RVTome_7_FD_203509 | JGI IMG/M metagenome (GOLD analysis project Ga0214473, IMG submission 203509) | Soil microbial communities from uranium-contaminated site in the Upper Colorado River Basin, Wyoming, United States - RVT98D197 | ecosystem: Environmental > Terrestrial > Soil > Contaminated >... | reverse complement strand
CGACCTGCAGCAAACCTACATCGACCGTTCGGAGCTAATGGACCTCGAAACCTACCGCCGCCGCCCCTTCTATCACAAGATTTTGGAAAGCTTTGCGCGCTTGCTTGGCCCGTTGCTATGAGCGAACCCACCAGAACGCACTTTCGCACAGTGACTTCGAAATCCTCGTCGTCAAATCTGCAGTGCCGCGCTTAATGCTCCCTGTTGGACTCGAACCAACAACCTACTGATTAAGAGAACAGAAGTCTCGTGCGAAATCCCTGGAAAAATAGATCGATCGATTTCCAAATATAGCAGGGATTCGCACCGGTTCCATTGGTTTCCTGACCGGAATACTGACTGCAAGCGCTTCAAGAGTTGCGCCGCCGAGATCGGGCAAGCCGAAAGGTAATCGATGCCAACAATTCCAGGATAAGCAGGACTCCTGTCGCCGGCTCAGGGACGACGCTATTCGCACCGGCACCCGAGTCGCTGCCGGTTGATTCGCCGAAGTGGTTTTTCCAGCGGGTGTAGTCGTCTGGGCCGACGCCGGCGGTGTCGTCGTTGGGAAGCGCGGTCGGGCTGTCGAGGTTGTTGCGCCAGACGGTGTAGTCGGCGGCGTTGACGATGTTGTCGTTATTGTAGTCGCCATCCAAGTCCGCGTCCTCGACAGTAAAAGGCTCGTAAACCACCGCACCCACGGTACCGACTTCCCCACCTGCCAAAAGGAATTCGAACGTCAAGTCCCTGGCCGCGGCCGGGTTGAATATAGTGCCCAATTCATACGAGGCTTGCGGAGCAAGGGTTGTAAATGAACCGATACCGCCCTTGAGTTCCCCAATCTGCGACGCGCTGGGATTTAACAGTTCTAACCAGTCTCCGCCAGCAGCATTTTGGTCATCGAGACTGTTCCAACTGCTGGGCGTTAACGAGGCAGTGGAGCTGACTACATAACCTTCAATATCAACGGTCGTATTCGACGTGTTGCGGAGTTTAGTTACACCCGAAGTCGGATCAATCTGTAGCAAGAGGTTGTTCACCTTCGTGCCCGTGTAGTTGACGATGCCGTCGACGATTCGACCATTGTCGTCGGTATAGGAGAACGTGATGTCGTTCACGTTTCCGGCGAACGTCCCGGCCAGCGCGTTGTAGATTGACCCCAAAGATACTGAGGCCCCACCGCTCGCTGTTCCGTTGCCGCTAGGGTGCAATTCGGAGATGCTGCCTGTGTTAGCTGTCGATTCGTTCCAACCGCCCCCCAATGCCCCCTGATCGGTCAAGCTGTTCCAGTTGCCGGCAACAAGTCTTCCCTGCGAGGAGAAGATCGAGTAGTTGTCCAAGCTGATGCTGGAACCACCAGGGTGCGTGATGGAGATTTGTCTTGTGTTGCGGTTGACGTTGAGAACGAGCACCTCTGCAAGTTCCAAATCAAGCCGCTGCCGATTGCCGGCAATGGGAACCACGCGGGTCATCAACCGCCGGTTGAAGGGCAATGTGAGGGCCGACGTGATATTGGCAAATTCCCCAACGATGGTATCGGCCTGCATTATTCCCCAGGAGTTACCAACGACGGGAAAGGGCCCTGTGAAGACGGGTGTGAGCGTCCCGCCCAGGATGGCATTTTGACCAGCATTCAACGAGCCGCTGTTCGCTCCGTTGATTTGAGGACTATACACGCCGGCCCCAAAAGTGATGGAGCCCGTCGAGGTGAAGGCCGCGTTGGGGAACACGCGGGTTGTACCCTGAAATGCTGCCGCGGGGACGTTCACGGTCGCCGTACCCGCCGCGGTACCACCAATAGTGATCGTGTTCAAGGCATTGGGAAAGGAGCGGAGCAGTCCCTGGGTTGTAAGTGTGCCACCTGGAAGCACATTGAGATTCGCCAGGTTGCCGCCGCCATTGACCGTGACCGACCCGTCCCAGAGACCATTGATGGAAACGATGACATTCAATAGGCCCCCGCTGCGCACTTCAGCCACACCGTCTTGAATCAACACCGCGCCGGGAGGCGGGGGATTTCCAACCCCGAAGCCGACGAAAGCCGTGCCGCCGCTGGCGATCACGGCGCGCTCGTCGAACTGACTGGCATCGGGACGAGAATTCGTGCCATTGACGGGATCGAACCAGTTAGCATCGTTGTTCCACGTCTGTGCATTAGATGGAACGAATTCGTAAGAGACTTGAACCTGCCCGAATGCGGAGATCGCCGACAAGCAGGTCAACGCCGCCGCTGCAGTCAAGAAGAGTGGAATTTGTTTCATAGCAAGTTGCTATCAATTGCCGTGAGTCATTCGGAGTGACAACGATCAAATGCCCGGAGCGATATGCTGTTTGCGTTACATCAGTTGACGTGGTTCGATATGGGATTCCGAGGGTCAATCCTCTTATCGACGCGCCCTCCCGATGAATCCGAACACCATCGCCAGCAGGAGGAACCCGCCAGGCTCGGGAACAATAACACTTGATGTGTCGTCGGAAAGTGGAACGGGATAGTTATCTTTCCATATCCGGTAGTCGTCGAAATCGACAAAGCCATCGTTCGTTAGATCGCCGAACGTTCGGCCGGCTACGGCTTCCCGGAAATTAGTGCGGATCAAGAGCAGGTCGACTAAGTCAACATCTGTGTCGAGATCAACGTCGCCGGGCTGAGCCGAAGGGACTATTTGAAAATCATCAAAATCGTGTGTGCCGCCAAGATTGAACGAAGGAGCATAGGGAGGACCGTAAGTCACCACCAAGCCCGCTCCCGTGATATTGCCCACTAAATCGGAGGCGGCAGTACCGCCGATCACCGCGGCTGTCGTGTCGGAACCAGTCCCGGTCACCGTCAGGTTATCCCATCCCGATGCCGCAGGATTAAAGTGCAATTCGTAATTGGCGAATGGACCGAAGGGGGTGGTCGGGACATTCAGAATTGTCTTTGACGAATACCAGCTCCCCCCATTGATCTGAACGGCAAACCGTGACCGCACCTCTTCCGGACTGTAGCCGTTGCGAATGTCTATGAAAAATGAAACGCCGAAAGGATAGGCAGTCGGATCGACCGTGGGAAAAGCCTGACCGGTCGCACCCGTGTCGAGCGTGGTCGATGTGTAGAAGGCCTCGGTCGTAATCGCGTCGGAAAACGCGTACACCACGCCGTCATTTTCCACGAAGATTCTGTTCGGTTGAGCGATGAGATCATTGGCCCAACCGATCGAACTGATCGGCGCCGCCATCGTGGTCGGTCCAAAAGTTTCGGTGTAGAGGGCCTGGCCAAGCGCAGCCGGGGTAAACATCAATGCGCCCAAAATCGAAATCCATAGCTTGTTTGCGTTCATGTGATGATCGTGCTCCCTTACGGGTGTCCCACAACTCAACCATCTCTTGCTTATCTTCTTCCATCAGGATTATTTATGCCGTCCCGCTGCCCCGAATCCGCAGATTCAAGGGACGACTCTTGCTCAACGCCCCTCTATCCCGCTATCGACGCGTTAATCTCTTAACGCGCCGTCGCGCCGCTGTTGACGACCATACGACTAATCCCACCAGTGCCAATACGGCTCCGCCCGGCTCGGGTAAGGCCTGAATGCCGGCCAGTGGGCCGACAAAGTTGGACTTCCACTCACGAAAATCGATAACATTGACCATGCCATCGTCATTGAGGTCCCCATCGGTGCGCGAAGTGACATTGGTGAGATAGTTGTTCTTGATAATCGTGTAATCATCAATCGTAACGCCGCCCACGCCATTGACATCGCCCGGGACCAAGTGCGACACAACCTCGATATAGTCGTACCACACAATCTCGGCCCCCAAGATGGGCTGGGTTGGCGCATTGACCGAGTTGACATTGACAAATCGCATCACCGTCACCAAGCCGAGGCCCGTGATATCGCCGGAAAGACTGGCGCCGGCCGGAGCGCCCAGGAGGACACCTCCATCAAACAACGTGAGCGAGCGCCAATTCGCCGCGGCGGGATTATACGACAAGAGATAGCGCTGCCAAGGATCTTGATTATCTGTCGTCGAGAAGGCCCGATCCGAGGCATACCACTGACCACTCACCTGAACTGCCACGTGAACATCAATCGTCGACGCCACGGCAATGGCGTCCTCAGTTTGCCACCACGAAATGTCTACACCTGCCGCCGGATTGATGGGAGCGAACTCGGTGGTCCAGATAGCCTGGGCGTTGTTGAGGCTCATGAAATGGAAGACTGCTCCTGAATCAATGCCGTCCGGAGTCACCGCTTCGTTGGACACGTTATTTCCCGTGTGATCGAACAATCCCGCGGCATTCAACGCGGCCGACGTGTTATTCCATCCGACTGCCGTCAGATCCGCTCCTTCAGCAAAAGATTCCGAATACAATTGAGCCGCGACTGGTCGTGCCACGAGCAGCATCACCACACCGAATGTCAAAATCGCGAACACACGTCCTTTAAGTCGCATCAAAGATACCTCCCAAGGTCGTTGAGCAGCGAAGAATAACTTGCCCGCCGCGCAAAGCAGATATGACCCTGACTGATAGGAATTATAATCCCCATCGAGGCCTGATTTTAGGCTTCGATTGGCCCAGCGGTCAATTATTTTCCCGCTTTTTATCGGTCGTCGGCGATTGGGAGACGTGCCGCGACTCCAAAGTCGAACGGGAGCGACAAAAAGCCCCAAAGCGAGCAGTAAAGCCGCAGCCGGTTCCGGGACGGTTGAGGCACTGGCGGACTTTGGCGAGCTCGGCTCGACTGAGCTCGCCGAAGTCAGTCGAGTCGAGCCAGTGGCACCGGAGTCGCTGCCGTTGTTCCAGAACTTGTCCGCGGCTTCGACCGGCGCGGGCATATACAACACTGCAATCAACCCGAGCAAGCGACGCGTCCGGCCGCGGCGCGGAACAAAGCGACTGGCCATCGAAACCTCCGTTCAGCACGAGAACGTCGGCGTAGCCGTCTACGAGCGAATTCCATTCAGCTTTGCCGACCGAAGAACTACGGAGACATAGACGCCTGGATTGTAAACGTGGGCACCGGCAGATTCAAGAAACAGCTTCGGGAGGGGAGTCTTGTGCCGCCTTCGCGGAGCACGCGGCTGCGAGCAGCTGCCGATTCGTCACGCGCAGAAGCAAGAATCCACCAGAAACGCACTGATTCGAATCAGTTGCTCTGTGCTGATCTCCGGACAAATCGAGAACTCGCAAATCTTTTACGGAGAACGAGTTAGTGCTCCCTGTTGGAACTGAACAACAGTCGGAATCATCGGGAAATACGCCGGTTCCGTCAATGGGCGGCGCAGAAAGCGGCGCAGTTGACCCCGAACTCTCGATTCTCCTCGACCTTTGGCCGAGACTCCCCCTGCTGATTAGAGCACTTATCGTCGAAGTCGCTCGGGGAGCAATTCCTACGCATCGGCTGTAATCGACACATCTTTGGATGGCGGCATTTTTCTTGGATCACCACGCTGGCGTCAAACGAGATGACCGCAATCTATCGCCAAAAGACGTTTGACGCTCAGCTATGAACAATGGCGGATCGCGTTCACGATTGGCTGAAGGGTGGCGCGACGCTCCATTGGTCGCTTTACCGCGATTGGCCCTAATTCGACCGCATCCGACCAAATCTGGTGCCGATCTGGGGGCTACGGCGTTCTGCCTTCGTCTGCCTGAAAACGCCTCATGACGTCTTGCCGTGCACATGCTGTGCGTTGGGGTTCGATTGCTCGTGCGTTTGAAATGGTATAATGTCGGCGGTTTCAATCTCAAATTGTTGGGGCGTGGCGATGAATTACCCCATTTTTCGATTGTGTGGCCTGATTGTATTGCTGTTCCCAGCCAGCGTAGCGAACGGACTTGTCGTTCGATTGCAAGGAGTCGGAATGGGTGACTTGCCGGAAGTCTACTACACCGTTGGGAGCAGCACGCCGCTAGAAATAGTATTTGAAGTGGCAAACGATACGATGGTCGAATCCGCACCAATCGTGTTCTGGCAGATGAATTTCGGCGTCAGCGATAGCCCAATGTCCGCCGGAAGTCTAGCGTTCGAGTCTTTGTCGGCTCCGAATGGATCGTTGTTCGGACCCGATCCCGGTCCTTTGACATTTGATGGCCTCCCAGCCGGCGAAATAATTGCCAGCGACGCAGATACGAGCGCCGAGTTTGCTGGTGTAGAAGTTTCCGCACATACGGCGATCCCGATGGTCGCTGTTGGTCTGTCGGCATCGAGTGACGCCAATGGCACGTTTACTCTTTGGGGCGCTGCCTTTGATTCCGACGATGTCGACCATTCATCGTATTGGATAGATGCAGTGGACTTTGAGCCGACGGCCTTTGCCAACCCGTTGGCGGCCGGTCAGCGAATGGAGCTTGTCACGGTTCACGTAATCGGGCAACGAGAATTGTTCGGCGACTATAACGGAAGCGGTACCGTGGATGCTGCCGACTATACAGTTTGGAGAAACGGACTCGGTTCCAGTTTCACGATTGCGGACTACGGCGTTTGGAAACAGCACTTCGGGGAATCACGATTTACCGGCGCAAGTTCCACATCCGTTCCTGAACCCGACAGTTTATGGCTCCTGTTAGTCGGTATGCTAATTCACGCCATGCGGAGGTCCTTGGGGATTTCGACCATCTCTTCATGTTCTGCTTCGTAGCGAGCAACCATGTTCCGGGCACGTTGCGCAACGAGCTGTCGCAATCTTTCTGGTTGAAGGACTTCGGCTTGGTCGCCGTATGCGAGAATCCACCAGATAATCTCGTTCAAACCCGAGACTTGTGCATGGAAGATTAGCGATCCGTCGTTATCGAACTCTAGTTGCTGCGTCTTGTGCCATTTCACGTCGGCGACGCTACGCGCGACCATCGGTGTGAATTTTACCGTTATCGCAAAGTCGGGGCCTGGTTCGGGATTCAAGACCCAGGCATTTCTTAGGTAACGCGCGATATTAAAGTCTCTGGGCACAGAGAATTTCTTTTCTAGGCATTCGATCGAGACTATCCGGCTTAAATTAAACGTCCGAATTGCGCCATCGAGAGACGACCGACCGATCACATACCAACTATGCCGGCGAAAGAGCAGAGAGTATGTGCGAAAATTGGTCGAGATTGTGCCTTGATGTGGTCCAGCATCATATTCAAGCTGGACGACTTTGCCGGCGGTTCGCGCATCGACCAATTCTTGGTAGATTGTTGCCTTTGCATCAAGTACCCCGACCGGAGTCGGACTGATATGAATTGCCTGTCGCAGCATGCGCAGTTTTTCTTTGACTGGATGCGGGAGACCGTTCGCAAGTTTGAGCGCAGCGGCGCGAGCGGGCTCGTAAAATGGCAAACGATCGGATCGCCCCAATTCAATTGCCATCGCTATAAGCGACAGCGATTCCGCCGGAGTCAGATTGGTTGGCGGCAAGCAATATGAGTTGGGAATCGAATAATGATCGTACTCTGAATCATAGCGAAGTGGCAGTCCCGCAGCGCGCAGCGCTTCGATGTCACGGAACACTGTCCGCCGGCTAATCCCGCATGCTTTGGCAATTCCTACTGAATTCTGCCGGGTTCCCGAATGAAGAACTTGAAGCAGACTTAGCAGACGAGTAATGCGTTTGACGTTCATCGCAATTAGGCGGAGTCCAGGGATTCCATCCGGTCTACGAAATCCGCCTCGACGATGGGGTCAGGAAGCATTCCATCAAACGACACTTCAAATTCGGTAATCGCCAATCCTTCGTTGTCGCTGTGGCAAACGCTTTGGCGGCCGACTTCGTTTATGCGATCGCATTCACTGTCGTCCGTTGCCATTCGCATCCTTCCCAAGAATTCGCCCCCTTAATAAGCCGAGAATCACCGGCCGATTTGCGCCCCGATTTGGTCAAGAATTTCTATTTCGATCCGCGATACAACGTAAATACCGTGCGGGTAACGAGTTGCGGTTGGAAGATACATCGAGAAATCGGTTGTGTTTGCCGCGATTAGACATAACAATTGAAGGTCGGTAGCGCGGATCGAGGGGGATGGAGTCCAAATTTACTCGTCTCAACTTTTCTCCGGCGCTCCGTTTTCATCGAGGCAGTCGCAAGGAAATGCGGACGAATCGCCACGGATTTACGCTGATCGAGCTGCTGGTCGCAATTTCGATCGTCGGCATCATGGTTGCCCTACTCCTGCCGGCGGTACAGTCGGCACGCGAAGCAGGGCGACGCGCGACGTGTCAGAACAATCTGAAACAGATTTGCATATCCATCGACCTTCATGTAGCGTCGACCCGCCATTATCCCTTTGGCGGCTGGGGGCATGAGTGGGTTGGCGTTCCGGGCCGCGGAAGCGGAGCACGACAGCCAGGTAGTTGGGTCTATTCCGTTCTACCTTACTTGGAGCATGGCGACTTACACGACCTTGGCATCAACCATACTGGCGCAGCCGAAGACGAGGACTATTCGCGTCGTTTGAGTACGCCACTACCAGTTTTTACCTGCCCAACTCGGCGTACATGCGCTACTTGGGAAGTGGCAAGCAGCTACGCTTATGCTGGAATGCCCCGTCCGGCTGGGCACGTCCCGCGTGTGGCTCGAAGCGACTACGCAATTAACGGCGGGGCGTCTCACGTCCTGAGCTTCCGCGGTCCCGAGTCGTTAGAAGTTGGCGACGATCGCCTTTACTGGAAGGACAAGACCTACGTGGGCACTTTCACAGGTGTGAGCCACCTTCGTACCGCGGCATCTCTGAACACATTTGACGACGGCTTCGGCAAGACCTATTTGGTCGGCGAAAAAATGATTGATCCGTCAATGTATGACAACGGGCTTTCGGTTGGAGACAACGATTCGATTTACTCCGGTTTTTCCAATGACCTGCATCGCTACACGGGTCTTCTTGGAAGTTCATCGCCTTGGCTGCCGCCGATTCCAGATGGGAATGAGAATATCGAGCCGCGTGGTTACGTGCGATTCGGAAGCGCTCACGGGGATGGTTTCCACATGGCGTACTGCGACGGGGCTGTAAAGTTCATTGACTTTGGCGTCGATCCTGAGGTTCATTTTCGAGCGGGCCATCGTCGGGACGAAGGAATTGCCATCGAACTCTTGAGGTAAGCGCGGGCGACCTCAGATTCGCCAATCCCTGTTAAATCTTGATTCTTCATAGTGTTTCATCGAAAACTGCAATTTGATTATGACGAAGAGTACCGCTCACAAAGAAGAATTTAAGCAACTCATGGCTGAGTTGGCCGAGGGTTCGGAGGACGCGGCGTGGAGAATCGCAACGACATACACTCCCCACGTACTGCGTGCTGTCCGAATGGCACTTCCAAATTCGATTCGATCGAAGTTGGATTCGCAGGATTTTGCACAAATGATTTGGGCATCCTTGTTGCTAAAGCATCGTGATTTGGTGCGATTTGACTCGCCGGAGAAACTAATCGGTCTACTCGTACACATTGCACGCAATAAAGTAGTCGATGCCTATCGGCACTACACGAACTATCAAATCCGCGATCATCGGAGAGAATCGTCGATTGACAAGGTCTGCAATTCCAATGAAGTTGTCGCGCCCCACCGTTTTGATGGAGGGCTGTTAGACCGCAATATGTCGCCAAGTCAGGCCGCCGGTATGCGCGAGAAATGGCAATTGTTGTTGACCAACCTTTCGTCGCGCGATCGCAAAATCCTGCGCCACCGAATGAACGGCAAGACGTATGTGGAGATCGCAAAGACGTTAGGTATCGGAGTCACGACGGTAAGAAAGTCACTCGAACGTATCGTGGCGCAACTAAGCGATGAGTAATCATTCGACCACCATCAGAATGACCACCGAACGCACAATCGAAGATGAATGCGCGCCCTTCGCGTCGTTGTCGGCGACCAAGCCCGTGATCGACTATTGGCAGCAGCAGTCGGATGCGAATGTACTGCGGACCCTCGAAGCTTTCCCATCACTGGTCGAAAACAAGTCGCTCCTGATCGACCTAATTGTGAGAGAGTACAAGCTGAAGCGACTGAAGCATTCCGTTCCACTTGACGAGTTTTGTGGCCAATTCCGTCACTTGAGTCACACGATTGAAAAGTCGATTTTTCGGGCACTAGAAGTTCAAGAATACCTGGACGACCATCCTGAACTACTGGAACTAGTGGCTGAGTTTGAATGGCCGCGAGCGGGCGATTGCCTCCACAGTTTTCAGATCGTTGAAGAACTTGGACGAGGGGCTCTGGCACGTGTTTATCTTTGCCGCGAATCCGACTTGGGACAGCGGGAGGTTGTTCTCAAAGTGGCGCGCGGCTGCGGGTACGAGGCTGAGTTGCTGGGGCGTCTGGATCATCCAAACATCGTGCCAGTCTATTCTGTGACAAACGACGCAGAGCGGTATGTCAGCCATATTTGTATGCCATTTCGTGGCAGAAGTACCCTTCAAGATGTCGTTGATCGTCTTCACGACCAGGGTATTCCCAAGTATGCGTCCGCAATCTTGCAGGCGGCACGAGTCTGGGGGGCGCCAAATTGCGATTGCAATGATGCTCAGTCCACAATCGCGGGGCCCGATCGTGGTAGCTATGTTGACGGAGTTCTCCGACTTGCCATTCAACTTTCGGGTGCTTTAGCTCACGCGCACGGCGCGGGCATCTATCATGGCGACCTCAAGCCCTCGAACGTGCTGCTCACCACCGACGGACGGCCGCTTTTGATCGACTTCAATCTTGCTGCGGACTGGCGAACGGGCGTGGGTCCGCGAGGGGGGACGCTGGCCTACATGCCGCCGGAACAGCTCGGTGAAGTTAGCGGTCGCCAGCAGAGCAATCGACCGAAGTACGACGCGCGATCGGAAGTCTATTCGTTCGGAGCGCTTATCTATCAGCTATTGACCGCGCAGATTCCATTTCCCGCAGACGCCGCAGCAGTCAATCCTCGTGACGAAGCAAGTCGCCTGATTGCAATTCAGCGCACGCATCAGCCTGAAATTCGGTCCAAGAATCACATCGTCAACGCGGAACTGGCACGACTTATATTGGAATGCCTTGCATTCGACCCGGACAAGCGACCGCAGTCAATGTCCGAACTGCGCGAGCGTCTGGAAAGACAATACCGACCAATCGCGCGCATTCGCAGACGTACCCACGCGCGGCCAGTATTGACCAAGTGTTTGATGGTCGCTGCTTCAGCCGTTTTGATCTTCACTTCCTCTTATCTTTTGTTACGCCCCTCATTTCACTCCCGCCAATTGTCGCGTGGGCTCGAACTTCAGCAGCGTGGAGACTACCAGGCGGCAATCGTTCGATTCAATCAAGCAATCGAAGGAAAGCAGGAACGACAAGAGGCGATGTACCAACGCGCGCGAACGTATTTGCTTCAAGGTGACTTTGCGAACGCGATGGCGGATTTCTCTCACGTATCGGAAGAGTTTTTCGACGCTCGAAGTGCCGCCTGCGTCGGCTACTGCTTCAATCTGATGGGAAACATGTCGTCTGCTATTCCCTGGTACGAGAGAGCGCTGAAGGGTGGCCTTGAAACGGCGGGCGTGCACAACAATCTCGGCGTCTGCTATGCAAAGGGGCGTTCCGAGGCTGGACGATTGGAGCGTCTCGCCAAGGCGCAGTATCATCTTGAAAAGGCAATGGCGATTGACAAGACCTCGCTTGCCATTCGAGGCAACCTTGTAACGGTGGTCCTGCTTCGTTGCGACGAGGACCCTTCGTTTAATCCAAAGGACACTGTTAAACAGCTTGGGTTTTTGTTGCAGGCGATTCCTCAAAATCCAAAAGTAATTGTGGCCTCCGTGCAGCTCTACAGTGTGCTTTCGTTGAATGACCATAAGTACGTGGACAAGGCACTGTCGGCGATCGACCTTTCCTTGAAGAAGGGATACGGTCCGACGGCCCGTGAACTGCGAGCCAATCCGCGATTTAATGAACTGCGTCACGACTCTCGTTTCGCCAACCTTCAGAATGCTGCCTCTACCTCAGCAATTCATTTCGACGAAAATCTTCTCGCCAGCCTCATTGATCCCGTAGACGGCGAGGGACACGTCATTCCGACTCGCTAGGGGAGCACCATCCCATCGATTCACATTGATGCACCCGTGAGCGGCGTGTCGTCGTTGGGCGATCATTCGCTTGCTTTCCTTTGCGCTCGTCAATTCTGACAAACTTCTCTCTGTCTCGCGCAAATGAGCTGTTGATTCTCGGCTTATTAAGGGGCGAGCAAATCACAGCCTTCGTCACTTATTAGTGCACGCCAACCGTGCCGGTGTCCCCGTCTCGCCCAGGGACTAATTCTGCCTAACCGGTCTGGGCCTCGCACTCGAAAGGAATCCCATGTTTCGATTTCGCGATCGCAGTGCGCGCCGTCGCACATCTTTGACCCGCCGGTGCTTGATCGAGTCATTAGAAGAGAGAATTGCTCTGAGTGGAACTCCGCCAAAGGTCGTCGACGTTGAGGTTTCTAGCACGCAATGGGCTTCGGCATACGTCGCGTACCTCGAATCGAACGGGCTGGGAGAAGGGGGCTATCGGATACCTGTTGGCTCAAATGCGCAGACCGCCGCATTACCTTGGAACAATCTCGATCGGATCAAGATCAAATTCAGTGATGATGTTGAAATTCAGGCGGCCGATCTGTCATTGACTGGCAAGAATACAACTTCATTTGCATTCGCTGGTTTCTTTTATGACCCCCAGACGTGCACTGCCACTTGGACACTCAATGCACCACTGGTAAAGGATCGGTTGCTCATCGACTTGGATGCAAACGGGATTGATCCAGTTACCGATTTAGAGGGAAACGTTTTCGACGGCGAATGGACAAATAATGTGAGCACATTTGCTTCCGGCAACGGCAACGCCGGAGGGGACTTCGAGTTCTTGCTCAATGTACTTCCCGGCGACGAAAATTCCACGGGCCAGGTCAACTATGCTGATTACGTCGCTGTCCGTTCACAAGATGGAAAGTCGACCACGACCGCGGGCTACAACTTCAAGTACGACATTGATGGTAGCGGTCAGATTAACTCGACAGACTGGCAATTTGTGCTCGGCAAAGCAGGGAACACGCTACCGACTGGCAGTCCGGCCGGAGTGACCAACGATGCTCCTACCACCAAGGGTTTCGGCCTGACTACAATCTCGAACGCCGCGATCGACGTGGCAATCTCGCTGCGATCAGGATTTGCGGACAATGAGAGCGGTGCCAATGGGTTGACCTATTCTATTAGCAGCAACTCCGCGCCGTCATTGTTCGATTCAGCGACAATCAACCAGTCAACTGGGGAGCTAGTTGTCAACGCAGCGTCTGGAGTGTCTGGCCGGGCCACGTTCACCGTATCTGCTACGGACTCGGGCGGCGTCACAACTTCTTCAAATGTGTCGGTCGACGTTAATTATGTCAATCAGCCCCCAATCATACAGTACCCGCTCGCCGAATATCAGGGAGCACACACTTGGCTGATTTCTGGTACCGTCGTGGACGATGAAGACGTTACGGATTTGATCGTCGAATTCTACGGAGTGTTCGAGACGAGAGCGGCGGTGTATCCCGACGGCCGTTTTGAGTTCGCCGTTATTCTCGAAGACGATCCCTACGGATGGGAGTTTGCAGTCACGCACGACCGTCACGGCTTGGAATCTAACACGGTCAGCGTGGAAATAGGTCTCAGTTGAATGATCGGCGGGAATCTACTCGTTCGCGGAATGCCCGACGCATTTCAATGGTGTAGTTCTTGTCGCGTTTCCTATATCGTTGGCGAGTTAGGTCTTCCGAGTCCATTCCGGTCACGGCCGCTGCGGAACGGACGTAATTGACCGGGACGTTTGAATCGAAGCGATGCACCGGGCGGGTTCCCGAAACGAAAACGGCCCCGCCTACATTATCGGCGGGGCGTTTCGTGTTGCCTATTTGTTGCTACCGGCTGTAGTCAATGACGTTTTTGTAGCCCGGTTTGAGCGTATACGGGTTCACGTTCCCTTCTGTGCTCCAATTGTTGTTGGGGTTTCCGTCCGGGTCCGAACGGTAATGCCCAGGCACGTTGGTTCCGTCCTTGCGCAGGTAAGGATTTACCCACACGTCGGCACTCGTTTGCTGAACACCGATCAACGCGAACGCTACCAACAGCAAAGCACGATTCAACATTGGGATACCCCTTCCAAATACGACCGGAATCGGTCTGAGAAAAGAAGCAATGCCCCGGCGACAGCGGTACCGTATTTGAACCCTACTGCGCCCTCGAACGGGTGTCCCACCACGAACTGGCGAGATCGCGCCGAGTGGGGTAGTTGTCGGCGGCAAAATCCGAATAACCCGACGAGGCATGACGACCGACGGTGTGGCGATCTTTCGCCAAAAGACTTTCGACGCCTAGCTACGCAAGGTGACGGAACAGGCGTGGCTTATCGGCTCGACTGTGCTCCGGTAGCGGGTCGATGAATTGTCTGCGATAGGCCTTTTGTACCCCATTTACTGCGCATCTACTGCAACGTTGATTGCGTCGCACGCCGTTACGGCGGCGGTGTGGGCATGATAGGGACTGGCGGTTCGCTTGGCGTCAAATTGCCGTTCGTCGGCGACGAATACTGCTGTTGCGGCGCACTATCCGGTGCGAGATTCGGTTCGGGATAGTCTGTTGGCGGCAGAGCAAGATAATTAGACGCTGGCGGAAT
>Ga0214473_10005959_pt1 | contig 14588 bp, 15 predicted proteins | sample RVTome_7_FD_203509 | JGI IMG/M metagenome (GOLD analysis project Ga0214473, IMG submission 203509) | Soil microbial communities from uranium-contaminated site in the Upper Colorado River Basin, Wyoming, United States - RVT98D197 | ecosystem: Environmental > Terrestrial > Soil > Contaminated >... | reverse complement strand
GGCCGAGCACACCTACCGCGATCGGCTCGCTTACGTCGCAGAGCAGGCCCTGGGGATCCCACGCCAGGACTCGCTGCCCCTCATCACCATGGTGTCGCTGGTAGCTGACGCGCGCGAACTCGCCGCCGCCCTCCGCAGTTTCCGGAGACAGCGCTACCCGCACAAGCGCCTGCTGGTGGTGTTGCGGGAAGGGTACGGGGCGGCCCCTCGGTCCAACGAGGACGACGTGCGGATCCTCTCCTGGGCCGAGGCCGAACCCCGCTCCGTGTCGGAGTCGGTCGAGGCCGGCTTCGCGGCCGGCCTCGCTCCCGGCGACTACTACGGCCCCAACTACCTCCAGGACCTGGCGCTGGCGACACGCTACTCCTCCGCGGTCGGCCTCGGCAAGGCCGCGCGCTACCGTCACGCCGCCGGCGAGTTCCACCAGGAGGGCGGCGGACAAGAGTATCGCACGGTGGAGGCTCTCCGCCTGCGCGCGGCGATGGTCAGGGCGGACCGGCTGCAGGGATCGCTGGCGGAGTGGGCGCGGCAATTGGCCGGCGGGGAGTTCCGCGACCACGCCTGCGTCTCCGTGGACGAGTTCAACTACTGCCAGGACTTCCCCGGCGAGACCTGCCCGGTGGTGGATGACCTCGCGCTCGCCGATACCGGCCTCTCGCTGGCCGAACTCGAGGCCGCGGCGGACCGAATCCAGGCCGACCCCACGGCCTTCCAGGCCCGGCGGCTCTCCGGTCAGGACCTGTTCGACCTGTTCCACGCCGCCGCTAAGGACCGCTTGGACCTGCGGGTCGAGGGCGATAAGCTCCACCTCGCCGCGGATCTGGACGGCCATGTCAATCTCTACGCGCGCGCGGTGTTCGCCCCGGCCGACCTGGGCTGGGAGGAGGAGGCCAAGCTCTACCTCGATCTCGCCCCGGGGCTGGACGTGCGCCTCGCACTGGTATTCCTCGATGGTAAACGGAAGCAGCTGGGGAGCCTCCACGCGGCCGGCAATCGCAACTACCGGGCTCCGCTCCCGGAAGGGACGGAATGGGTGCAATTGGCTTTGCGCGTCGCGGGAAGCGGCAGTTGCGCCATCAACGGCCTGGTTCTCGGCAACATCAGCATCACCACCGGCACGACGCTAGGCCGCTCCGACGCACTGGTGATCTCCAACCAGTATCCGGCCTACGATGACCTCTACCGCTATGCCTTCCTTCATCGCCGCGTGGTGGCCTACCGCCAGGCCGGCCGTCTGGTGGACGTGTTTCGGTTCAACGCGACGCGGACCGGCGGATACTACGAGTTCGGCGGCGTAGACGTGATCTGCGGCTACCAGGATGAGCTGCACCGCGCCCTCTCCTCCGGGCGGTATCGGACCGTTCTCGTCCACTTCCTCGATCCGCCCATGTGGGAGGTGCTGCGCCAGTACCTCGACCAGGTGCGGGTATTCGTGTGGCTGCACGGCGCCGAGGTCCAGCCCTGGCATCGGCGCGAGTACAACTTCGCGGGCGATGAAGAGAGGCGTCGCGCCATCGCGGCCAGCGAGGCCCGCATGGCCTTCTGGCGCGAAGTGCTCGGAAGCCAACATTCCAGCCTGCGATTCGTGTTCGTCTCGCAGTACCTTGCGGCTCAGGTCATGGAGGACGTCGGCGTTCGCCTGGATTCCTCCAGTTATCAAGTCATCCACAACGTCATTGACACCGAGCTATTCTCCTACCACCCGAAGACACCGGAGCAGCGCACGCGGATACTCTCCATTCGGCCCTTCGCCAGCAGGACGTACGCAAACGACCTGAGCGTCAAGGCGATCCTGGAGCTGTCGCGGGAGCCATTCTTCAACGCGCTAGAGTTCCGTCTGATTGGGGACGGGCCGATCTTCGAGGAGACGGTGGCCCCCTTGCGTCAGCTCCCGAACATCGTCTTGGAGAAGGGGTTCATCGGGCAGAAGGAGATCGCGGCGCTCCATAGGGAATATGGTGTCTTCCTCGTTCCCACACGCATGGACACGCAAGGCGTGTCACGGGACGAGGCGATGTCCTCCGGCTTGGTGCCTGTTACCAACCGCGTCGCCGCGGTCCCTGAGTTCGTGGACGAGGAGTGCGGGAGGCTGGCGGAGGCGGAGGATCACGTCGGGCTGGCGCGGGCCATCGCCGCCCTCTATCATGACCCGGAGTTGTTCCTGCGCCTCTCGCGAAACGCGGCCCACAGGGTGCGGGGGCAGAGCGCACGCGCACAAACAATCGAGAGAGAACTGAAACTTTTGGGCTCTGCCGCAGACGGCTCCGACGGAGGCGAAACGGGAGAGCGCCACGCGCGCCCCCCTGACGGCGCCGGGCATACGGCTGGCGGAAGCCGCGTGGGCGAAGGAACGGAGGCGGAGATGGAAGGGAGCGAGCAGGTTGCGCGGCTTACGCCGGACCAGGCCGCCACCTACTGGAATGAGCGCCACGCGCAGAGTGATCCGTGGCGGGCCGGAGGAGATCGTGGGATCAGTGAGAAGGCAAACGAGGCCTTCTACTACGTGCGCTACGGGCTTCTCCTGCGAATGCTCGTACGCCATTTCGGCCACGCGCGCCGCCTCCGGATTCTGGACGCCGGCTGCGGGCGGGGCTGGCTCACGGCGCAGCTTCGCGCGCTCGGCCACGACGTGATGGGAGTTGACCAGAGCGACGCCGCGATCCGCTATGCAAGCACCCACTGCGAGGCCTGCTTCGTCGTCTCTTCGTTGGATCGGTTCGCCACCGACCAGCGGTTCGACGTAGTGGTCGCGATGGATGTTCTCTACCACATCACCGATGACGAGCAATGGCGTAGGTCTCTGCTTACGCTCAGCCAGGTGCTTGATGAGGAAGGCGTACTGGTGTTCTCGGACGCACTCCCGGAGGAGACGCGCGTGCTTGGCGACTACGTGGTCAAGCGCAGCCGCGCGGAGTACGACCGCGTGCTCGCCCAGCACCATCTCACCATCGCCACCTCCGATCCCTATGGAGTGTTTTCTCCGGCCGCGTGGCACCTGTGTGTCCGCCGGCCTGCCGGGACATGTGAGGGCGGCGGAGAACACCGCTAGCCGCGCTTGGCCTTCGGTGGGGATGAGTTCGAGATTGTGCGACGGGGCTTTCCGGGACACTCTGGTGGGAGGAGGCCACGTTCTCAAGCGGAGTGGCCGTGACGAACCTTCTTGCGGCCACTTCACAGTTCGTGGATGAGGAGTGCGGAATGCTGGCAGCGCCGGAGGATCACGTCGGGTTGGCGCGGGCCCTTGCGGCGCTGCACCGCGACCCGAAGTTGTTCCTTCGCCTCTCGCGGAACGCGGCCCAGAGAGTGCGGGAGCAGCGCGGGTATGAGCAGACAATCGCCCAGGAGCCGCAGTTGATCGGAGCGTCCCAATCCGTGAGGCCTGAAGCATGATACAACCGGACTATGCCAAATGGAATCGGCCGGTTTTCCCCTACGACGGTGTGGAGGCGTTCTTGCGCAGTCCCAACTTCGTCAGCGGTGTCCACACAGTCAATTGCGACGGCCTGCCGGTGGATCTTCTCTTTCACAGGAAGAATGCCGACACCTTGCTCGTTGTCTTCGGCGCAGCCGCGCCTCGCAGCGCTGCCACCTCTCCGCCGTTCTTCTCCGGCCTCGGCCTTGCTTCCGACTTGCGCTGCTCGACGCTGTGCGTCAACGATCCCAGCTACTATCTGGATGAAGGCATTCGCATTGCGTGGTATGTGGGGAGCAAACGGGTCCTCTTGCAGCCCATCCTCCCCGCCATTTTCGACGCGGTCGCTACTCGCTCCAACTGCCGGCGCATTATCTTCACCGGCGGATCGGCCGGTGGATTCGCCTGCCTGTATTACGTGCTTAAGACAGCCTTCCCCGCGATGGCCTTTGCGTTCAACCCGCAGACCAATATCAGCAAGTATGACCCTGCGCACCTGAAGCTCTTCGCGCGGGTGTGTTTCGATTGGCAAGAAGGTCAGGAGGTGGAAGCTTCTTACGCCTCCTTGATCGATTACGATGTGGTGCGCCTGTATCAGTCGCCGCCCCGCCCTCCGGTGCTGTATCTGCAGAACAAACCAGATTGGCACATTAAGGTGCACGCGGCGCCGTTCCTGCAAACCTATGGAGTGGAATGGACGGGACAGGATCAAGTGGGGGAGGACCGGCTCTATCTCCACGTCGGGCACTGGGGAGACGGGCATATCCCTCCGCCCAAGACAGTCGTGCAGGAATGCTTGAAGTTTCTCTGCGATTGGCGTGGTTCCTGGCAAGGCGCCCTCACCTCTCCCGCGCTGGGCGAAGTCGTGGTGCGCGCCCGCGACGCGTCAACCCGGGATAACGCATCGCCAAGGACGTGATGGCTCATGCAGAGACGCTTGGATGTGTATCTGGCCGCGATGGGGCGTTCCGGCAGTACGCTCCTGTGCGATCTGTATTCCCGGTATCCCACCCATTGGTTGATGACGGAACCATGGATTACGCGCGGCAGTCATGGGATGAGCCAACTGGAACGCGTCCAGCGTTTTGGAGGGACCATCGCCAAGGAGGAGTGGTTCAGGAAGATCGAGGGCGAATCCCCCCTGGAGAGATTCTATCGCGTCTACGGGCCTATCCTCGAAGGACTGGAGTTCTTCGGGGCCAAAGAAGTGCGCGGCGAATTCCATGAAGAGTATTATCGCTTGCTGCAGCCGCGGAAAATCCTCATTCTCGTGAGAGATATCCGGGATGTCATCATTTCGCTGCTGGAGAAAACGATCATCGAGCGGAAAGAAGGATACGACGCCGCGTTCACGGCCCAATATCTCGCGCGGAACTGCCAGGCGCTCATGGCGTTTCCCCGCCTCGTCCAAGATACAGAACTGGACGTGTTGAAATACGAAGAGTTCGCGGTCAGTGAAACGCGGCGCATTCAGATCGATCAGTTCCTGGGATGCACGCGATTGGAGCAAGTGCCCGAGACGGGGAACATCTCCACCCGGCCCTGGGAGATCGAACGCCATGGTCTTCGGATCAGTGACAAGAGTGTCTATCGCTTCCGGTCCGAATCCACCATCGAGTGGTCTCCCCTGTATCACGAGATTCCGGAATGTCGGCAGTACAATGCCTTCTTCGGGTATCGGTGAGCCAGGCCTCCTCTCGCAGGCCTGCGGTTCGAAGCGCTGTGCTTCACGCGTACTGAGGGCGCTGGCGCGCCCCCGGCCGTCCAGTCGCATCGCGTGCCGGGCCCAGGAGATGGGTGCTCTCACTTGCCTTACTTGACACGCGCCAACCCCCGTGTATCCTCGCCGCACTTCGGCCTCGCCGCGGCGCGTCGGCCGGGGGAGTGACGATGGAGAGGAGAGGTTCGCGCATGAGGACAAGAGGTCGGCGCGTCTGGATTCTGCTAGTGGCTGCACTCGTCTCCGCGGTGGCGGTTGGGATGCTGCTCTCCGGCTGCGGAAAGCCCTCTACCGTCAGCCAGCCGACCCCACCCCAGCCGAGTCCAGGCGCAACTGGCGCTGCCCCCGCCCCGAGTCGGCCCGCCGCGCCTGCTGTCTCCCTGCTTGGCAAGACCCTGGCCGAGTCCGACCTGACCTGGGGGCGGGGCGTGGAGGGTTCGCGAAGCACCACCAAGACTGGCGCGGCCATCCTGATGTACTCCTATAAGCCAACCGCGTTCCACGCCGTCAGCGCCGGCTTCGTGGATGACAGACTGGTTGTGGCGGCCTTTCACCTCCGGAAGCCGGCGCGGACCATCGGGCAGGCTCTGTCGGCGGTCGGTCTCAATCCGAAGGAATGGAAGGCGACGAGCACTCCGGGGTTCCCCTATGTCCCTACCTGGCGGTGGAATCACCAGCCGGCCCCCAGCCCCGATGCTCCCGCCCAGACCGAGTTCCGACGCGATAAGTCCGGCGCGGTGACGCGGGTGAAGGTGTTCTCGCAGCGGGGCGTGGAGTCTATCACGGGCACACGGGCGCTCGGGCCGCGGTTCCCTAAGTAGCCGACGTTCCCGCCCTCGCGAACGTCGCGCGATAACACCACGGGCTGATCGTTACGATCAGCCCGTTTCTCGTCTCCGGCCGTATGGGCCTGCTGCTTTCCGTCTACTCCAACTCCACCCGCCCTCGCATCTGCCCACTGCTCCCCGAGAACTGCAGATACTCCCGCGCTATCTCTGCCGGCGCGCCCTCCATCTGCACTTTCCCCTTGTCCAGCCACACCGCGCGCGTGCAATACTGTTCCAGCGCGAGCAGCGAGTGGGTGACGAAGACGATGGTCTTCCGCCGGTGGCTGAGTTGGTCGAAGATGTTCCCCACCCGATTGCGGAACTTCTCATCCCCCGCCGTGATCACCTCGTCTATCAGCAGAACGTCCGGGTCCACATTCACCGCGATGGAGAAGCCGAGGCGGGTGCGCATCCCGGAGGAATAGGTGATCACCGGCGCATCGATGAAATCCCCCAGGCCGGCCATCTCCACGATCGCCTCCAGCCTCTGCTCTATCTGCTGCCGCTGCAGGCCCAGCAGCACCCCGTTCTTGTAGATGTTCTCCCGCCCCGGCCGTCGCGGGTCAAATCCCGCGCCCAAGGATAGGAGGGTGGCGATCGAACCGCGCGTTTCCGCCCTCCCGCGGTCCGGCGTGTAGATCCCTGCGATCACCCGCAGCAGCGTGCTCTTTCCCGCGCCGTTCTGACCGATCACCCCCACCACCTCTCCGTGGGGAACGGTCAGGCTCAGGCCCCGTAGCGCCCAGAAGGTCTCGCTCTGCTTGCGGCGCCTGCGAACGCGTAACAGCGACGCCACGCTTCCTACCATCGCGCCGCGCAGGGTCAGGCGCTTCTTGTAGTAGCGAAGCTGAAAGCCCAGCCACACATCGCTCAACGTGATCGCCGGCAAGTCAGCCGCCTCGCCCGTGGCCGCCGCCCCGGCGGCCGATTCCTCAAACGTACTTGGCAATCTGACCCTCTCCCCGCGCGAACACTCGCAGCCCGATCACGAACGTCACCACCGCCGCCACCGCCGCGCGCACCACGAAGTGCCAGTCCGGCAAGTGCGAGCCGGTTACCACCGTCACCGCCGCCTCCCCCACCCCCTTGCTCACCAGGTCCCCCATCACTAGCGCCTGGTACATCTCCACGATGCTTGTCATCGGGTTCAGAAGGTAGATCTGGTACACGTAATCCGTGGTGGTGTCACGGATGTCGCTCAACGTGTAGAGCACCGGTGACAGGTAGAACCAAAGGCGCAGCCCCACGTCGAGGATGTTCTGGATGTCCGCGAAGAACACCCCCACGTAGGCGGTGATTAGGCACACCCCCGTGACGAACAGCACCTGGATCACCATCACCACCGGGATTAGCAGCCAGTAGCCGTTCGGGTAGATCTGGAACGCGCAGCCGATCAGCACCGCCATCGCCCAGCCGGCCGCCAGGTCGAACAACCGGGCGACCATCACCGATACCGGCAGCGCCGCCTTGGGGAAGGCGATCTCTCGTATCAGCCCGCTCTGCCCCCGCAGCATTCCGGACGACTGCGCGCTCGCGGTGTTCAGAAACCGAAAGGCGATTACCCCGACATAGATGTGGAGTATGAACGGAAGCGGACGGTGGCGGATCAGGTACCCGAACACCAGGTAGTAGACGCACATGAAGAGCAGCGGGTCCAGCAGCGCCCAGAGGAATCCGAACGTCTTCGTCCGATAGCTGGTGGTGAGCAGCATGCTCACAAAATGCCGGACAATCTCCCGCCGTGTCCAAATGTCCCGAATGGTCTTCCCCATCTATTGGTTAGTCTCTTCTGGCGCCGGCATCTGGTGGCGGCGGGCCCGCCCCAGCGCCTCACGCAACCCGGTGATGGCCCGACGGTCCGCCTGAATGAGGATTATAGCACCTGCGCTCAGCCGTCACAAGCCGCACCGTAGGCGCCGTCTCCCCTTGCCGGCCGACCGCAAGCGTAATAAGATAGGGTAGTAGACAGTGTGATGGGAACGACACCGCGCTGGCGCGCGGCCCTACGGAAGGTCGGGCCTCGGGCGGATTCGGCGCGTGGAGTTGCGTGTGGAGGCAGAAGATGACGGAGAAGTCAACCTGGAGAAACAAGGTGGGCCTGGCCGAGATGCTCAAGGGCGGGGTGATTATGGATGTCACCACCGCGGAGCAGGCCAAGATCGCGGAGGAGGCCGGCGCCGTCGCGGTGATGGCCCTGGAGCGGGTGCCGGCCGACATTCGCGCCCAGGGCGGGGTGGCGCGGATGGCCGACCCGGTGAAGATCAAGGAGATCATGGCCACGGTGACCATCCCGGTGATGGCCAAGGCGCGCATCGGGCACTTCGTGGAGGCCCAGGTGCTGGAGGCGCTGGGGGTGGATTTCGTGGACGAGAGCGAGGTGCTCACCCCGGCCGACGACCGCTATCACATTGACAAACACCAGTTCAAGGTCCCGTTCGTATGCGGCTGCCGCAACTTGGGTGAGGCCTTGCGGCGGATCGGCGAGGGGGCGGCGATGATCCGCACCAAAGGCGAGGCCGGGAGCGGCAATGTGATCGAGGCGGTGCGCCATATGCGACAAGTGCAGGACGAGATGCGTCGCCTCACGGTCCTGCCGGCCGAGGAACTGATGGCCGCGGCCAAGGAGATGGGCGCGCCCTACGAATTGGTGTGCGAGGTCGCCAAGACCGGGAAGCTGCCGGTGCCGAACTTCGCCGCGGGCGGCCTTGCCACCCCCGCGGACGCGGCCTTGCTCAGGCAGCTCGGCGCGGAAGCGGTGTTCGTCGGCTCCGGGATCTTCAAGTCCGACGACCCGGCGGCCAGGGCGAAGGCGATCGTAGAGGCGACTACCTTCTACGACAAGCCCGAGGTGGTGGCGCGCGTCTCCGCGGGTATCGGCGAGGCCATGCCGGGCTTGGACATCGCAAAGTTGGACGAAAAGGAGCTGTTGCAGACGCGCGGCTGGTAGGCGCGCACCGCACTGCGCCCGTCCCGCCGATACACGATTGGCGAGAAAAGCGGTAATCACTAGCAGCAACGCATTCCGCCGCCCGCGCGCGCGCGCGGCACGCAGCAGGAGGAAGAGCAAGATGATAGGCAGAGGCATTGGGATCGCCGGCATCTGGGTGGGCGTCGGACTGGCGATCGGGCTCACCGGGACGGGGCACGCGAACCTGCCGGGCTGGGTGTATCAGTGGGTGCTCATCTGCGCCACCCTGGTGAGCGCGATGCTCGTCGGCCCCTGGACTTGGGCGAAGGAGTAGCGAGGAGGTTGATTTGGCGGTAGGCGTATTGGCGCTGCAGGGCGCGGTGCGCGAGCACCTGCAGGCCTTGCAGCGCATCGGCGTGGAGGCCTTCGGGGTGAGGACCCCCGAGGAAGTGGAGGCCTGTCAGGCGCTCGTCCTTCCTGGGGGAGAAAGCACGACCATCGGGAAGCTGATGGCGCGCTACCAGTTGCTCGAGCCGATCCGACGGTTGGTCGCAGCCGGGCGGCCCCTGCTGGGCACCTGCGCGGGCATGATCCTGATGGCGAAACGGATCGAAGGGGGCCTTGCGGATCAGCCTGCCCTTGGGGTGATGGATATTACGGTGGCGCGCAACGCCTTCGGCCGCCAGGTGGATAGCTTCGAGGCCGACTTGGACTTCGTGGGCGTGAATAGTGGACCGACGCGGGCCGTCTTCATCCGAGCCCCGATCATCAGGTCCGTGGGACCGGCCGTGGAGGTGCTGGCGGAGCATGAGGGTTGCATCGTGGCCGCGCGCCAGGGGAAGCTGTTGGCGCTGTCGTTTCACCCGGAGCTGACGGAGGACACCCGGGTGCATCGGTACTTCCTGTCTCTGATGGAGTAGCTGGAAATGCCCCTTGCGATCGCCGTTGATCAGGTGCGCCTCGCGCAGTTCTGTCGGAAGTGGCGAGTGAAGGAGCTGGCCATCTTCGGTTCCGCGCTGCGGGAGGATTTCCGGCCGGACAGCGACGTGGACGTGCTCGTGGTGTTCGAGGAAGACGCGGAGTGGGACCTCTTCGATCACATGCACGCCGAAGAGGAATTGGAGCAGTTGTTCGGTCGGAAAGTGGATCTGGTGGAGAAAGAGGCGATCAGGAACCCCTTCCGCCGTCACCATATCCTCGCCAACCACGAGGTGATCTATGCAGCCTGAGGCGCGTGACGCAGCTCACCTCTGGGACATGCTGGAGGCGGCGAAGGCCATCGCGCGTTTCACCGAGGGGCTGTCCTTGGCGCAGTTCCTGGCCGATGACACGGAGACGATTCGGCTGGCGGTGGAGCGGAAACTTCAGATCCTGGGCGAGGCCGCGCGCAGAGTCGGTGTGGTCTTCCGGGAAGCACATCCCGAGTTTCCCTGGAAGGAGATCATCGGCCTGCGCAACCTCATCAGCCATGAGTACGACAAAGTGGACTACGGAGAGATCCACCGGATCGCACGCACCCGGGTCCCGGAACTGATCGCGCGGTTACGCGTCGTCATGCCTCCCGTCCCGGGAGCTGACGGGACGTAGGCCCGAGCTTGCTGTCAGCCAGTATCGGAACTAGTCCGCGCTGGGAATGACCAGCGCGCGCGGGAAGGGCGAAGTAATGCAGTCGGCGTTCCTGCGAGGGTCAGCATGGTCGCGGCGGTCGGGCGCGCAGTAGTCGCATTCCTGGCCTTCGTCGGCGACGGGGTCGTGCTCCTCGCCGGCGCCTTCTCCTTCCTGCTCCGCGGCCGGATCGGCGCGCGGCGCACCCTCCTCCAGATGTCCATCGCCGGGGCCGACTCCCTCCCCATCGCGGCCATCACCCTGCTGTTAGTGGGCATGGCCTGGAGCTGGCATACCGCCGCCATCACCACCCAGTTCGGCGTGACCGGGTACTTCGGTGGGGGCACCGCGGTGGCGATCACCCGCGAGCTGGGGCCGGCCCTGTGCGGGGTGGTGGTGGCAGCGCGCATTGGCAGCGCCTACGCGGCCGAGCTCGGAACGATGGCGGTGACCGAGCAGGTGGACGCGCTGCGCGCCCTGGCCATCAATCCGACCTACTATCTCGTCGTGCCGAGGCTGGTCGCCTGCGTCTTCATGCTCCCCGCGCTGACTCTCGCCTCCGACGCCTCGGGCCTCCTCGGCGCCTACCTGCTGTCCTCGCACTTCGGGATTGCCCGGGGTGAGTATCTCGCCTCCATCCGGCAGTGGCTGGAGTGGGAGGACGTGTACGGGGGGATCGTCAAGGCGGTTGTCTTTGGCGCCATCATCGCCTTGGTGGGCTGCCGGCAGGGACTGCGCACCACCGGCGGCGCGGCCGGGGTGGGGGTCGCCACCACGACCTCGGTGGTGATCAGCATCGTGCTGATCTACCTCGCGAATCTGGCGCTGACCGCGCTGCTCTACGCGCCGTGATGACCGAAGAGGCGAAGAGGCAAAGAGTGCCCGCGGAATCACCTCCACAACCCAAGAGCGACGCCCATGTCACTTCCCCCATTCGGCTGGAGGGGGTGTGCTACGTCATCAACGGGACGGCAGTGCTCGACGGGGTGGACTTGACGGTACCGCGCGGGGAGATTTTCGCCGTCATGGGCCGCAGCGGAATCGGCAAGACCACCCTGCTGCGGCTGTTGATGGGCCTGATCAAGCCGACCCGCGGGAGCGTCTTCATCAACGACGAGGATATCACTCTCCTGGGAGAGCGCGCGTTGGATCGGGTCCGCGCCGGCATGGGGCTGGTGTTCCAGGGAGCCGCCCTGTTCGATTCCATGACCGTGGGTGAGAATGTGGCGGTCGGCCTGGTGGAGCATCGCCTGGTTCGGCCGGACGAGGTGGCAGGGCGGGTGCGGCGTCTGCTGGAAATGGTGGAGGTGGCAGGCGCGGAACATCTCATGCCCGCGGCGTTGTCCGGCGGCATGCGAAAGCGCGTGGGCATCGCCCGGGCGCTGGCAATGGAACCGGCCATCGTGCTCTATGACGAGCCCACGGCCGGGTTGGACCCGATCTACGCCGCCGCGATTGATGCTCTGATCAGGGAGCTGAGGGACCGGATGGGGGTGACCTCCGTCATCGTGTCGCACGACGTCGCCAGTCTGCGACGAGTATGCGGCCGGGCCGCACTGCTGCACGCGGGGCGGATTCTCGCGGTGGGGTCAATGGCCCAGTTGGAAGCGAGCGAGGATCCCGCAGTGAAGCAGTTCCTGTCCGGCAGCCCGGTGGGGCCGATGACGGGGTCGGCCCAGAGGGAGAGGTGAGCGAATGTACCGGGGCGCCGAAGTCAAAGTCGGTCTGATCGCCCTGCTCGGCCTGGCCGTGCTGGCCCTGTTCGCCTTCTATCTCGGCGGTCTGCGGCCGCGTGCCGCGACCTACGAGGTGTGCGTGGTCTTCGGTAACGCCCAAGGCTTGGTGGCGGGCGACCAAGTGCGAATGGCGGGGGTGCAGATCGGCGAGGTGAAGTCAGTGGAACTCGACACCCGCGCCCTGAAGGCCAAGGCCTACCTCAGCCTCCACCGTACCACCACGCTCTACGACACCTACCGATTCCAGATCTCGACCTCGGGGCTCATCCAGGAGCGGTTCGTGGAGGTGCTTCCCATAGCCGCCGGCCCGGAGGGCCGCCCGCTGAAGTCGGGCCAGTGCGTGACCGGTGTCACTGCGCCGGGTATCAGCGAGTTGATCGCCTCCGGCGCCGAGGTGCTGCAGAACCTGAACCGCACGGCCGAACTGCTGCGCACCACGCTTTCGGACGAGGAGATCATCGGCCGCGTGAAAAAGGCCCTGGATAGCCTCGCCGTGGCGGCGCAGGAGGCGGGAAAGCTCGCGGACGCCACCTCGGAGATTGCGAGACTGACCCAGCCCGAGATGCAGACCACGCTCAAGAACGTGAGCCTGGCCTCGGCTGATGTAAAGGCGATGACCGGGGAGCTGCGGCGGCGCGTGGAGCAAGGGGATTCGCTCGATAGTGTCGAGGAGTTGCTGCGGAGCGCACGGGAGACCAGTGCCAACCTGGAGCGGATCACCGCCGAGGTCGAGAAGCTGACCGGCGACGCGCAGGTTCAGGCCGATCTGCGCGGCGCCCTCACCGACATCCGCGAGGCCGCGGCGGCGGCAAAGCGGATCACCGCGGACCTGGAGGTGGCTTCGAAGGAGGTCCGAGCGGCCGCGCCGGCAATCCCACGCATTACGCAGGAAGTGAGCAGGATTGCGGAGACCTCCCAGCAGGTTCGGGAGCGGCTGAAACCGCCGGACATCAACGCACGCTTCGATGTGGCCTACAGCCCGGAGGCCGGTCGGTCCTACTCCTCCGGGGACCTCTACATCTCCACTCAGCCGAACCGCTTCCTGCGCCTGGGCGTAGACGACATCGGGGAAAGCAGCACCGTGAACGTCCAGATCGGCGAGCGCCGGGGAAACCGCGTCCTTCGCTACGGCTTGATGCAGTCCCGGCTGGGAGTCGGGGCGGACTATCGCCTGGGCCGGCGCGGGATGCTTACCCTGGATGTGTTCGACCCCAACGATATCCGCGCCGATGTCATGGCCGCGCTCCCCTTGCTCCCCGGCCGTACCAACGTGGATTTTCTGGTGGGAGCAAGGGATATCGGCCAGGAAAGCTTCCTCGTCGCCGGGGTGAGATTCAGGCGGTAGCCCGCAGGAGCAGTAGATGTCGCGACCCATCGTAGCCATCTCCCATGGCGAAGATCCTCGCGCCATGGTGTTCGCGGCCCTGGAACGCATCGCCGCGGCCGACGTCGTGAAGCCGGACGACGTCGTTGTGCTGAAGCCGAACTACGTCGAGCCGATGCGGCCGGACACCGGAGTCACCACCGATCCGCGCGTGATCACCGCGGTGATCGAATGGCTCCAGTATCAGGGCGTCAATAACATCACGATCGCCGAGGGCGGCGCCACCCTGGAGCGCACCGAGCGCGCCTTCAAGCTGGTCGGCCTGCCGGAGCTGGCCGAGCGGATGGGCGTGCGGCTGGTGAACGCATTCCGGGATGAGCTGGTGGAGGTGGAGATCCCGCGGGCGCTGTCGCTGAAGCGGGTCACGCTCTCGCGCACCATCTACGAGGCCACCTGCCTGATCAACCTCCCGAAGCTCAAGTGCCACTCCATGGCCGGCGTCACGCTCAACCTGAAGAACCTGATGGGTGCGGTGATCCCGGATCACGAAATCATCCACCGCGAGCTGCACAAACGCATCACCGACCTGGCCACCGTGATGCGCGCGAAGCTGTGCCTGATTGACGGGCTGATCGGCGCCGCGGGGCACGAGACCGCGGGAACGCCGGTGAAGACCGATGTCATCATCGCCGGCACCGACCCCGTGGCTACCGATGTGGTGGGCACGATGGTGATGGGCCTCGACCCAGCGGAAATTGACCACCTCCGGCTGTGCGCGGCGCGGGGTCTGGGCGAAGCCGACCCGGCGAAGATCGAGATGGTCGGGGCGGAGTTGGCGCGAGTGAGGCAGCAATACCGGCGGGGGTCGTGGTAGGGCTGGGCGGGTATCTACGCGGAGATGGGACGGGTCTGCGAAGTGTAGACGCTGGGCGGCCCTGCTTCGCCCGCACTGAGCTCGGGCTGCGCAGGGCAGGGGCGGCTAGGGTGCTGGGGCTGTGGGTCTGGGGCTTCGGGTCCGACTGAATGATCTTTGGGGTGTGGGAACCGAGGGAGAGG
>Ga0214473_10005958_pt1 | contig 14588 bp, 10 predicted proteins | sample RVTome_7_FD_203509 | JGI IMG/M metagenome (GOLD analysis project Ga0214473, IMG submission 203509) | Soil microbial communities from uranium-contaminated site in the Upper Colorado River Basin, Wyoming, United States - RVT98D197 | ecosystem: Environmental > Terrestrial > Soil > Contaminated >... | reverse complement strand
CACCACGATCAGGATCACGGTTACGGCGATCAGCACCACGCAGATGATGTTGCCGATGTTGATGGAGAGGTCCCAAGCTTCCCTCTTGCGGCCGGTGGCCAGGCGGTAGCTGAGAAGGGGGACGAATGTGGCGGTGAGAGCTCCAGCCACCATGAGAACGAGGAGGTAGGGGATCCGGTAGGCGAGGAAGAAGGCGTCGGTATCGGCTTGGGCGCCGAAGAAATACGCCACGGCGACGTCGCGCACCAGTCCCAAGAGCCGGCCCACCAGCGTTGCCGCGACGATGACGAGCGCGGCCTTCCCCACCACCGACCGGACCGAGTTGCCGACGACGCCGTCGACCGGGTCAGGGCCGGTCGACGGGTCGAGGAGGTCGCCCCCCGTCTGCTGCTCGCCGCCCCCCGGGGACCGGGTCACGCGTCACTCCGGAAGATATGCCTTCGGGATACGCGACTCCCGAAGGCGCCGCTCGCGGACAACCGCCCCCGGGCAGCGAGTTGCACCGCCAATCGCGCGGTGCGCCCGGCTTCGGCCCGCAGGGGCGCGACGGCCCGCGCAAGCGCGGCGCGTCGCGCCTCCAGGTTGAAGGCGGTATCCGTGATGGCCCACACCAGGGAGGCGACGCCGTCAGCCGCGGCGGGGCTGCCGGTGCCGGTGCCGCGCTCCCGGTCCTCCAAGGCGTCCACGCTCACGGCCCACGGAAGCTGTCGGGTCTGGGCGGCGAAGGCTCGGGTCTTGGGATCGTAGTCGATAGTCACGGCCGGGGCGCCCGCTGTGGCGGCCAGAATGCCGCTGTGAAGGCGCATGGCCACCACCAGTTCCGCGCCGCCCAGCACCGCCGCCAGCGTGGCGGGAGAAGCAACCGGGGAGAGGGAGTGCGCGCGGCCGGCGAAGCCCGGCCGCGCCGCCAAGATGTCGCAAACCGGAGGGTCCTGGGACTCATGGAACGGCACCAACACGATCTCCAGGTCCAGGGCGGCCACCACCTTCTCCAACGCCTCCCCCAGACTAGTGAGGTAGGCGGTGCGGCCCAGCCAAGGCCGGGGACAAACAGCGAGGTAGAGCGCCCCGGGAGCCAACCCGCACCGAGTCAACTCTGCCTGCCCCTCCTCCGCGGGTGCCGAATCCAGGGCGTAGGCCGGGTCGGGCACCACCAGCTGGACGGGGGCCCGCACACCCACCTCATAGGCCAAACGAGCCGAGTCCTGGTCGCGCCAGGTCACCAACTGTGAGACGGAGCCCGCGGCTCCCACCAGGCGCCGGGCGAAATGGGTGTGAAGAGGGCCCAAGCCCTGCGAATACCACATGACCGGCAACCCGGCAGCCCGGGCCATAAAGACGATCGAGAGAAAGTATGGGACCGGACGGAGCTTGCCCGCCCGGAAGAGGAAGGAACGGCCGAAAAGCTCGAAGTCGGCTTCATGCAGAAAGCTGCCTCCCCCACTGATGAGGAGGTCTGCGTCCTTTATGGCCGCCCACAATCGGGCCGGCGAGCGCAGGCTGGTGGAGACGACCGCCAGATCAATGCTTACTGCGCTGTGCCGACGCTCGGTGTCGGCAGGGTCGAAGGAGAGCACGCTGAAACGCGCCTCCGGATCGCGCCGGCCGACCTCTTGGAGAATGCCGGCGAGCACGGCTTCGTCTCCGGCATTCCCCTCGCCATAGTAGCCGCTGACCAGGTACCTCACAGACCGCCGCCTCGATCGGAGTCCCCACCGGCTCGGTCGGGGCCGCTACGGGTATCGCCACCTCGAGCTTTACCGTTCGTCACATCGGCAAATTTTTCGGGCGCCCGCCTTGCCCGTCCCCGGCGAGGCGGTCCGTAGTCGTCAGGAGACCACCGCACCACCTGAGCGGCGAATCGGGGAAGGGCGCTTTGGCGGCGCGCCCGGCGCGGGTCGGCCGCCAGACGGTATAGCCATTCGACCTTGGCCTTCTGCGCCCAGATCGGCGCTCGCTTGACGGTGCCGGCCCAGACGTCGAAGCTGCCCCCCACTCCCATGGCCACGGTCGCCCCCAGCCGGTCGCGGTTATGATAGAGCAGCATCTCCTGCCGGGGGGCTCCCATGGCCACCAGGAGGATGCGGGCCCTGGAATCGCGCACGAGCCGGACCACGTCGTCCTCTTCAGCCGGGGAGAAGTAGCCATGGTGGGTCCCGGCGACCCGCAACCCGGGTAGGAGCTCGAGCTGCCGACGGGCGGCCTCCGCGGCCACACCGTCGGCCGCACCCAGGAAGAACACGGCTAGGCTCCGCTCAGCGGCTAGTTCGAGCACCCGCTGGGCCAGTTCGATGCCCGGCACCCGCCCGAGCGGCGCCGCCGCGGGCTCCGCGGCAGTCTCGGACCCGGCGGCGCCATCAGCTTCCGCGGCGCCATCGCGCGCGGCAGTTCCAATCCGCGCGCCTTGACGCCCGGCCGCCCATGCGGCGCCCACCCCGTCCGCATAGCACACATCGGCATTCAGGAGAGCCTCGGCGACGGCCGGGTCGCGCTGTGCCCGCACGACCAGTTCGGGATTGAAAGAGACCGCGATGCGCGTGCGCCCCGCCGCTCGCCCGGGCCCAGCGGGCGGTGCGATCGGGGCCGGCGCTTCCGCCGCCGCGATCGCCCACAGCGCAGCCTGTTCCAACGTGATCATATCGAGGGTGAAGCCCAACACCGAAAGCGACGGCCAGGCCGGGACTGCGACTCCTGCCGGCTGGGCGTCGGCCAAGGGGGTCGCGGCGCGTGGACACGCCTTCTCCCCTTCCCCGCCGCCGCCGGCGCGGACCGGTGCGCCCGCAGGTGCGCCCGCGCTCGAGCGTCTGCATATCGCCCTTCTGTAGACCTCCGCATACGCCGCCGCGGCCCGGAGGTGCGAGTGCTTCTCCACCACGGATTCGCGGGCCGCGGCGGCCATGTGGGCACCTAGTCCCGGGGCGGCGGCCAGCCGCAGGATGGCCGCCGCCACCGCCTCAGCGTCCGCCGGCACCAGCAGGCCCGTCTCTCCGTCCGCCACCATTTCGGCCAAACCGCCAACATCTCCCGCGATCAAAGGCCGCGCCGACGCCATGGCCTCTAGCGCCGAGAGCGAAGTCGCTTCTTCCACGTTCTCCGAGTGAACCGAAGGCACCAGCACGATGTCCGCCAGGCGGTATAGTTCCAGAATCGCGTCCGGACCTTGACCGCCGAGAAGGCGGACATTTTTCTCCAGATGATACTCAGCCATGATGCGCTCTATCTCCTCGCGCTCACCTCCCTCGCCGGCGTGCAGCAAGAGAAAGCGGTCCCGGTCGGCCGGATCCATGGAGGCCAAGGCCAGGGAGGGGTAGACGACGCCGTTCTTTCTTACCAGTCGGCGGGGGCAGAGCAGCACGCTCTTGCCTTCGGGGATCTGCCACGCAGCCCGCAGTTGGAGACGGAGGCGCGCCTCTTCGGCAGGGTCGTCCAGCGGGGCGAAGACTGAGGTGTCGACGAAGTTCATGAGCGTGTACACGGAGTCGGCCCGTTCGGGGACCAGCCCCAACACGTGCCGGTAGAGCCGGGTATCGACGGTGACGATGGCGTCGGCCAGGCGGAGAGCCTGCATCTCGGTGCGCATGAGATAGTGCAGACCCATCTTGGAGGCGGTGCTGTAACCCTCCGATACCGACTCGTAGACCGGGTAGCCATGCAGGGTCAGTACCAGCGGGATGCGGTACTCGTCGGCCACCGAGCGAAGGTGGGGGACCGAATATACCTCTTGCGCATTCAGCACTTCCCAGAGGCCCGGGGCTGGGCCTGCGCCGGCGGCGAGGCTCGTGTCGGCTGGGCTCGCGGCGACTGGGCTCGCGGCTGCGGCAGAGCCGGCGGAGTTCGTCGCGGCGCTCCACGCGTCGCCCCCGGCGGCCCGGGCCAGTTCTCGCGCGGTCGCGTTGGCAAGCAGCCTGCCTCGCATGTCGGCCGAGTAGACCATCCCCCAACCGGTCCGCAGGCGGTTCAGCAACCCCGCGGGCCAAACCAGCCCCGCTCTGCTTACGGGGCCGGGCATGGTCGCGGTCAGATACAGCGCTTCCGCCTCGTGCCCGAGTTCTTTCAATCCACCGACCAGCATGGTGAGATGCGCGGCGCCGCCGCCGATCTGATCGGGGTCCCGGATGGTGGGGAAGAGAACCCTCATGGTCCCACCGTGCGACCCTGTAGGGCTTGCTCCACCAGAATGGAGATGTCCTCTACCCGGTGGTCCCAGGTGTTCTCCGCAGCCAGCGCTACCCTCGCCGCGCGCTTGTCGGGATCGTCTTCGGCGATCGCCTGCCTGACCAGTCCCGGATAGTCCTGCGACCCCGCGGCCACCGCTATAATCCCTTGGAACCGGAGCAACTCTGGTAGACCGCCCACGACTACGGGCAACCCCGCGGCCAGGTACTCAAAAAGCTTCAGGGGAAAAATGTTCCGCGTCAATTCATTGGCTCTATAAGGCACAAGAGCAACGGCTAATCCCTTGAGATATCCGGGCAGCTCGGCCCGGGGCTTTTCCCCAAGAAGATGGATGTTGGGGTGCCGGAGGAGCCGCGCCTCGTCTACCTGCCCGGGTTTCACCGGACCGATGAGTACGATCTGCCAGGAGGCGTCTGCCTGGGCCAGAGCTTCAAGTGCATCTACGTCCAGTCGAGAGTCGTGAAGCCCCACCACTCCCAGCCGGGGGGCGGGGATACAGGCCAGGTCGCCAGGGAGTGGCACTCCAGGATCCAGCGCCCGGTTGAAGACCTCCACGTCGGCGCCATTGAGCACGGTGTAGGTATTTGGGTTGAGAGGGAGCCGCGAAAGTCTCAGGTTCTCCGAGGTCGTGATGACCAGGTCGGCCCGGTGGGTGAGCTCGTCGTCGTAGCCTTTGACCACACGCGGAACCACAAAGCCGGGGAAGGCGGAGTGCTCGTCGACGCAGTGATACACCACCAGGGAAGGAGGACGCCCACCAGAGGCCCGGCGGTCAGCGGGCCAAGTGACGCGACCGACGGCCGGCTCTCCCAAGCCGGGGGCCGCTACCCCCAAACGATCAAGCAGGGCAACGGACGTGGGCAGATACGTCCACAGGATGTATTCCTCGTCGAACCAGAGACGTCCGACCGCCCATCGGATGTAGTGCGCGAGTATCGCCTGATTCGCGCTGTTGACGCCCGGCCTCATATTGCCGAACGGGAGAACGGGGGGCGGGGTTAGAGTCCACAGCCCGGCGTCGACCCTGTCAAGCCGTGGTGCCACCGCCCCCCAACGACGCCAACGAGAGGGCACTTTGAGCGGTGCCAGCATGGTCACCGGCTCCTCCACGTAGAGCACTCGGTTGGTCTGAGCCAGCCGTTGCATGATCTGTTGTTTGCTGGTCCACATCGCACTCCAGTCGAGCGAGGAGACACAGACGATGTCTTTTCCGCGAAGCATGCGAGACCTCTCTCGTCCCGGCTACAACAGTTCGCCGCGGGCCGCCAGACAGCGACGGTAGGCGCGCAGCGTGGCCGCGGCGGCGCGTTCCACCAGGAACTGTTCGTGGACTCGCCTGGCCCCGGCCGCGCCCATCCGGGCGCGTAGCTCCGCGTCGGTCAGAAGGGCGGCGGCGCGCTCGGCCAGCGCAGCGGCGAGCGCGCCCCGCTCACGGTCGCGCACCACCACGAAGCCCGTGTCGCCATCCTTGACCGCCTCAGCGACTCCGCCGGCAGCAGTCGTCACCACCGGTACGCCGGCAGCCATTGCCTCGAGCACAGACATCGACACTCCACCTTCGAACACCGACGTCACCAGATACACGTCCATTTCGGCCAGCATGGGGCGTACATCGGCCAAGCGGCCGGCAAAACGCACTACCCCCTCGAGCCCCAGTGCCACTGCCTGCGCGTGAAGCCGGGCCCGTTCCGGCCCGTCTCCCACTACCACCGCCTCTATCTCGGGAATCGTTCGGCGCAGCAGAGCGACCACCTCCAACAGCAGCCCCACGTCCTTCACAGGCACCAGCCGGGCCACCGTTCCCACCCGCGGACCTCTCGCGGGCTCCGCGGCGGCGGCAGTCTCCGGCGGCTGCGCCGCGGCCTCGAGCCATTCGATCCCGGAGCGAACCGTGATCAGACGTTCCGCGGGATAGCCTCGCGCAACGAGCAGCGCGCGCAACCCATCCGAGACGCAGATCACCGCGTCGACAGACGACAGCGTGACCCTGTCGAGACCGAGGTAGAGCCGAACCAGATGCGGTGAAGCGTAGTCGGACCGTAGGTCGGAGTGGACGGTCGCAACCACGCAGGGCCTGCGACGCCGTCCTCTTACGGCCAAGCGAACGGGCTGGTTGGCGCGCATTCCGTGGGTGTGCACCACATCCCAGCGGGTCGGTGCGCCGTGTCCGGCTGCGCCATGGGCGGCCATGGCATCGCGGGCGGTTCCAGGTCGCGGTGCATCCATTCGCGCCTGCGAACTCCCGGCCGCGGGCCCCGCGGTCTCGCCGGCGCGGAGCGCCGCGAGAGCCGCCGGCCCGCCGGCGAGGAGACGCCGGAGAGGCACGAGTACCCTGGGGTCCCACGCATTGGCCATCGGTAGAACGAAGACTGAGAGTCCCCGGTGCGACGCGGCCTCGGCGAGTCCCCCCTCCCCCAGGCACAGGAGGTGCACGTCACAGTCTGCCCGCTCCAAGGCGGACAGCAGGGGCAATAGATGGGTCATGGCTCCGCCGGTGTCTCCACCCCCGATCACATGGAGAACGTGGAGCCTCCTCATGCTCCGGCCCCGTCGCGCCGCGGCCGTTGCTCGGGTCCGGCAGGTCGCCCTTCGGGTCCGGCAGGTCGCCCCCCGGCCCCAACGTCGGCCATCTCCGCGACCACCCCGTCCCCACTCGTCTGCATCACTCCCGACGTCGCGAGGCCGGCGAGAAACCAGAATCCCACTCCCACGACGAGGGTCTCCCATACGCTGGCGGTCGCATTGGCGACTGCCACCGCGATGAAGCTCCCGAAAACCCCGGCTGTGAGCGCCCGCCAGAAAGGGTCGGGCGCCATCCCGTGGCTCTTGACCAAACCCTTTGCCGCTCGCAGGAGGATCCACAGGAAGAGGACCAAGAGGATCAGTCCTCCCTCGGCGCCCAGCTGTAGATAGAAGTTGTCCACCCAGTATCTTCCGTAGCCCAACATCACGGCGCTTGTGCCGCCGAAGGTCCCCAGACCAAGGCCAAACAGGGGATGAGCACCAACGTGCTGCAGCGCCATCTTCCACACGTAGAGACGCCCGGCCGCCATGCTCTTCGTGATGTAGGCGGAGCTGAACGCGAAGGCCAACCGGCCTGTGAACTGCTGGGGAGCCACGAACCAGCCCAAGACGCCCAGGGCCACGAGCGGAGCCAGATAGCGCCGATGAGCCATGATGATGAGAGCCAGGATCCCCGCCCCCAGCCCAAGCCAGGCGCCCCGGCTGAACGTCACCGCAACCCCTGCCAACTGCACTGCGCACGCCACCGCCATGACCGCCCGCTGGAGCCCGCGGAGACCCCGGGTGAGGGAGAGGCTCAAAGACAGCAGCGCCCCCATCAGCAGAAATGCGCCGAGACCGTTGGGGTTCTCGATTATGGAGTAGGCCCGCGTCCCGATGTCGACTTCACGAACGTCCACCCAGTGAGCGGGCATGGGAGCGTGAGTCACGTATTGATAGAGCCCGTGCAGGGCCAAGGCGACGCTGGCCAGCAGGAAGACCGCTACCACCCACTGAACCCAGCGCTTGTTCTTGGGAAAGAGGAAGCCCAGGAAGTAGAAGAGCAGCGGCTGGAACAGCACCCGCAAGGCGAATACGGCCACGTCGCCCGGCACCTCGCGCACCACCACGGAGCCGATGGCTGCCGTGAGCGCCAGCAGCACGGGAAGCGCGATGGGCACCGTCCACAGTTCCGACCGGCGGAGCACTACGACGCACCACAGGAGGACCACGATGGAGACGATCAAAAAGGCGTCGTCCCACGCCGGCCCGAAACCTCCCAGGACCCGGCGCGCGCCCCAATCCAGCCAGGGAAAGGCAGCTACCGCCAAGAGCACGACCTCCGGCCGCCAGAAGACGAGCACGAACGCGCACGCCGACACGACCAAGGCCACGAGGGCCGCCGGACCGGACCCGTGGGTCAATCCTCCCAGCAGCCCGGCGGCGGCCGCCAGCGCCACGCCCAAGCCGAGCCAGCCCCCTAGCAGGCGCCGGGAGAACGACCTGGCTGGGGCGGCTGCCGGCACCCGCGCCGGCGCCCTCCCTTCCACCACCGTGGCGCCCAACCACCGCACCCCGCGTACCACCACGCTGACGCGCGCCGCGGGGATCAGGCTTGGCCCGGCAACGAACACCAGCGCCCCTATCGCTATTAGGATGGCGGGGGTCGCCAGCCTGAGCCCCGGCGTGGTCAGGGCAAGCCGCCCACATCCGAGGGCGAATATGCCCGCCCCCGCGAGCAGCACCCACCCGCCACCGCCGAAGCGCGAGGACGCGACCGCAGATTTTCCGACGCCGCTCGCCCCGGCCACGAAGCCTGCCACCGTGCGCTCCCTCCGGCCAGGGGCGGCGCCGCCTACGCCGCCGCGCAACCAGAGGTATGGCCGGGAGATAAGGAGCAAGCTCCAGGGATGGCCGCTCCACTCCAGCCTGCGTGATCGGCTGCGCCGAAGCCCAAAGACCGCGCTATCGGCGAACGCGCGCTGGACAAGCCTGGCCAGCGCGATAAAGAACCTCCCCACCAGCGAGCATCCGGCAGCAGCCCCGATCCACAGGGCGGCACGCCGCGCGGCGCGATGGGACAGCGAACTCTCGACGACTTTCACGGCCGTGTTTCCGTCATGGCCGGGCCCCTTTCATGGCCGCGCCGGTTACTTCAGTGCCGCCACGCCTCAGTCCACATCCCAGATGACACTCTGGACCTGGAACTTGGCGCCGATGAGCGTCACTTTGTTCCCCACTCGCATGGGGATACTCCCGATGCGGAGGCCGGCCGCGCTCCCTTCGCCCAGCACGACAATGTCCACGTCGCTGAAGATGGGCGAGTCGAAGGGTTTCAGCTCCCCTTGAGGCGTCATGTATTCCTCTTGCGTTGGCTGAACAATGACCTCCTCCACTCTGCCCAAGACCGTGCCTCCCTCATCCTTCACGGTCTCTTTGAGCCGCACTTTCTCTCGCAGTTGATCGACCGTAGCCTGACGAATGGCCTCCACCCTGTAGGTCACGCGCAGGGGAACCGTCGCCGCGTTGCTCCCCGTCATGCGGACGACGGCGAACACTACCACGGCTATGATGACAAGGAACACGAGGATGTCGACGACGCTGACTTTGCCGAAGATGCGTCCCCGCTCATCGAGAAAGCGGCTCATCGCCACCATCCTTCAGATCGTTGTGCCGGCGGACCGAACCTCCCGAATTCTATCGGAATACCGGGTAGCTGCCTACTGCGGGTGCTTCAGACCCGCTTGCTCTTCCCCCGGCCCTGGGCTAGAGTCCTTGGACAGAGTCGATCGCACACCCCGGGAGTGAGGAACACTCACCCAGAGTGCCTGAAAACGAGTGACAACGTGAGCAGCAGCCCGAGCGGAATCCGCGAAGCCGGCGTAAACGGCCGGCAACCGACGTTGTTTGTGACCTTCGGCACCCGGCCGGAGGCCATCAAGATGGCTCCGGTGGTGCTGGAGCTGAGACGACGCGACGTATTCCGGGTTGTCACCTGTCTTACCGGTCAGCACCGGGAGATGCTCGACCAGGTGACCCGAGCCTTCGCCCTTCCCGTGGACCACGACCTCAACGTCATGCGCGAGGGACAGTCCCTCGGGCACATCACCTCGGCCGTGCTCGCCGGGATAGACCCCCTGCTGGAGACGGAGCAACCTGATCTTGTTCTGGTGCACGGCGACACCACCACCACCTTCGCCGCGGCCTTAGCCGCCTTCTACCGCATGATCCCGGTGGCTCACGTCGAGGCCGGGCTACGCACGAACAATATCTACAGCCCCTATCCCGAAGAAATCAACCGGCGGCTGGCCGACCGATTGGCCGAAGTCCTCTACGCACCGACCCAGGGGGCGCGCATGGCCTTGCTCCATGAAGGCGCCGATCCGGAATGTATCCTGGTCACGGGAAATACCGTTATCGACGCCCTGCTGGCGACGGCGGCTACCGCTCCCCCCGCTTGGGAGCCGCCGATAGCAGAGGCCCTCAGTCGTCCGGGGCCTAAAGTGCTGGTGACCGTCCACCGCCGGGAGAGCTGGGGCGCGCCCATGGAGCGGGTGGCTCTCGCCATCAGGCGGGCGTGCGAGCAGCTGCCGGCGGCTACATTCATCTTCCCCGTCCACCTTAATCCGGTTGTGCGCAAAACCTTCCAAAAGGCTCTCGGAGACGTGCCGCAGGTGGTGTTCGTCGAGCCACTCGCCTATCGACCGTTCGTCCATCTAATGAAGATCGTGGATGTAGTCATCACCGATTCGGGCGGGATCCAGGAAGAGGCGCCGTCGCTGGGTAAGCCGGTGCTGGTGATGCGCGACACCACCGAGAGACCTGAGGGGCTAGAGGCGGGCACCGCCCGCCTGGTGGGCACCGATACAGCGACCATTGCTCGGGAGCTGCTTACGCTACTCACCGACCGTGTCCAGTACGACGCGATGGCTACGGCGACCAATCCGTACGGCGACGGCCGCGCGGCCACGCGCATCGCCGATCACCTGGAATATCGATTCGGCCTGCGCGCGACACCCCCCGCGCCGTTCTCACTCGCTGTTGAGTAGCGGCCCTCGCGGCTCGAGACCGCAGCGGCTAGATGTCCTCGAAGTCCTCCCGGTCGTCGGCTTCCGCCGACGCCAGATCGATGACGCTCTGATCTTCCTCCACCCGGCCCACGAAGACGACGGCGGGCCCTTGATACAGGGTCACCCGAGCTCCAACCGGGAGCACGACAGCCTCACCGCCGGCCCCGATCACCCGGCGAAGGCGCGATTGAAGAACATCCCGCTCGATCACCGCGTGGGCGATAGTGAACGGCTCCTGGTCGTCCACCTGGATTTTTGGGTGGGACTCCGGGCTGATCTCCATGTTCACTCCCATCCTCTCCGGGCAATCAGCGCCGCGGCTGCCCCCGCTCCTATTCCGTTGTCGATGTTCACCGCCAGCAGACCGGGCGAACAGCTCTGCAGAATGGAGTACAACGCGCCGGTGCCATCGCCGCCCATCCCATAGCCGGTAGAGGTTGGCACCCCGATGACAGGGATATCCACCAGCCCTGCCACCACGGAGGGCAGTGCGCCCTCCATCCCCGCGACGACTACCAGGACGTCAGCGCCCTTCTCAACCATGCGGGTGAGCGGTTCGAGAAGGCGGTGGACCCCGGCTACCCCGGTGTCGAATCCCCGCTCCACCGCGCAGCCCATGTGCTCGATGACCAAGGCGGCCTCTTCGGCCACCGGTATGTCGGAGGTGCCGGCCGTTATCAGACCTACGCAGCCCCGCTGCTCGGGGGGCCGGTACGAAGGCGTGCGCGCAGCCAGAACGCCAGCATCGGCGTTGTAGTCGAACGTCATCCCGGCGACGGGAGCGATCGCGCCCTCTTCGCCGGACCCCGCCCCGGTACCACCCGTCAAAGCCAGCCGCAGCACCTCCGCCCGGTCCGGCTCCAGCCGGCTCACCAGGACCAAGCCCCGGCTGTCCAGAAAGTTGCGCGCAATGGCCGCCAGATCGGGGTCGCTCTTGCGGGGGGCATAGATGACCTCGGGCACACCCTTGCGCAGGTCGCGGTTGATGTCCAGACGGGCGAACTCGCCAAGCTGCGTAACCTGAAGCAGCCGCAGCTTCTGTAATGCGTCCTCCAGACCCATGTCCCCGGCCAGCAGCCCCTCCAGGAGTTGCCGCAGATCGTGATGGTGATGGTGATGGGCTCCGTCGGTCATAGTCTGAACACCCTTCGCGCATTATCGCCCAACGTCGCCGATCGAGCCCCGGGGGCCAATCCGCCGAGCCCCTCGAAGTACCTTCCCGGAGAGAGGAGGGGGTAATCGCTGCCAAAAATCAGCTTACCCCCCCCGACACACGAGACGGCCACTGCATAGACATCCGGACCATATAGATACGGGACCGCCGACGTGTCGTAGTAGACGCGGGCGAGCGCCGCCCGCACCTCGGGCATGAGTTCGTACACAAAAAGGCCGCCGCCCATGTGAGCAAACACGATGGTCAACTCCGGGTGAGCCTGTGCCAGGGCGAAGCAGTCCTCCGGAGTGAAGCGGCCCTTGCCCGGGTAGTCGTGGCCTACCGGCTCGTTGGCGTGTACGAGAAGAGGCAGGTCGCGCTGCTCAAGACAGCGGGCGATGGCGGCGAGGCCTTCGTGCCCGCCGGCGCTCGGGGCGCAGAAGCCCTGACCGTCGGGCATCAGCTCGCCGCACCCATGCAGGCCGGCGTCCAAGCACCGTTCTAACTCATTCACTGCGCCCGGCGCGCCCGGCGAGACACAGGCCAGGCCGGCCAACCGCCCGCGATGCCGTTTTGTGGACTCGACAACGTAGTCGTTGACCATCCGGCACAACCCCTGGTCTCTAAAGGCGAAACCGAAGACTACCGACATCTCCACTCCTGCCGCATCCATCTGCGCGACCACCTCGTCGGCGGTGACCATGCGCGCCTGCGGGGACCCGTACAGAGCGCCGAACCAGTCGTCCTGCCCCAGGTAGGCCTCCCGCTGCCGGACGACCTCCGGAGGAAAGATGTGGACGTGAGCGTCTACCGGGCCGGCACCGGCCGCGGGCTGGGGCTGAGCGACCGAGTCCGGCGCGAGCCCGGGCCCGGCTTGCCCTCCGCCAGCGGCGCGCGTGCCGGAGGCCTCAGGCAACGGCGGTGAGGAGTATGGTTTCCACAAGATCTTCATAGGAGAGACCCGCCGCATGAGCCTGGGCCGGCAGGTCAGACAACTCTGTCATGCCGGGCAGCGTGTTGACCTCCACGAACCAGGGGACTCCCGCCTCGTCAACCATCATATCCACCCGGGCGTACCCCCGGCACCCGATAGCCGCGAAGGCAGCCACCGCCATCCGTTGGGCCTCTTCGTACACGGCCGGCTCCAGTCGAGCAGGCAGGATGAATTCCGTCATGCCCTCAGTGTACTTGGCCTCGTAGTCATAGAACTCGTTCTTGGGCACCAGTTCCAGGATGGGCAAAGACTCACGCCGTCCTTCACGCTCCAACACCCCCGCCGTTATCTCCCGACCGGCGACGAACCGTTCGGCGAACATTGGCCCGAACTGGGCCCGCCCTTGGGCCACGCAGTTCACAAGGTCGGCCGGCCGTTTGCACTTTGACACTCCCAGGCTGGATCCCTCTTCTACCGGCTTCACCATCACGGGCAGGCCCAGCTGGGCTTCCACCCGAGCGGCCGCCGAGTCCGCCGGCTCGTCCATTTCTATCTCGCAATAGTCGGGGGTAGGCACGCCGCTGCTTCGCATCAGTTTCTTGGCCGCGATCTTGTTCATACCCAATGCCGAAGCCAGGACTCCCGAGCCGGTGTAGGGGATGCCCATCATCTCCAGCAGCCCTTGGATGGTGCCATCCTCGCCGTATCGTCCGTGCAACGCGAGGAAGGCGACCTCGACCCCCGTTTCATCGAGGCGCTGAGCCACATCGCGCACCGCGTCGATGCGCACCGCCCGATAGCCGCGTGACAGGAGAGCACGCAGGCAATTCTCGCCCGAACGCAGGGAGATCTCCCGCTCCACGGACAGGCCGCCCATGAGCACGCCGATAGTCTTGGTCTTCAGGGTCTGACGATCCATGCGGGGAACTGTACCACAGCTCCCGTGCGGCTCCGGTGCTACCCGGCCGCCACCCGCGCCCGCTCCGGCACCGGCAAGTGCGAGCCCGCAACCCGGCGAAACGCTGCCGTGCTCTGGGCCCCGCTCTCGGCTACGTACATGAGGTCATCGGCGTTCAGGCCATCGGCGGGAGCCGACGCCCATCCCACCACGCACTCCACCCGGTGCCCGTCGATCAGATGCTCGCACACCTTGCGGCCGACAGTCATGGCCAGGCCTTCGACGTCGTAGGGGTCGCTCCATCCGAAGCGGCCCTCGCTGCGAACGTCCGGTCGAGCAGCTTCGGGCTCGGTCTCGAACAAGAAGGCCACCCGCCCACCGGGAAGGCGGAAATGCTGGGCGTCGGCACCGAGAAGACGCAGCCCTCGCCGGCTCACTGCCGAGAGCACCCGCTCCGAGGCATCCTCTCCGTAGTACGACACGGTCTCCTCGAAACGCAACACCCGCAGCACCACCAGCCCAAAGCGAGCGCCGGTGGTGGTAAAGACCCGCAAGCGCACCCGCACCGCACGCTCCAAACCGGCTTCTACGTCCGGCTCTTCGGGGCGGGCCCACGCCGACCGCCGCTCGTTAGAATGCGACCCGGCGGAAGTCCGCGCGCCGGTCTCCATCCGGACCCGATCGGCCCAATACGTGACCGCCAGCCCAGCAGCGCATACCAAGACCAGAGTGGCTCGCATCCCCGCGGATGAACTCCACGTCAGCAGAGGCAGCAAGGTGGCGGCGTCGGTAAAGCACAGCAGATAGCCCAGACGGCGATCGCCGGAGAAGTAGTTCGACAGCCGAAGGGACCAC
>Ga0214473_10005957_pt1 | contig 14588 bp, 12 predicted proteins | sample RVTome_7_FD_203509 | JGI IMG/M metagenome (GOLD analysis project Ga0214473, IMG submission 203509) | Soil microbial communities from uranium-contaminated site in the Upper Colorado River Basin, Wyoming, United States - RVT98D197 | ecosystem: Environmental > Terrestrial > Soil > Contaminated >... | reverse complement strand
AGAGATCACGACGCAGGCAGGCTTTTCTGCGGGTAAAGCCAGGACGCTGTTCGAGGGACGGTATGTGCCGCCCGGTGCCACGCCCACCTATGACGTCACGCGCGACGGCCAGCGCTTCCTGATGCTCCAGGCCAACGAGCAGGACGCGTCCGCCGCGCAAATCAACGTGGTGCTGAATTGGCTCGAAGAGCTGAAGCGCCGCACGCCTGCGACGCAGTAGGCGTCGTCGTTTGCGCCGGTCGGCGTGGGGTCCACCCCTGGCAGTCTCGCGTTTGCGTGGTTCATCGGATAAGATGTGGCGTCGCTGCGCGGCTTGCGGCAGACCACGGGAATGAACCTTCCATCAAATTTTTCGGCAGCTTCTACTTCGCATGGGGTGCGAGTGCGATTTGCGCCTTCGCCGACCGGCTATTTGCACGTGGGCGGGGCGCGCACGGCGTTATTCAACTGGCTGTTTGCGCGGAATTTGGGTGGGACGTTCATTTTGCGCGTCGAGGATACGGACGCCGAGCGCAATCGGCCGGAACTGGTGGAGGGCATCCTGGACGGGCTGCGCTGGCTCGGATTGAACTGGGACGAAGGGCCGTTTCATCAGTCGGAGCGGCTGGCGGGCTATCGCGCGGCGGCGGAGAAGTTGTTGGCCAGCGGCGCGGCCTATCTTTGCTACTGCCCTCCGGAGCGGTACGCGGGCGGAGACGCCGCGGAAAATTCGTCCGAGGACGGTGACGGGGGCAAAGCCGGCGGGCGGCGCGTGGTGCGCTGCGGTTGCCGCGACGGCATGCCGGCGAGTGTAGGCGCAGAGCCCGCGGTGCGTTTCCGTGTGCCGCTCGAAGGCGCGACGGGATTCGAGGACGCGGTTTTTGGCCCGCGCGAAGTGGAAAACGAGGAGATCGAGGATTTTGTTCTGCTGCGGTCGGCGCGGGGGATTACGCCAGGCAGCGGACTGCCGACCTACCAATTGGGCGCGGTGGTGGACGACCTGGAGATGCGCATCTCGCACGTGATTCGCGGCGCCGATCACATCTCGAACACGCCGAAACAGGTGCTGCTCTATCGCGCACTGGGGGCTACGCCGCCGATTTTCGCGCACGTGCCGCTGATTCTGGGCGCGGACCGCACGCGGCTCTCGAAGCGCCACGGCGCGACCAGCGTTTCTTCTTACCGCGAGGAAGGTTTTCTGCCGGAGGCGTTCCGGAATTTTCTGGCTTTGCTGGGCTGGTCGCCCGGGGAGGATTTGCAATTTCTGCGCACGTCGGAACTGGTGGCGCGATTTTCGCTTGCGGGCGTGAGCCGCACCAACGCGGTTTTCGACCGCGCCAAGCTGGAATGGTTCAACCAGCAGTACCTGCAGCGGCTGCCGGTGGACGAAGTGCTGCCGGCGGTGCGAGCAGAACTCGAGCGCAGCGGACTGTGGCGCGAGGAGTGGGCGTCGGGGACGGGGCGCGAGTGGTTGGCGCGCACGGTGGATTTGTTGCGCCCGCGGACGCGGCTTTTGCCGGATTTTTCGACCTGGGCGCGGGCGTTTTTTTCCGATGAGTTCGAGTACGACGCGGCGGCGCGCGGAAAATTCTGGAAGGACGAGCGGCTGCCCGATCTGCTGTCGCGGCTGGCGGATGCGCTCGAAAATTTGCCGGAGTGGTCGCACGACGGATGCGAACAGGCGCTGCGCGGACTGGCCGAGGCGGCGGGAGTGAAGGCGGGACTGCTCATCAACGGCGCGCGAGTGGCGATGGTGGGGCAAGCGGTGGCGCCGCCGCTATTCGACAGCATGCTGGCGCTGGGCCGAGAGCGCGTGGTGAGCCGGTTGCGGCGCGCCCGGCCGGCGATTTCGGCGCGCTCGGCGGCGAGCTAGGGGCTATGCGAAAGGTGGGCGCCGGGGCAACGGAGCCGGCCCGCCCTTCAACTTGGCGGGCCGGCGGTACGAGGAAGGCATTGCGGTCGTGGGCAGGGCTTCGGACCAGTGGCACTTTCAGAAATGACAGGCTTTCAGAATTTGTCGACAGACTGCTAGAGGGAGACGGGGCTGCCGAGCTGCTTCGTGAGGATGCGGCCCATCAACTGCGGCAGGGCCTCGCCGGTTTTTCCCAGGACGAAGGCTTGGGTCTGGTCCGACCAGTCGAGCTTGAAACTGGTGGTGAGCGCGGAGATCCAGATCTGGCGCACGGCCGAGTTGGGGCTGATCACGAAGCGGGCTTCCTCGGGCTCCTCGAACAATAGTTCGAGTTTGTCGCCCTGGCCTTCGACCTCGAAGCCGTGCTGGTCGCCCAGCTCGAGCAGGCGGCGCTTCAGAGATTCGAGCGCCGCGTCGCACTTTTTTCTGAAATCGTGTTCGTCCATTGTTTTTTCGCAAGGGCCCGGCGGCGGGCGGAGATCAGAACAGGGTTTCGAGCGTCTTGGTCAGATCGTCGTGATTGATCAGGCCGATCATGGTTTTGATTTTTTTCCCATCGCGCGCATAGAGCATGCTGGTGGGCAGGCCGATGACGCCGCCGAACTGCTCGGCCAGGGTGTCGTTGCCGAGGACCACCTGATAGTTCATCGCTTCCGGGCTGCCGTTCACGTCGAAGCGCTCTTTCTGGACGTAAGGCTCGACAACTTTTTTGCCCTCTTCGTCCATGGCCACGCCGATGACCACCAGGCCCTGCGAGCCGTACTTCTGCGTGAACTCGATGAGCCAGGGAATCTCAACGCGGCAGGGGCCGCACCAGGTGGCCCAGAAGTTGACCAGGACGACTTTGCCCTGGTGCTGGGCGAGCGAGGTCTTTGTGCCGTCGAGAGCGGTGAGCGGCCTATTTAGCTCGGGGGCCGGGCTGCTGCCCTCGACGCTATCCATGCTCTGCGCTCCGCGGCCGCAAGCCCACAGGGCGGGCAGCGCCGCCAGGCCGGCCAACAGCACGAATCTCACAAGCCGCTTGCTCATCAAGAATTCTCCTCGATTGCAGCGGGCTGCAAGTACAGCCCGCACCCGTTACCAGACGAAACGATCCAGGAACCCCAGTTTACCTGAGAGCCAAGTCAGGCGGTTCATGAAAATCAAGCCCCCGACGAAGAGCAACAGGACGCCGCTCGAGACTTCGACGGCGTGCAGATGGCGGCGGAAGCGCTTGTAAAAACGGAGGAACTGATTGATGGCCACCGCGGTGAGCAAGAACGGAATGGCCAGACCGGCGGAGTAGACGGCCAGAAGAATGACGCCGCGGGCGACGGTGTCGCTGGTGGCGGCCATGGTCAGCACGCCGGCGAGAATGGGCCCGATGCAGGGAGTCCAGCCGAAGGCAAAGGCGAAGCCCAACAAGAAGCCGCTCAGGGTGCTGGCGAAAGGGCCCTTGTCGGGCCGGGCGGTGTCGTGGCCGCCGAGATTGCGGAAGTGCAGGTCGCGATTGAGCCAGCGCGTGAGAGTTGGTCCCGCGAGAAAGATCAGCGATACGGCGATCAACTCCGCGGGGCCGATGGCGCCGGGGTCTTCGCCGCGCGGGCGAATCGCGAGGGCCACGCCGGCCACGGCCAGGACGCCTCCTACGACCGCACCGGCGCGCACCGGGATGCGGACGAGCCAGCCGATCAGGTGCAGCCCGAACAGCAAGATGACGGCGCCGGCAAATGGAGCGAGCATGCTCTTATTGCGCACCAGGAATTGGCCGACGGCGCTGGCCGAGGCGCCGAAGGTGACGAAGACGACGGAAAATCCGCTGACGAAGGCGAGGGAAGAGGCAAACAGGCGGGCGCGCGGCTGTTCGCCTTGCTGCAACTGTTCCACACCGATTCCCGAGAGCATGGAGATGTAACCGGGCACAAGCGGCAGCACGCACGGCGAAAGGAACGAAATCGTCCCTGCCACGAAGGCCGCGAGGAAGGATACGTCCATCGCTCGTTGTGCTCCTGAGGCTATCCGGCTACGACGCCGGAGGGCAGCCTGGCTGCTCAATTATCTTCGCACAATTCTACTGCGGACACGCGCCAGCTTGCCGGTGAGCCTATTCCCAGGGCAGCGATGGCGCGCACAGATGTGCCGTGGCCGCTCGCTCGCAGTCTAGCGGGCCGGGGGGGAATAGACCTGTGTATCCGGGAAAAACTCAGCCCACGCGAACCACAAGCCCGGCTGGGGCACCACGCGGTCAAGCTTCTGGCTCCGCAGGCTCCCGGCCGTGCACTCACCGTAGGCGTTCCATTGCGAGCCGGTCTCGTTGTCCACAAACGCTCCCGGCCCCGCCGCCTTGAACGTGAGCGTGCGCCCACCCAACACGCGTGAGAAACCCGTTGTGGTGCCGCTGGCCGCTTGATGGATCAGCAAAAGCGGCGTCGAACCGACTCGGTCGTTCACTATAATCTCGCGTCGGAGCGCGGCGACGGGATAGGCCTTGTGCGCGTCGCCGACTTCGATGCCGATCACTTGCTCGGACGCCGGCAAGCGGGTATCGAGCTCCCGCACCAACGGCGAGCGGTTGGGCATCCTGTCGGTGCCGAAGGGCATGTTGGCGTAACGCGTGTTCATCTGTGCGTAACCGGCCTGGGAAGCAGCCTCGGGCACCATCGCCAGCGTCTGTGGATTGCGCCCGCGCCATTCAGCCCAGGTGGTGACCAGGAACGGAACGATCGTCAACCGTTTGCCCTTCAACGGCCCCTCGAAGGCCTCGCCGCTGGCCTGCTGCCAGGTGCTGCCAGTCTCCTTGTCCACCATGATGAAGTTGTTGCCTCTGTTGTCGGTCCTCTCGAAATCGAGCTTCCGTCCGTCCACTTCGCTGCGGAACACCAGGGGCGTATTGCAGAGCGAGCACCAGGTGACGATGACGGGCATATTCCCGAAGCTGTCGTGAATGACGTGATGCCACGACACGACGTCGTAGCGATAGGCCTTGGCGGCACCGTTCTCGCTTACGCCTAGAATCATGTCAGAGTCCTTCAGGAAATCCGCCTGCCGGGCAGGTACAAAGCGAGGCTCTCGCAGTGCGCCTCGTTCCGTCTGCTGGTTTCCACCGCCACGCCCGCCCCGCTGCGGGGGGGCCTGCGCGCCCAATGTCGCGGCCAGCATCAGGGAAAGACCCGTAGCTCGAAGCCATGTGCGTGCCATTGAGGTTTCCTCCTTCACTCTGGTGGTTCGTCCGCGCCAGTCTGAATCCTTAGATTCTGAGCCGTTACTTGTGCTGAATGGCGTCCGGGGCGCGCTGCCTGTCGAGGGGCATGACTTGAACTTGCCATTTCACCGGGACCGACTCCGGCAGATAGCAAATCCTGGCATCGCAGGCTTGATATCTGAATTCTCCACTGATCTCCACGGTCTTTCCATCGGCTCCCAGCGATGCCATGAAGGCCGGGGAGAAGCTGAGGGCCACGTCCTGCGTGATCTGGAAGCTGCCTTCGTACACCGGCACCGTCTCTTTAATCGCCGCGAGGTACAACGATTTGGATTTGGGATAGGCGGACGAGGCCAGTGCGAAATCCGGAGATGGTTGTAACCTGAGTTCGGTTATGCGGTAGCCTTCGGCGCCGGGCGCATAGACGTGGACGCCTGCGGGAAGCTTTACTTCGGCTGACAGGCTGATGCGGTTGCCGGGAGCTCCGGTACGATCCGACTGCGCGACGGCCAACTGGATGTGCGGCGCCGCGACGTTCTGCGATACCTGCGCGGCCAATTCGGGGAAGAGCTTGGCGATGAGGTTGTTGGCCGAGTAGCGCTCCTGATACTTTTCCCTGGCCTCGAAAAACTTTTCGCGGATGACGCCGCTGGCGTCGATGAAGAAGTACCCGGGGAGCGACATTCCCTGGTCCCTGCCGGTGGCTTCGGAGTTGAGAACGCCATAGGCGCGAATGACCTGCGAATCGGGATCGGCGAGCATGGGGAATTCGATCTGGCGGCGGTCGGAGAAGACCTTAAGAATTTCGATGGTGTCGTAGCTGATGGCCGCCAGCTTGAGACCCTGCTGCTCGAATCGCGCGCGGGCTTTCTGCAAATCCATCAACTGGGCTTTGCAATACGGGCACCAGTCGGCGGAACGGAAAAAGAGCAGGACCGTGCCCTTGGGACCCTTCAGCGCGGCGCTGGTTTGCACGCGGCCCGACTGGTCACGAAGGGAAAACGAGGGAGCATTCGTGCCGACCGCCAAACCGATGCCGGAAGCAGTGGTAGGCGCAGAGGTCTGCCCAGCGGGGGCTTTCACTTGCGCCCGACCGGCAGGAACGAAAGTGAGGGCCGAAAGCATAAGTGATAGCAGCACTTTCAATCTCATTTCTTTCCTCCAAATCCACGGCAAACGCCCGCTGGCCGAGAGGCCCGCTTTCGATCGGCTCCGCAGCCCGCTGCCCGGCTAGAGTCGCGTTCGCGCCAGAACACTATTCTACGCCACGATGGTCCCCACCTACGAACGTTATGATGCCCGTTCTCCCGAGGCGCGTGGCCTGCTAGGAATTGTTCCGACGGGCCGGCTCACGAAGCGATTGGCGGTCCGCGGCCTGGCTGGGCCGGAGGCGCCGGACGTGTACGATTGGAAACATTTCCGCGCGCTGGCCGGATTTACCCCCCCGAACAGAATTAGAATCGCAACCGACCTGGCGAGCCTTGGTTCGCAGGAACCGTCCGCAGCGCAAAACGGCACGGTGATTCAGACTTGCAGGAAGTGCGGCGCCGCCCATGGCGCCGAATCGGCAAACTGCTACGTTTGTCACGCACGTCTTTCTCCGGACGATCGGGGTGACCGTGTCCGCAGCCACGGCTTGGTGCGCACGGACGGCGCGCTGGCGGTCGCGCCGGACTGGCGATCCGAAGTAACGCTCCGGTTGCAGGAGTACCGGAAACGCCAGCGACGGCTGCGCGAAGGTCCGGCTCAGCCGGAACTTGTCTTCAGCGAGGAGAGGGGCGCAGAGACGGACAAACCGGCGCCGAGCAGGGCGGCGTACACGGCGGCATACACCGCGGCTGCTCCGGTCCCGGCACCGGCTGTGGCCGTTCAGCCGCCGCGCCGGACTTTCCGTCGGGGAACGCACCGCATCGAACGCGTGGAGATTGACCTGCTTCAGCCTTCCCTTGATTTTTCCGGCGCCACATCGGCGGCGGGCGCAGCCGGCCGAGCCGCGAACTGGCACGCGGCGCTGGTGTTGCCGATGGCCTCGCTTCACGAACGGCGGCTGGCCGCTATGCTGGATGGGGCGTTGCTTTTGTTTGCGTATGGAGGCTTCCTGTCGTTGTTTTCGGCGCTGGGAGGGCGGCTGGTGGCGTCGAAGCTGGATGCCGCTGTGCTGATGGCGACGCTGGCACTTTTCTACGGGCAGTATTTTGCCCTGTTCACGCTATTCGGCGGCGCCACCCCGGGCATGATGTGGCGAGGGTTGCGTCTGGCGACCTTCGACGGCGGGGAGCCGCGCCTGCGCCATCTGGCGTGGCGCAGCTTCGGCTACCTGGTTTCCGCCGGAACGCTGATGCTGGGATTCCTGTGGGCGCTGTGGGACGAAGACCATCTGTGCTGGCACGACCGCATCTCACACACGCATCTGACGTGGACCGCAGACGGCATCTCGGAAGCGGACCAGGGAGACCCAGGCGGCGCAAGAGGAGAGGAAGCATCGCGGCCCGTCTCAACGCGGCCCGCTGAGTGCTCCGACGGCACGCCTGTGCGGCGCAGCACCCCCGGTCGTTGAACGCCCGGCCCACAAACCTCAGCCAAGCTTGGCCCGCGCGTGTTATCATATGGCCATGCAGGTGTGGCCAACACCTGCTCAAGGGAGCCCACCGGTGTCGGGCGCCCGCCCGGACCGGGAGAGATCATGAGCCGCCTTCCCAGATTTGTCGTCCTCGGACTATCGTTTCTGGTGTTTTCGTACGTGGGGTTGGGGTACGTCCTGGGCCAGACCGGTGGCGATGACGACAAGACGTACCGCTCGCTGACGGTGTACAGCGAAGTTCTGCAGCGCGTTCAGGAAGATTACGTGGACGAGCCCAATCTGGCGGTGGTAACCGCCGGGGCGCTGCACGGACTGCTGGAATCTCTCGACCCGTTCTCCGGATACCTGAGCCCCAGAGAATATACCGACTACAAGGATAAGCAGAAAACCGCCGCGCGCGGCGAAATCGGCGCGGCATTGGCGAAGCGGGTAGGCTTTGTGGTGGTGGTTTCCGTACTCCCCGGCAGTCCGGCGGACAAAGCCGGAATGCGCGGCGGCGACCTTCTGGAAGCGGTGGCCGGCTTCACCACGCGAGACATGTCCGTGGCGCAAGCCAAGGTGCTGCTCGACGGGGCGCCCGGCACGACAGTAAAAGTGTCCGTCGTTCGCCGGGGCCGCACTGAGCCACTGCCGCTTGATGTGGCTCGCGCCGTGCTCGCATCGCCGCACGCCAGCTTTGAGCAGATGGGCGACGTGGCGTATGTGGACGTTCCGGCGCTGACCACGGGCATGGCGGCGGAGTTGCGCGAGAGGCTGCAACAGTTTGACCGGCAAGGCCTGCACAAGCTGGTGCTGGACTTGCGTGACACCGCCAGCGGGCCGGTATCGGAAGGCGTTGCGGCGGCGCGGCTATTCCTGCCGGCCGGGACCATCGCGGCGCTCAGCGGACAGACCGTGCCACGCCAGGTATTCGACGCCGATCCCGCGAGAGTGGTCTGGCGTCATCCGGTCGAGGTGCTGATTTCCGAACGGACCCTGGGCGCGGCGGAGGTGCTGGCGTCGGCGCTCGGCGGCAACCAGCGCGCCGACCTGGTTGGCGGGCGTACCTTCGGCGGCGCCTGCGAGCAGAAATTGATTCCCCTGGAAGACGGCTCGGCGCTGATTCTCAGCGTGGCTTACTATTACACGCCGGCCGGCAAGTCCATCCTCGATGAGGGCGTGCAGCCCACGGTGGCCGTCCGGCTGCCGATTGAATTCGATGATGTTGACGAGACGTCGCCTGCAACTCAGCCGCGGCGGCCCGCGCCCAGCGACGACCCGGTGCTGCGCAAGGCTTTGGAGTTGCTGAAGGAAGGGGCGGCGCCCAAGGCCGCGTAGCAGCAGGAAGTACGTCGTGCACACCGTTCCCCCCGTGCCGAAGCAGCTTTGGGCCTCCCTCACACTGAATATTCCTTTTTGTGTCTCGCGTCAGGCGAGCGTTGCCGCCACCAGCGGCGCTACGTGGCGGGCGATAGCGGGCGCAGCGGTCAGGCCAGGCGATTCGATTCCCACCAGATGAATGGCGCGCGAGCAGAAGGGGTCGCGCGTGATGATGAAGTCGGCGATGCCATGGCCGCCGGGCGGCACGAGCTTTGGCCGCAGGCCGGAATAGGCCAGATGCAGGTCTTCGAGCTTCAGTTCCGGCAGCAAAGTATTGGCTGAGCGCAGGAACTCCTCGACCGGCAGGCGGTCGCGCTCGTAATCGTTTTTATCCTTGACGTAACGCGCCGTGGGACCCACCAGCACGGTTCCCCACATGGTGCGCGTCAGGTGCACGCCCAGGGTGAGCCCTTCCGGGTGGGGCAGAGGATAGACTAGCGCGTTCACCAAGCCGGCCCTGGCGCGGCCGACCTCGGCGTATTCTCCGCGCACGGGATAGATGCGGTAACTCGTGTTGCCCAGGAGCGCCGCCACCTCATCGGCGTACAGCCCGGCGGCGTTTACCACGCAGCGGGCCTCGATGGTTTCGCGTTGCAGGCCGGCCGGTTCGGCGGCGTCGCCCAACTCGACGGCCACGGCAATCGAATCGGCGCGCGACTCAAGTTGCGTGACCCGGGCGCGGGTCAGGATGCTCGCGCCGTGTTCGGCAGCGACGCGCGCGTAGGCTTTGACCAGGGCTTCGGATTCGACGATTCCGGTCGAAGGCACCTCGAGCGCGGCCACGGCAGTGACGTGAGGCTCGCGCTCGCGGATGCGCTCGCGGCCCACCAACTGCAAACCCTCGACGCCATTGGCGCGGCCGTTCGCCGCCAGCCGCTCGAGCTCGGCGATCTCCGCCTGGTGCGAGGCCACCACCAATTTGCCGCAGTTGTTGTGCGGCACGCCGTGCGCCGCGCAAAACTCCTTGGTCAGGCGATTGCCTTCGACGCACAGGCGCGCCTTGAGCGACCCCGGCGGGTAGTAGATGCCGGAGTGGACCACGCCGCTGTTGCGCGTGCTGGTGGCCATGCCCAGCTTGGGCATCTGCTCGAGCAGGAAGACGTCTTCGGTGTGCGCGGCAAGCTCGCAAGCCAGCGCGCAGCCGACCACTCCCCCGCCGATGATGACCACATTCGCGCGATCCATGGGTTCCCGTTGCCGTGTTTAAGGATAGCCGGGATGCGCCGGAGGGAAAACCCCGGCGCGGCTCAGGTGTTCCCCAGCGGCAGGAAGTATTGTGTGCCTTTCACCGGCTCCTCGAGCCGCTGCAAAAGCTGCTGCAGGTCGGCGTTGCGCCGGACGAAATCAATTTCAGAGGTATTGACGACGAGCAAATTGGAGGCCGCGTAGCGGAAGAAAAAGTGCTCGTAGGCGCGCACCACTTCTGCGATGTATTCGAGAGAGATGCGGGATTCGCTGGCCGCCGCTTTCTTAGCCACTCGCTCGCGGAGCACCTCGGGCGTGGCTTGCAGGTAGATCACCAGTTCGGGCGGCCGGACCTCCGCCGCAAAGCGCGCGAAAAATCGCTCGTACAGCTTCAGCTCCTCGTTGCCCAGGTTCAGGTAGGCGAAGATTTTGTCTTTCTCAAAGATGAAATCGGCCACCACCGCGCCCGAGGGCTGGGCGGCAAAGGCGTCGCGCAGGCGCTGGTAGCGCTCGTTCAGGAAATACATCTGCGCCGCAAAGGCCGCGCCTGCTTTTTCACCGTAGAAATCGGCCAGGAAAGGATTTTCTTCGTCGCAATCCAGGACGCGCCGGGCGTGCATGCGTTCGGCCAGGATGCGCGCCAGGGACGACTTGCCGACGCGGATGGGCCCCTCGACCGCGATGTACCGGGGAAGCTTGAACGCCGGCGGCTTCTTGCGCGGGCTGGCTGGGCGGCGCGGCATGGCGCGCGATTATAGCCGAAAGTTGAGCCGGTTTGCGGGCGTGAGCGAAGCGCGAATCCGCAGGCGAAATCCCGAGGGCATCGAGGGACCTCGGAATGCGCTGGCGGAGGAGGGGGGATTCGAACCCCCGAGACCCTTTCGGGCCTAACGGTTTTCAAGACCGCCGGTTTCAACCACTCACCCACCCCTCCGCCTCCGATTGTACCTCGCCGGGGGATTGGGCGGTGAGTTTGGCTGCGGCGAGTTAGCTGTGATTATTGCTGGGGACGGGCGATGCAGACCTGCCGGGCCGGGGGAATTCGACGCCCCAGAAGAGCGGCGCCGGCGTCAGGAACTCGACGCCCACGCGCCAGCCTTCATCCAATTCCTCTCCCAGGTAGACCACGCGGCATTCCTGCTCCTCGTGTTGAGTGAAGGGATTGGTCAGCATCAGCAGGGCGCCCATCTCCAGCCGCTGAGGGACGCGCAGCAGGCAGCCGTAGACGTTGATGACGATGGTTTCGCAGGCCGAGCGGTAGCGGCGGCCGTCCTCGTTCTTGCCGGCGGCCACCACCCGGACGCGCTTGAAGATGCGGGAGCTGCGGCGTGCGCGTTCGTAGGTCACCCGAGCCATCGTAAGTCCATCGTGCGGCACCTCGGTGGCACCGTCAACGCTGCGATGAACGGCGCGTTCCTGGTTGGCACCGGCGAGTGGCGCCTCGCTCTGACCGCCCGGTTCTATGTAGAATGGGCGTCGCTGCGGCGGAGATGGCGAAACCGACGGGGGTGGTGCATGGACCTGAACGAATACATTGACCAGAAACATGACGAGCACCTGAACGATCTGTACGAACTCCTGCGCATCCCCAGCGTCAGCGCGCAGAGCCAACACAAGCCGGACATCGAGCGCGGCGCCAAATGGGTGGCGGACCGGCTGCGCCGCGCGGGGCTCGATACCGTCGAGATTGTGCCCACCAAGATGCATCCGCTGGTGTACGGCGAATCGCTGCGCGCGCCGGGCAAGCCGACGGTGCTTTTTTACGGGCACTACGACGTACAGCCTCCCGAGCCGCTGGAACTGTGGACCTCGCCGCCGTTTGAGCCCACAGTGCGCAACGGCAATCTCTTCGGCCGCGGCACCGCCGACGACAAGGGACAGGTGCACATCCACATCCGCGCGCTCGATGCGCTGCAGCAGACGGCCGGCAAGCTGCCCATCAACGTCAAGGTGCTGATCGAGGGCGAAGAGGAGGTCGGCAGCGAGAGCCTGTGGGATTACGTGACGCAAAACAAGGCCAAGCTGAAGGCCGACGCGTTGGTGGTGTCCGACACGTCCATGCTGGCGCGCGGCGTGCCTTCGATCACCTACGGCCTGCGCGGGCTGTGCTATTTTGAAATTGCCATCACCGGCCCGGCGCAGGATTTGCACTCCGGCATCTTCGGCGGCGCGGTGCCCAATCCGCTGGCCATCATGGCGGAGCTTTTCGCCAAGCTGCACGACAAGAATTTCCGCGTGACGATACCGGGCTTTTACGACGACGTGACCCCGCTTACGCGCGCCGAGCGCAAAGCCCTGGCGCGGCTGCCGTTTTCAGCCAAAGAGTTTCGCAAGACGGTGGGCTCGCCGGCGCTGTGCGGCGAAAAGGGTTTCTCGGTGGCGGAGCAGGTATGGTGCCGGCCGACGCTGGAGCTGAACGGCATGTGGGGCGGCTACACGGGCGAAGGCTCGAAGACGGTCATTCCATCGAAGGCACACGCAAAGTTCTCCACGCGCCTGGTGCCGCGGCAGGATCCCGCGAAGATTTCGCGGCTGGTGGAGCGGCACATTCGCAAGCTGCTGCCGAAGACGGTCACGTGCGACTTCAAAGTGCTGAGCACGGGCAAGCCCTGGGTGGCGCCGTACACGCACCCGTTTTTCGAGGTGGCGCACGACGCGCTGGAAAAAGGGTTCGGCAAGCGCGCCGTGTTCATTCGCGAGGGAGGATCCATTCCGTTTGTGACGCAGATGCACGACACGTTCAAGGTGCCGTGCATATTGCTGGGCTTTGGTTTGCCGGATGAAAACGCGCACGCGCCGGACGAGCACATCGCGCTGGAAAATTATTTCGGCGGGATCAAGGCCGTGGCCAATTTCTATCAGGGTTTGGGGAAGCTCTAAACACCGGTTGGAAGACCAGGAGCACAGCCACTCCTGATCCATCCGCCTCGGCCACACCGGCTCCCTGGAAACGCCATTCTCCTGACGGGTGCGGGCTGTACTTGCAGCCCGCCGCAAACAAATGGCGCTTCGCTGAACGCCAATCGGGAGATTGGCGTTCCCGGACAGGTCCGCCTGCGGCGGATGCCTGCGCCACCGCTGCCCACGGCGACGGTTATTTCTGCAGGGCGGCGGTCCAGTCGAGGACCACGGTGAGCGGGGCGGCATTCACTTCTGACACATCCACATTGAGCAGGAACCGCTGGCCGTCGGGAGTTACGTCGTATTGCTGGCTGTACCCTGCGCCTGGCCCCAGTCCGTAGATTCGCGTCTGGAAGAGTGCCTCGGGCGTGCCGGCCTCGAATGTCGCCCCTACTTTTACGGGCACGGCCATCATCTTGCCGTCCGTCCCAAGGTAGAAAAGCTCTTTGCCGTCATGACGCCAGCGGGGTTGCACGCCGCCGCTGGTCGAGACTTGCCATTTGCCGCCGCCCGCCGGGAAACTTTGCACGTACACTTCCGGGATTCTCGATTCGTCCGAAATGTAGGCCAGCCAGCGGCCGTCGGGGGAAAGCTGGGCGTGCCGTTCATAGAACGGAGTCTTCAAAAAGGGGACCGGCTTGCGCTCGCCCGCCCTTTGCCCGGCGGGCGAGCCCGCCGTTTGTCCGGCGGGCAAGTCCGCCAGCGGCAGGAAGGACACGTCGCGCCCGCCCCCTTCCGTGATCATGTAAACGAGGAAGCGCCCGTCCAGCGACCAGTCCTCCGGGACCATCGAATTACCCGCCTTCAGCAGGAGCTCCTCTTCGCCAATGCCGTTGGAGTTCTTTTGATACAGCCCGAACGAGCTGTTTCGTGTGGAAGTGAAAACGATGCGGCTGCCGTCGGGCGACCAGAGCGGGACGGAGTCGTCCGCGGCGTCAAAGGTCAATCGAGTCTGGGTGCTTCGCGAGAGATCAAAGACCCAGATGTCGCCGGGAGACCCGACCCCAGTCGTGCGATAGACGGCCAGGCGCTTTCCGTCTGGGGAGAGTTTAGGGCTGACATACCCGCCGGGTTCGCCAATCCGGCCCAGCTCCTTCCCCCCACGGTCAAACCAAGTCAACTGGGTATTCAAGCCGCCCGAGCTGCGATAGACCAGCACGCCGTTTTCCGAAACGTCGAACGCCACCCGGCCGTTCGCCGTGTTTACCTGAACCTGCTCTGCAACGGGGAAGGCTTCGCCCGTGAGTTGAATCGCCGCGGCATCAAACGGCTGGGCCATGAGCGTGCCATCCCGCTGAAAGAGCAAGTAGCCCGGTGGCGCATACAGGGCGAAGGAGTGGGCATTGAGCAATAGTTTGGATTCCTTCGAGTCCAGCGAGCCGACCCGGATGGCGCTCTTGGCAGTGTCCTGGTTGAGCGCCAGATAGAGGAAGTGATTGCCGTCGGGCAGAAAGTGCGGCCAGAGGTGCACCGTCTCGCCGCGCTCCTTG
>Ga0214473_10005956_pt1 | contig 14589 bp, 13 predicted proteins | sample RVTome_7_FD_203509 | JGI IMG/M metagenome (GOLD analysis project Ga0214473, IMG submission 203509) | Soil microbial communities from uranium-contaminated site in the Upper Colorado River Basin, Wyoming, United States - RVT98D197 | ecosystem: Environmental > Terrestrial > Soil > Contaminated >... | reverse complement strand
GCCTGGAAGGTCCGCGTGAACCCGGCCACCGACCGCGCCCGGTCGCTCTCGTGAAGCCGCGCCCGGTAGCGGCGGAGAGCCTCGGCGACCTCGCCGGCCCGCTGGGGGCGCTCGCCGGGCGGCTTGGCGAGACAGGCCAGGATCAGCTGCTCGAACTCCTCGTCGATCGCCGCGCCGAGCGAGCTGGGGGACTGCACGAACTCGTGCACGATCCGGTACAGGACCGACTGGGCGTCCCCGGCGAAGGGAGGCTGGCCCACGATGCACTCGTAGAGAACCGTTCCGAGGGCGTAGATGTCCGAGCGGGCGTCGACATCTCGCGCAGCCACTTGTTCGGGGCTCAAATAGGCGAGGGTGCCGACGAGCGTCCCGGTCTTGGTGAGCCGGCTTTCGGTGCCCGCACGAGCCAGGCCGAAGTCCATGACCCGGACGCGGACCGCCCCGTCCCCCTCGCGCGAGACCATGATGTTCTCGGGCTTGATGTCGCGGTGAATGACGCCCCGGGCATGGCTGTAGTCCAGGGCCTCGGCCACCTGGATCCCCACGTCCAGGACGTCACCCAGCAGCGAGTCCTGACGCAGGAACGCGCGCAAGTTGGTGCCTTGGACGAGGGGCATCACGAAGAACAGCGATCCCTCGTGGCGGCCGAAGTCGTAGATGGGCACGATGGCCGGGTGGTCCATCTGCGCGACCAGCTGGGCCTCGCGCTGGAAACGATGCTCGCTGTCGGGGGAGAGCAGGCTCGGCGGGATCAGCTTGACCGCGACGTCGCGGTTCAGCAGCGGGTCGCGGGCCCGGTACACTACACCCATCCCGCCGCGGCCCAGCTCGCCGGTGATATCGTAGCGGCTCGACAGCCTCTGTCCGATCACGGGCTCAGCAGATCACGTTGGCGGCAGCGCATCCGTGCCCTCCCGGGCCAGATCCTTCGCTTGGTCATCGTCGGAATCTGTCGGCTTGAGGGAACCGCAGGGCACGAATCCTATCCCGAGAGTCGCCGCGGGGGCAACGGGTGGTGGATTCAGGGTTCGGTTCGCCGGGAGCGTTGCCGAATCCAGATCGCGAGTGCCTCAGCCGCCAGCTCGCCGCGGGCGATGGCGAGGGTCACCTGCGTCAGCTCGCTGGGGCCGAACTCCGGCTCGAGACCGTTCGCGAGCAGGAAGAGGACCATCGCGTGGGCGCCGACGCGCTTGTTGCCATCGACGAAGGGGTGGTTCTGAACCAGCGAGTGATGGAGCGCCGCGGCCTTGGCTGCCACGTCCGGATACAGGTCCTCGCCGCCGAAGGTCGCCTGCGGCCGGGACACCGCGGATTCGAGGGCGCCGCGATCCCGCAAGTGGCTCGACCCGCCGAAGCGAGCCGCCTGGAGGGCGTGCAACGCCAGGACCTGCTCGAGCGAGAGGTAGGCCGTCACTTCGCGAGATCTCGGAACGCCTCCGCATACCGTTCCGCGACGACGCCGGCCAGGCGCTCGAACCGCTTCGTGACCTGGCCCGCCTCGAAATAGCGCACCCCGGGGCGAACGATCACGGCGCCGGTCTGGGGGTGCACGGAGACGTCGACCGTCATTCCCTTCGCGAGCTTGAACTCCTGGACCACTTCCGCGGGAAGGGTGACGGCGAGCGACGCTCCGGCCTGAACCAGCTTGCGTTTCATATATGTATTTAATACTTACTCGGCGACCCGATGTCAAGGCCCCTTCGGCTCGTCGTATGATCGACGGCACGGGATGAAATCGTGACGCAGGCCGCGGGAGCCCGTCTGGGTACGTACGAGATCCTCGGTGTGCTCGGCGCCGGGGGGATGGGCGAGGTGTACCGGGCGCGGGACACGAAGCTCGACCGCGAGGTGGCGGTCAAGGTGCTGCCCTCGCGGCTCGCCGACGACCCTGACGCGCGCGGCCGGTTCGAGCGCGAGGCGAAGGCGGTTGCGGCGCTCTCGCATCCGAACATCCTGGCGATCCACGACTTCGGCCACGATGGCCGCATCGCCTACGCGGTCATGGAGCTGCTCGACGGGCAGACTCTGCGCGCGCAGCTGGCGGCTGGGAAGCTGCCCGCCCGAAAGGCCGTCGAACACGCCGTGCAGATCGCCCACGGCCTGGCGGCCGCCCACGAGAAAGGCATCGTCCACCGCGACCTGAAGCCCGAGAACGTGTTCGTCATGCGCGACGGGCGGGTCAAGGTGCTCGACTTCGGTCTCGCGCGGCAAGTGGTGCCGGCCGGCGGTCCCGACGACTCCGTGTCGCCAACGCTGGCACACCACACCGACCTGGGGACCGTGCTCGGCACCGTCGCGTACATGTCTCCGGAGCAGGTGCGAGGAGCCGCCGTCGACCAGCGGTCGGACATCTTCGCGTTCGGCTCCGTGCTCTACGAGATGCTCTTCGGCTTGCAGGCGTTCCGGCGCGACACGGCGGCCGAGACGATGACGGCGATTCTCAAAGAGGATCCGACTGACGCGCCGGAGCTCGATCAGAAGCTGTCGCCCGCCCTCGAGCGGATCCTCCGGCATTGTCTCGAGAAAGACCGGGAGCAACGCTTCCAGTCGGCCCGCGACCTGGCGTTCGACCTCGAAAGCGTCTCCGGGACCTCGGCGCGCAGCGTGGCCATCGCGGCGGTCCCGCAGCAGCGGGTCTGGCGCCTCTCGCCGCCGCTCGCGATCGTCGCGGCGCTGACGCTGCTCGCCCTCGGCGTCGGCCTCGGACGCTGGGGCCGGCCAGCGCCCCCCGCGGCCCGAGCCCCGCTCGCAACCGGCTTCACGCAACTCACCTATCAGTCGGACGTGCTCAGCTACCCGAGCGTCTCGCCCGACGGCAGCTCGTTCGTCTACGCCGGGCGGGGGGCGGGCAACCTCGACATCTACTTCCAACGGGCGGGCGGCACCAATTCCATCAACCTGACGACAGACTGCGAGCGCGACGACACCGAGCCCGCCTTGTCGCCCGACGGCACCACGATCGCGTTCCGCTCCGAGCGCGAGGGCGGCGGCATCTTCCTGATGGGCGCGACCGGCGAGTCGGTCCGACGCTTGACCGATACCGGCTACAACCCTGCCTGGTCGCCGAACGGGAAGGAGATCGCGTACGCGACCGAGACCGCCAGCCCGTTCTTCCCCTACGGGAGACAGGGGTTTGCCGAGCTGTGGGCCGTGGCCCTGGGCTCGGGTGAGAAGCGGCGCATCACGAGCAGCGATGCGTCGGATGCCGTGCAGCCAGGTTGGTCGCCCCACGGACAGCGGATCGCATACTGGGGTTGGCGCATCGGCGGCCAGCGCGACTTGTGGACGGTGTCCAGCGACGGCTCCCAAGCCAGCATCGTTGCGGTCACGGAGGATCCGGCCCTCGACTGGAACCCGGCCTGGTCTCCGGATGGGAAGCACCTCTACTTCGCGAGCGACCGGGGCGGCACCATGGGCCTCTGGCGCGTGGCGATGGACGAGGCCTCGGGCCGACCTCTGAGCGCGCCCGAGCCGATCACCCTGCCTTCAGCGTTCGCGTGCTACTTCAGCCTGACGCGCGACGGCAAGCGGCTCCTGTTCGCAAGCCTGACCCAGACGTCCGCCTTCGAGAAACTGGGCTTCGATCCCGCGAGCCGGCGAATCCTCGGTGCGCCCACACGCGTGTTCGAGAGCTCGCTCGGGATCTTCTACTTCGACGTCTCGCCCGATGGTGAGTGGATCGCGCTGTCTTCCTCGGGAAGCCGGGAGGACCTCTTCGTCCTGAAGACCGACGGCACGGGATTGCGCCAGCTCACGAACGATGCCTTCAAGGATCGTGGACCCTTCTGGTCCGCCGACGGGAGGGGGATCCTCTTCTACTCGAACCGCTCGGGCCGCTACGAAGCCTGGACCGTACGGCCGGACGGAAGCGGCCTCACCCAGCTCACCCAGACCTCTGGCGCCGACAAGTCGAACCCGGCCTGGTCTCCGGACGGCTCCCTCCTCGTTCTCAGTGACGGAGCGAGCGGCTCCTATCTCTACCGCTTGGGTGGACCTCTCGGACAAGCGACCGCGGAGCCACTCCCGCGCCCTGGCGACAACGAAGTCTTCGTCTACCCGACCTGGTCTCGAGACGGCCGCCGGCTGGCGGGCTCGATCGTCCGGCCGGTCGGCGTTCCGACGCTCGCCGTGTATTCGCTGGACTCGAAGACCTATCAAGAATTCGACGTCGAAGGCGGCGGGCCCATCTGGACAAACGACGATCGCGGTCTGCTCTTCCAGCGCTCGGACAGGCTCCTGGTCCTCGACCTGAGGTCGGGCCAGGCCCGCGAGCTCGTCGTTCCGGGGGAAACTGGTCGCTCGTCGTCGGCCGGGATCTCCGGCTTCGCCCTTCCGCGGGACCAGCGCACGCTCTTCTTGCAGCGCTCCCGCTCGCACGCCGACATCTGGCAGATGACGCTGCAAGCGGAGGGACGCCCGTGACGACCGACCTGCGCACCCTGAAGGTCGTCTGCCCGCACGACTGCCCCGACACCTGCGTGATGACCGTGAGGGTGCGGGCCGATTCGGCTCATAATGCCAGAGGCCGATGGACAATCCCTACATCCGCCTCACGCACGAATTCAACGACGGCCGGCTGAGGGCCATCCTGGCGTCCGGGCAGGCGGTCGTCTTGTACCGGCTCGCCATCATGAGCAAAGACGGCGACTGGATCCTGAGGGAAGAAGCTGAGGCTCTCACGCACGTGATCGCGACACTCGCACGTCACGGGGCGCGTTATCGGTACGGTGCGCCGCTCGATCTGCGGTGGCTGGCTCATGGCTGGAGCGCCCACCTCGAGTTCAACGAGGGCGGCCTGCGACTTCGCTGCGATTTCGTGACGCGCCCACCTCGCGTCGAGCCGGAGACCTTGCGGGCGCTGTGGGCGGCGCCGGTTCAAAAGGAGGCGCCCGTCGTCAGCCTTCCCGTCCTCGCCGAGATCAAGAAGACCAATCGCGAGAAGGACTACGCCGTCATCGGCGAGCTTGCCCGGAGGATGGACGACCCGCGTCTCGAGCTTCTCTACTCGAGAAGCGCCAGGGACCTGAAGCGGCTCGCCGCGGAACATCCCACGGTCGCTCAGGAGGCAGCGACCGAGCGGCCGCTGCTGGCTCGACTCCGAGAAGGCCGCGAGGAGATCGAGCGCTTGCTCGATCTCGAACGTAGAGCGCTCATGCGCAAGAATGAGGATCGGCTCGATCGCTATCTCGAGGCTGCAAGACCGTGGGGAGCAGAATGGCCCCGTTTGTCGAAGGAGCTCGCCGGCCAACCGCTGGCCGAGGCCCATGAGACGATGGTCGTGAAAGCGGCGGAGCTGCTTCCGGAGAAAGCCTGATGGAGCGACGCGACGAGTTCTTGAGCGAAGAAGACCTGGATCTCGTGAACCTCTCGGTCGAGGAGCTCGACCTCTACTGGCGGCTCTGGCTCACTCAGGCGCAGATCACGAATGACATGGATCGCGCTGCCTATTCACACGGCGTCTTCGACCGGGACCCGGCCTTCTCGGATTAGGCCTCGTCGCACGCGCTCGACCAGCCAGCAGCGGCTTCGATCTCGTCGGCCAAGCTGAGCCCGACGACGATCGGGTTGTCGGCTGCCGCGGCACTTTCGGTGGCTGAAGAGGAAGCACTGGGCAGCCCGGAATGGTATGTTTTCACGAGTGACAAGAGGCCGTGCGACGCGCCAAGGGTGGAAGGCAGCGGAGGTGGTTCGCTTTCCTCCTCTGGCGCCTCAGCCCAGGGCCCCGACCGGCAGGTCCGATGGCCGACAGCGGCAGTTCCGGGCCATCACGGCGAAGCTGTCCGGCGCTGTCGGCGATCGGGCCCAGTTGGCCGTTGCCAACACGCAAGCTGGGTTCCCGGCGTCCGCCGTCGATCTGGGACGCCTGAAGGACGCTCTCGAAGCCGGGCTGGCGGCTTTCGACATGCGTGAGCTGCGGAGGCGCTGGCGGGTCGACTTGGGCGATTGGACGAGGCGCCTGATCCTCGCGTGGACACAGAGGTGCAAGCTTCTGCAGATGCGTGTTCGTGCTCGAGGCATCAGGGTGGAGATCGAGACTCAGGACGACGCCGGGTACTACAAGTACTCTTTTGATGTGTTCCCGGGTCGGGACCGGCCGAAGCCGTCCCCTCGCCGACCCCAGAGAGTTCGACGATGAGTACCGAGCCTCGCACCCTGAAGGTCGTCTGCCCGCACGACTGCCCCGACACCTGCGTGATGACCGTGAAAGTGCAGGAAGGACGCGCCGTCGAGATCGGCGGCGACCCCGAGCACCGCTTCACGCAGGGCTTCCTGTGCGCCAAGGTCAATCACTACCTCGAGCGCGTGTACAGCCCGGACCGAATCCTGTATCCGATGCGGCGCGTGGGGCGCAAGGGGGAAGGCCGCTTCGAGCGGATCGGCTGGGACGAAGCGCTGGACACGATCGCGGCGCGCTTGCGCACGATCGCCGCGGAGCACGGCCCGCAGGCGATCCTGCCGTATTCCTACGCGGGCAACATGGGCCTGCTGTCGTACGGCAGCATGGACCGGCGCTTCTTCCACGCGCTCGGGGCGAGCCTGCTCGATCGCACGATCTGCGCCAGCGCCGGCAGCGCGGGCTACAGGGCCTCGATCGGGAAGTCGACCGGCTTCGATCCCGAGGCTGTCGTCCACGCGCGCCTGATCGTGGCCTGGGGCGCCAACATCGTGAGCAGCAACGTCCACCTGTGGCCGTTGATCGAACAGGCGCGGCGCCGCGGCGCCAGGCTCGTGGCCGTCGATCCCTATCGTTCGAAGACCGCGGAGAAGGCCGACTGGCACCTGGCGCCGCTGCCGGGCACCGATGCGGCGCTGGCGCTGGCGATGATGCACGTGATCTTCCGGGACGGCCTCGAGGATGCGGACTACCTCGAGCAGTACACGCTCGGCGCCGAGCGTCTGCGCGAGCGCGTGGCGGAATGGACGCCTGCGCGCGCGGCGGCGCTCGCGGGGCTGTCCGAGGGCGCGATCGAGGAGTTCGCCCACGAGTACGCGACGAGCCACCCCTCAGCGCTCCGCATCAACTACGGCCTCAATCGCCACGCCGGCGCGGGCATGGCCGTGCGCACGCTGGCCTGCCTGCCGGCCGTCACGGGCGCCTGGCGCCATCCGGGCGGCGGGATCCTGCTCTCGACCTCGGGCACGTTCCCGGTCGACGGCGATGCGCTCGAACGTCCCGACCTGATCCCGCCCGGCACGCGGACCCTCAACATGGTGCAGCTCGGCCGCATCCTCAGCGACGCGACGCTCGATCCACCGGTCAAGGCGCTGTTCGTCTACAACTCGAACCCGGCGGCCGTGGCGCCGGAGCAGGACGCGGTGCACGAGGGCTTGCGGCGCGAGGATCTGTTCGTGGTGGTCCACGACCTGTTTCGCACCGACACGGCCGACTTCGCCGACATCCTGCTGCCGGCCACTACGACACTCGAGCAGTACGACATCCACAAGGCTTACGGGCACCTGTATCTCAGCCTGAGCCGGCCCGCGATCGCGCCGGAGGGCGAGAGCAAGCCCAACACCGAGCTGTTCCGCCTGCTGGCTGAGCGAATGGGCCTGGTCCACCCCTGCCTGCGTGACAGCGACGAGCAGATGGCGCGCCAGGCCCTGCGCTGGGAGCATCCCCACCTGAGAGGCGTCAGCTTCGAGCGTCTCGAGCGCGAGGGCTCCGTGCGTCTGAGTCTGCCCGACCCATACGCGCCGTTCGCTCAAGGCGGCTTTCCGACGCCGTCGGGCAAGTGCGAGCTGTACTCGGAAACGCTGGAGCAGCAGGGTCTCGATCCGCTGCCCGGTTACACGCCGCCCCGCGAGAGCCCCGGCAGCAACCCCGAGCGCGCGCGGCGCTATCCGCTCGCATTCATCTCGCCTCCGGCGCACCACTTCCTGAACTCGACCTTCTCGGCTCAGCCGGTCTTCGTCCGCCGCGAGAGCGAGCCGTCCCTGACGATCCACCCCCGCGATGCCGCCGCGCGCGGCGTGCACGAAGGCCGCATGCTGCGCGTCTTCAACGACCGCGGCGCCTTCCTCGCCAAGGCACGCGTCTCCGACGCCGCGCGGCCGGGTGTCGTCGTGGGGCTGTCGGTCTGGTGGGCCAAGATGTGCCCCGGAGGCCGCAACGCCAACGCCGTCACCAGCCAGGAGACCACCGACATGGGCGGCGGCGCCACGTTCTACGACGTGTTGGTGGAGGTCGAGCCGGCGGAAACGCCGGCGTGACGAGCCTCGGCCCGCCCGGGCGATGATCTTCAGCCTGCAATCGTTCTACGTCGCCGCCAGCGTGGCGGCGCTGATCCAGTGGCTACGGGTTCGCGACCGGCGCCTGCTGCCGCTGTTACTGATGTTCCTGTCGCTGGCCGTCGCCCACCACCAGTCGGACTGGTACGCCGCTCGCCCCTACCACGTCGCGGCGGGACTCGCCGGCCTGGCGCTGCTGGTGATGCTGGGGCGTCCCCGCCGTTGAGCGTCGCGGCCGGACGCAACGTCGTTCTCTACGCCGCGTCGGAGACCGACGCGGACATCCTCTATCCCACGGGTTTCTTCGCGCCCGACCCTTTCCTCTTCGTCCAAAAGGGACGCAGCCGCATCCTGGTGATGAGCGACCTCGAGCTGGACCGCGCCAAGCAGCAGGCGCGTGTCGATCGCGTGCTGTCGTGGTCGAAGCTCGCCAGGCCGATCGAGGCCCGCGGACCCACGGCCACGCCAGCGGACGTGATCGCGCGGGTTCTCAAGGGCCTGGGGCTGCGTCGCGCGGAGGTGCCCAGGAGCTTTCCGCTCGGCCTGGCGATGGAACTGGACGAACGGGGGATCCGGCTGGAGCTGGGGCCCGATCCCTTCTGGCCCGAGCGCGCGGTGAAGACTCCCTCGGAAGTGCGCGCGGTCGAGGCGTCGCTGAGGGCGGCCGAAGCCGGATTACTGGCGGGCATCGAGGCGCTCAAGGCCTGCCGCATCGGCCGCGACGGCTATCTGAGGCGCCACGGCCGGCGCTTCACGGTGCGGGACCTGCGCGGCGCCGTGAACCAGCGCATCCTGGCCGAGGGCTGCGTGCCCGCCCACACCATCTGCGCGCCGGGAGACCAGGCGGTGGACCCGCACGAGGAAGGTCACGGCCCGATCCGCGCGCACAGTCCGATCGTGATGGACATCTTCCCGCGCTCCGAGAGCACCGGGTACTTCGGGGACCTGACACGCACCGTCGTGCGCGGGCGCGCCAGCCACCGCCTGCACGAGCTCTACGCGATCGTGCACCACGCCGTGAAGCTCGGCCACAGCCGGATCAAGGAGGGCGCCGACGGCCAGCGGATCCACCAGGAGATCCAGGCGCTCTTCGAGCGGCACGGATACAAGACCGGCGTGCGAAACGGACGCATGCAGGGCTTCTTCCATGGCACTGGCCACGGCCTGGGCCTCGAGATCCACGAAGCGCCTTCGATCGGACGGCGGCCCTGCGTGCTGAAGGCCGGGAATGTGGTCACCGTGGAACCCGGCCTCTACTACCTGGGCCTGGGAGGCGTGCGCATCGAGGACGTGGCGCTCGTGACAAAGACGGGTTCGCGCAACCTCACGCGCGTGCCGAAGCAGCTCGAGATCTGAGGAGGAAGCCATGATCGAGCCGGCCTGGGTGACGACGGGGCTGGGGTTCGAGGGCTGCAAGATTGCGCGTCATCTGGGCGTCGTGCGGGGGATCACGGTCCGCTCGCGCAGCATCGTGGGCAACCTGGGAGCCGCGCTGCAGACGCTGGTGGGCGGCAACATCACGATCTACACCGAGCTTTGCGAGAAGGCGCGCCAGGAGGCCTTCGACCTGATGCGCCAGCACGCGGCCGCGCTGGGCGCCAACGCGATCGTGGCGATGCGCTACGACGCCAACGAAGTGGCCCAGGGCGTCACGGAAGTGCTGGCGTACGGCACGGCGGTGGTCGTCCAGCCGGAGAAGGGCTAGGGCGTTCGCTGCGTCATCTTGCCGCCGGCCATCTGCCAGGCGGCGAGGCCGCCCGTGATCGCGGCGGCTTTGTAGCCGGCCTTCACCAGCTCGAGCGCCGCACGGGCGCTCGTGGCTTCGGCCCTTCAGGTGCAGTACGCAACGATCAGCTTGTCCTTGGGCAGTTCCGAGGCCCGCTTGGCGACTTCGGCCAAGGGGATGCTGAGCGCGCCCTCGGCGTGGCCGGCCTCCCAGGCGAGCCTGTCGCGGACGTCGACGATCACGGCTTCACCCTTGGTGGCCAGCCTGAGTGCTTCCTGCGCTTGGATGCGGGGAATCTCGGGGGACTGCGCCGTTCCGAGCCCGGCTCCGGCCACCACGGCCACCGCGCCCAGCAGGACCTCGCGTCTGGTCAAGCTCATCCAAGCACCTCGCCGGGCCCATGCTAGTGCCGCTGGCGCTGAAGCTCAAGGGCGGCGGTGCGTTGAAACGCCGGCCGCCGATCTGCTAACGTCGCGGCCGACCCCGTCTGCAAGGCCTGGACGCTCTCAGGACGAGGAGGACCTTGAGCACCGGCGCCGCGATGCCGAAGGCCGCGCGCACGACGGCGCCGCTTGCCGACGTCGCGCTCAACCGCCGGGGCGGCGTGCCCGTGCGCGACCAGCTCCTGACCCAGCTCGAGCTCAAGATCCTCTCGGGCGCGCTGGCGCCAGGGCAGCGCTTGCCCAGCGTGCGCGCGCTGGCGCGCCGGCTCAAGCTGCATCCGAACACGGTCTCGGCCGCGTATCGCGACCTCGAGGCGGCCGGGCACGTGCTGCTGAAGCGAGGCTCCGGCGTGTTCGTGCGGCGGGGCGGGCCTGTGGTCCCCGAGGAAGCCGCGGGCCTCGACGACCTGATCCGTCTCGCGATCCATCTGGCCTTCCGCAAGGGGTTCGGCGCGGCGCAGGTGCGGAAAGCCGTGGAGCGCTGGCTGCAAGCGTCGCCCCCGGATCGCATCGTGGTGGTGGACCCCGCGGCCGAGCTCTCCGAGCTGCTGGTGCACGAGCTGCGTCAGACGCTGCAGGTGCAGGTGAGCGCGTGCAGCCTCGAGGACCTTTCGCGCGACCGCAGCCTTCTCGCGGGGGCGCTGGCGCTGGCGTTGCCCTATCACCTCGAGACCATTGGCCGGCTGGCGCCGGGCGCGGCGCTGGAGGCGCTGCACCTCGAGATCTCGGAGCAAGACCGGCGCACGATCCTGGGGCTGGCGCCGGGCTCGATCGTGCTGGCGGTGTCACACGCGCCGACCGTGCTGCCGTTCGTGAGCGTCCTGCTGCGGAGCCTGCGCGGCGACGAGATCCTGGTCGAGACGCGGCTTCTCTCGAAAGCCCGCGAGTGGCGCCGGCTGGCCCTGGCCGCGGACCTGGTGCTGGCCGACGCGCTGTCGCTCGAGGCACTGCGGCGGGTGCGGCCGCGCCGGGTACGAGAGGTGCGCGCGATCACGCCCCGGACGCTGTCGCGGCTGCGCGAGGCGCTGAGCTTCGTCGTGCCGCCCCCCGAGGGCCGGAGCGCCGAGGGCGTCTGATCCGGCCTGGCGAGCCCGAGATGCCCTCTTCACCCAGCTCCGGCGCTGCGCGCCGCGCCCTGGCGCTGCTCTTCGGCGTCAATTTCCTCAACTACATCGATCGCTACGTGATCGCGGCGGTGCTGCCGCTGATCCAGACGGAGCTGCGTCTCGACGACACCCGCGCCGGCTATCTGGTCTCGACGTTCGTGGTGGTCTACATGCTGGCCTCGCCGGTGACCGGCGTGATGGGGGACCGCTGGCCGCGCCGCTACCTGGTGGGGAGCGGGGTCCTGCTCTGGAGCCTGGCGACCGTGGCCTCGGGGCTCGCGGCCGGCTATCGCTCGTTGCTCGTGGCGCGCTCGTTCATCGGCATCGGCGAGGCCGGCTTCGGCGCGGTCTCGCCCACGATCATCAGCGATCTGTTTCCGAAAGAGCGACGCGGGCGCATGCTGGCCTTCTTCTATGTCGCGATCCCCGTGGGCAGCGCGCTCGGATACCTGCTGGGTGGCCTGGTCGGTGCGCGCTACGGCTGGCGCGCCGCGTTCTTCCTGGCGGGGGCGCCCGGCATCGTGCTGGGGCTGCTGGCGTTCCGAATGCACGAGCCGGCGCGCGGCGCTGGGGACGGGGTGGTGCACGCGGAGCACCGCTTCGAGCTCGCGGCGACGCGCAGCCTCACGCGCAACCGCTCGTTCGTCTTCACGACCCTCGGCATGGCCGGCATGACCTTTGCGCTCGGGGGCATGGCCACCTGGATGCCCACGTTCTTCGCGCGCGTGCGGGGCCTGCCGCTCGAGCGGGCGAACGCGCTCTTCGGCGGCATCACCGTCGCGTCGGGGCTGCTGGGCACCTTCCTCGGCGGCTGGCTCGGCGACTGGCTGCTGCGGCGCACGCCGCGCGCCTACCTGCTGGTATCGGGATGGGGGATGTTACTGGGCGTGCCTGCCGCGCTCGTCGGCCTCACCGCGGACGACGCGTCCGTCTATCTGCCGGCCATCTTCGTGGCGGAGGTGCTGGTGTTCCTGAACACGGGCCCCGCCAATGCCGTGCTCGTGAACGTGGTGCTGCCCGAGGTGCGCGCCACGGCGATCGCCTTGTCGATCGCGATCTATCACCTGCTGGGCGATGTGCCGTCGCCGGTCCTGATCGGCTGGGTGTCCGATCGGACCGGCAGCCTCGAGACCGCGCTGCTCCTCACATCGGCCGCGATGGCGCTGTCGGGCCTGCTCTACCTGGCCGGCGCGCGCACGCTGGGCGAGGACAGCGAGCGCGTGCGGCGCACCGTGGTGGAACGCGAAGCAGAGCGAGACGCCGGACCCGCGCCGGCGGCTGGCGGCCTGGCCACCCGAGAATGAGCACGGCATGCGGCTGATCGTGCAACGGCTTCTCGAGGCGCTGTTCCGCGTGCTGTTCAGCTACGACTGCGTCGGCCAGGACAATCTTCCGGCCGCGGGTGGCGCCGTGGTGGCCTCGAACCACCCATCGTATCTTGACCCCATCCTGCTCTCGCTGCAGGTGCCGCGGACCATCCACTTCATGGCCGGGGACGCCCTGTTCCGCGTGCCGCTGCTCGGCGCGTTCATCCGCCTGTTCGGCGCCATCCCCGTGGACGTCCGGCGGGGCAAGGGCCGGGAGGCCTATGCGCGGGCCAAGGCGCTCGTCGAAGCGGGCGAGCTGGTGGGTATCTTCCCGGAAGGCAAGCGTTCGCGGACCGGCTGGATGGAGCCGGCGCTGCGCGAGGGCGCCGCGCGCCTGGCGCTTGCGACCGGCGCGCCGCTCGTCCCCGCCACGATCGTGGGCGCCTTCCGCGCTTGGCCCCACTTCCGCTGGCTGCCGACGCTCGCGCGCATCAACGTGCGCTTTCACGATCCGATCGATCCGCGCGGCTACCGCGGCCTGGGCGAAGACGAAGCCGTCGCGGCGCTGCTCGCCGAGCTGCGCCGGCGCGTCGACCGCGCCCTGCTTCCCGGGGTCAAGGCCGACCTCAGGATCAATGTGCTCTACCGCATCCCGGCGCCCTGGCCGCGCGCCCACGAGGCCTTGCCGCCTCTGGCGCTGGCGCTGCTCGTGTTCTGGAAGACCCGGGCGTTGCTGGCGGTGGCGCCCGCGTACGGCTACCTGCTGTACCTGCTGCTCGACCGCTTCCTGGTGCCGCAGAGCCGTTTCGCGAAGTGGCTCCGGAACGGCTCGCCCGTCTTGTTCCTGCTCGGCTACGGGCCGCAGGTGCTCGCGGCGCTGGGCCTGCCCGCCGTCGCCGCACCGGGCGCTCTGGCCGGGGCGATGCTGGGCGGCGCGTTCCCCAACCTCTACGAACGCGGCCGCACGGCCCTGAGCTTCGTCCGCGGCTTCGTGGCCGCGGCGGCGCTGGAGCTGGGAAGTCAACTCCTGGCGCCGTCTGCCTTCGGCGCGCATGCCGCCCTGCCGCTCTTCGCGGCGGCGTTCGCCTGGGAGCAGCGCACGGTCTTCTGGCGCTACGCCGCGCCTCTGCTGGCCGGGTATGGCATGCTCGTGCCCTTGTGGCTGGGGGCGGGGGCCGAGACGCTGCCGCACGCGACCGCGGGCCTGCTGGCCTGGCTGATCGCCCGCCTGTTTCCCTACCGCGCGCCTCGCGTGGAACCGGAACCTGACGCGCTGAGCCTGCGCCTTTGAGCTGGAGCTGGACGGTCTTCTGTCGCGCGCTGGGGTCGTTGTTCGTCGTCGTGTTCCTGGCGCTCGCGTACACTCCTGTCGTCGGGGCGTTGTGCGAGCTGGTGCGGCTGCCCGGCCAGATCGGCGCTGCCGACGCCATCGTGGTGCTCGGGTCCGGCCTCAATCCCGACGGCCTGCCCACGGCGTCTTCGGAGCGCAAGGCGCTGACGGGAATCGAGCTGCACCGCAGGGGTCTCTCGCCGCTGCTGGTCTTCGTGGGCGCCGATAGGCGGGAAGGCGAGGCGAGGGCGCGACTCGCCGGGGAGCTGGGCGTCGCCCCCGAAGCGATGCTCATGGCCTCCGGCGCCCCGACGACCCGGGACGAGGCGGAGCGCGTGGCGAGCCTGTTGCGCCCGACAGGCGCCCGCCGGGTCCTGCTGGTGACCGGCGGCGTGCACATGCGCCGCGCCGTGGGATTGTTCACAAGCCAGGGCTTCGACGTTGCGCC
>Ga0214473_10005955_pt1 | contig 14592 bp, 12 predicted proteins | sample RVTome_7_FD_203509 | JGI IMG/M metagenome (GOLD analysis project Ga0214473, IMG submission 203509) | Soil microbial communities from uranium-contaminated site in the Upper Colorado River Basin, Wyoming, United States - RVT98D197 | ecosystem: Environmental > Terrestrial > Soil > Contaminated >... | reverse complement strand
AAACTATCTTGGCTCACAGTCTTTGATATATTCATAAGTATCCCTACTGCCGCCATATTTATAAGAAGCGCTGAACCTCCATAACTTATAAATGGTAGCGGTAATCCTTTTGTAGGCATTACACCGGTAGCTACGGCAAAATTTATAAGTGCCTGGCTCACTATCATTACCATCAAGCCAAAGGCAAGATAGTAGCCAAAAGAATCCTCTGTTTGCATCGCTACCTTCAACACTTTTATAAAAAAATAGAGGAAAAGACCCAGCACAAACAATACACCCATCAGACCCATTTCTTCTCCTATCAAGGAAAAGATAAAATCGGTATGGGCTTCTGGCAGAAAAAAAAGTTTTTGCTTGCTGTCCCCGATACCTACACCTGTAAGTCCTCCCCTTCCAAATGCATAAAATGATTGAATCAACTGAAACCCACTGCCCTGAGGATCCTGCCACGGGTCAAGAAATGCTGTTATCCTTTTCATCCTGTAAGGAAAAAATAGAATGAGCATACAGACAATTGGGAGCGAGGTACCAATAACACCAAGAATATACTTCCATTTTACCCCTCCTATAACCAAGAGTGTTATTGTAAGAATACCTAAGCTCATGGCTGCCCCGAAGTCGGGTTGACGCATAATAATCCCCTGAAAAACAGCCATAACAGCAAGTGGAACTATAAGACCAAAACGAAGGTCTTTCATCCTGTGTGTATTTTTGCTTATGTAGTCAGACAGGAATATAACCATTGTTATCTTTACAAGTTCCGATGGCTGAAAGGTTAATAGCCACAATTTAATCCATCTCTGTACCTCGCTTTTTGGTCCTGCCGAGACTCCGATGCCAGGCACAAAAACCAGAATAAGAAAAATAAAGGAAAGGATGAGTAACGGGATAACAGCCCTCTTTAATTTATGATGATCTAATTTTAATAAAAAAATCATTGCTGCGAATCCAATCAGGATGTTGAAAAGGTGCTTCCACAGGTAGTGAAAACTGTTATCATATTTTTCTGCTGAAATAAGGGCACTTGAACTGTAGACCATCAGGACTCCTATCCCGATAAGAAACAGTACAGGTATAATTATGCCACGAATATTTTTATCAATAATCATAAGTTAGCTCTGGGCTCATAGCTCATAGCTGATAGCTCATAATAGTTACCATGAACTATGAGCCATGAACTAAGAGCTAATTTTGGAGTTTTTAATTGCATATACTGCTTCTTTAAATTTTTTTCCTCTATCTTCAAAATCTGCAAACATATCAAAACTCGCACATCCGGGCGACAATAATACAACATCACCAGCAGATGTCTTTGACATGGACAGCTTAACAGCTTCTTTAAGATCCTTAACAAGGATGGTTTCCGTTACTTCACCTATTGTCCCCGCAATCTTCTCCTTTGCCTCTCCAAGTAATATGAGTGCTTTAACTCTCTCCTTTATTAAATCTTTCAAGACCGTAAAATCCCCGTCTTTATCCCTCCCTCCCATAATTAATACAACGTTCTGGAGACTCTCAAGAGATTTAACAACAGCGCCTGCATTTGTCCCTTTGGAATCATTAATAAAACTTACTCCATCAATCTCACAAACAAATTCAAGTCTGTGCTCAAGACCTGGAAAACCCTTAAGTACACCCATGATTGCCTCCGGAGGGCATTCACAGATAAATGCAGCAAGGGAAGCCGCCATTGCATTCTCAAGATTATGAAGGCCCTTAATTTTTATTTCATCGGCTGCAATAAGATTAAAAGGGGGGAGGGCAGCTCCATCCATGAGCAAACTGGAAGGAACCGCCCCTGAGGTGGAGAGAAAGCTCCAGCAGAGTCTTCCATCTTTAAAATAAACTCCTTCAACCTCTTTCTTACGGCTAAAATAAAAGATGTTTGGTTTTTCACTTTTAACTTTTAACTTTTCACTTTCAACTTTTTTTATTACCGGGTCATCAGCATTAAGAATCAGATAATCATACTGCCTCTGATTTTCAAATATCCTTGCCTTTGCATCAATATACTCCTGCATCTCTCTGTATCTGTCGAGATGGTCAGGAGTTATATTAAGTATTACAGAAATAAATGGTTTGAAATTGCGTATTGATTCGAGCTGAAAACTGGAAACCTCAGCAACAATGTAGTCAACTTTTAACTTTTCACTTTTAACTTTTAACTTATTCAGTTCTTCCGTAAGTGCATTACCTATATTTCCACCCATCAACGTATTGAAGCCTGACTTTCTAAGCATGAGGTCAATAAGGGTAGTTGTGGTTGATTTCCCATTTGTCCCTGTAACCGCGATAAACTTTGGAGTTAAGAGTTCAGAGTTTGGAGTTTGGAGTTTCACCCCCTCCCTCGCCCTCCCCCCTCGAGGGGGAGGGATGGGTGGGGGGGTCATAACTCCCAACTCATTACTCATGACTATTTGGTAGGCAAGCTCAAGTTCACCGATTATTGGAATACCCTTTGCTTTTGCCTTCATAAGAGGTGGGATATCAAGAGGTACGCCGGGGCTTACAACTATTAAATCAGCCATATCAAATATTTCCTCTGGATGCTCACCGGTCCTAATTCTAATAGAAGGCAAAAGCCTCTTTATATTATCTCTCAGAGAATCCTGAGATTTGATATCTGTTATCCATACTTCTGCACCAAATGAGGAAAGAAGGTTTGCCGCACCTGTCCCACTCCTCGCAAGCCCCACCACGAGGACTTTCCTGCCTTCAATTTCGAATTTAGAGTTTCGAAATTCGAATCTAGGATTTTTCATTTTCATCTGTGTAATCTGCTGCATTTAATCTGTGCCATCTGTGTTCTGTTTCATCATCTCAGCTTTAAAGTTGTCAGACTCAAAAGCGCAAGTATAATCCCTATTATCCAGAATCTTACTATTACTTTTGGTTCAGGCCATCCCTTCAGTTCAAAGTGATGATGCAAAGGAGCCATCTTAAAAATGCGTTTCCCTGTAAATTTATATGATGCGACCTGTAATATTACAGAGACCGTTTCAATAACAAAAATACCTCCCACAACAGCCAGAACCATTTCATGCTTGGTTATTACTGCGAGAGTCCCCAGTGCGCCACCAAGTCCAAGAGAGCCGACATCACCCATAAATATCTCGGCAGGATAGCTGTTATACCAGAGAAAGCCCAGAGCGGCACCAAACATTGCACCACAAAAAACAGTAAGCTCTCCTGTCCCGGGCAGATAAAGCACCTGTAGGTACCGTGCAAATCCTGAATGACCTGAGATGTACACAAATGCCCCATTTGCAAGGGTCGCGATACCCACAAGTCCTATAGCCAGACCATCTATACCATCAGTAAGATTAACAGCGTTTGAAGAGCCAACGACAACGAGGATAGAAAATGGAATATAAAACCATCCCATATCAATCAACCATTTTTTAAAAAATGGGATGCTGAGCCTTGAGGCATAAGGGTCTTGAGGATTATAATAAAGCACCAATCCAATACCCAATGCCAGAACTATCTGGGCACCAAATTTATACCACGCCTTCAACCCCCTGGCATCCTGCCTTATTACCTTAAGATAATCATCTACAAAACCGATAAACCCAAAACCACATGTAGCCAGAAGCATCACCCATATGTATTTATTGCTAAGATCGCCCCACATCAGAACAGTCATGATTATAGAGAAGAGAACCAGGGTTCCCCCCATTGTCGGAGTGCCAGCTTTATTAAGGTGGGTTCTGGGGCCATCATCTCTCACACGCTGTGTAAGACTGAATTGCCTCAGCCTCTTTATAACCCAGGGAGCCAGAGTAAAACTTATAAAAAGCGCTGTAACAGCTGCAATAGCTGTCCTGAAGGTAATATAGCGAAATACATTAAAGGAAGAGAAAAAATCATGAAAAGAATAAAACAAGCTATATAGCATCTCTACACCTCTGGTATAAATACCTGATTACACCGATTTCTAATTATGATTACACAGATTTTAACTGCAATTTTATGTAGATTTATCTGTGTCATGTGTATCATTTAATCTGTGAAATCAGATTTACAATTTTTTCCATACCCATTGCACGTGAACCTTTTACAAGGACCGTATCCCCGTCTTTCAGGATATCCATAATATCCCTGCTGGCTTCATTCACACCTCTGAATGAATAAACTGCTGGCAGTGATTTTTCACCCATCATCTTTTTGCTCGCCTCTGCTGCAGAACTCATCATCTCTCCCACCCCTATAAAAACATTAACACCCATAGCAGATACCATCTCTACAACATCGCTATGTGCCTTTTCTGAGAATTCACCCAGTTCAAACATATCACCAAGAACAGCAACCACCCTCCCGCTGCCCCTCATGCGGACCAATTCTTTCAGTGCTGCCTCCACTGACGACGGATTAGCATTATAGGAATCATCTATTAATGTCATCTTATTTCTTTTTATAATCTCAAACCTCATGGGAAAGGCTTTATACTCCTTAAGAGCAGTTTTTATTTCTTCAACAGTAATTCCGAGGGAGAGACAGACAGCAGAGGCTGTGAGTGCATTATATACATTAAACAAACCCTGAACATTCAGTGTAAGTGCTATACTTCTACCGTCTTTGAGCCTTAATGTAAAGTTGCTGCCATTATCAGTTGCAACCACGTTCTCAGCACTTACGTCGGAATCATTATTTACCCCGTTAGAAAGAAAGCCTCCTCCGGGCTTTCTAACGGGGTTTATTGAAAAAGTAATTAACCTACCATCAAAACCTTCCTGTCTCCGGACCGCTTCGTATCCCTGCATTAAAAAACCATCATCAGCATTAAGAACAATTACAGCAAGCCCCTGTAGAATCTCAAGCTTAGCCCTTCTTACTGAATCAAGGTCACCGAGCTTCCCGATATGTGCTGAGCCTATATTTGTGATTATGCCGTGACTCGGAACAGCTATATCACATAGCTTCCTTATCTCTCCGGGTGCATTCATCCCTAATTCAAGGACAATCACCTCATCATCGGGGCTGAGCCTTGTAAGGCTCAAAGGCAAGCCAATGTGATTGTTGAGATTCCCTTCATTTTTGATAACCTTAAATTTCCTTGAGAGAATTGCGTATGTCATTTCCTTTGTCGTTGTTTTACCATTGCTTCCTGTAATTGCAATAACAGGAATATTCCGCCCTGCTCTCAGGAAATACGCTAAATCCTGTAATGCCTTTAGCGTATCCTCTACATAAATAATTATTTTCCCCTCTGGCAGTGGGGGGTATTCTGAATCTATAACCGCCCCATCAGATCTTAAAAGGGCTTCCTTGAGAAAATCATGACCATTAAACCTCTCCCCTCTCAGTGCAAAAAATACCTCACCACCTGAGATAGTTCGTGAATCTATTGAGACGCCCCTAAAATTGTGAAACAGTTTTTCTTTATATTCCGGCGATTTAGAATTTATGGAAAGCAATTTCCCTCCTGTTGCCTCGATAATTTCTTTCGCTGTTATAGGTGCCATATCTCCAAATAAAATTTAAAAATTAAAATTTTGGAAGAAAAAATTTATAAAATAAATTCCTTAATTTTGCATTTTTCATTTTGAATTTTGAATTGCCTTTCTTAGAACTTCTTTATCGCTAAATGGATAGCGAACTCCTTTAATCTCCTGATAATCTTCATGCCCCTTACCTGCAACAAGCAAGGTATCTCCTGTCTTAGCCATTGATACAGCTTTCTCTATAGCCCTTGCCCTGTCAGGCTCTACCATATAATTGTTTTTTCTTATGTCGTTAGTTATGTCTTTAATTATTTCCATTGGTTCTTCTGTTCTGGGGTTGTCTGATGTAAAAATTACGAAATCGCTTAACTCTGTTGCCACAGTTCCCATTTTAGGTCTCTTTGTCTTATCTCTGTCTCCACCACATCCAAAAACCGTTATAACCCCTGCCTTTGTTATCAGTCTTGCCTCCTGTATAAGGTTCCTTAATGCATCCTCTGTATGGGCATAATCCACTATGCAGAGGAATCCCTGTCCTTCATCTATTTTTTCGAATCGCCCTTCCACAGGTTCCACTTCCTTAACACCTTTTATAATTACATCTTTGTTAATCCCAATGGCATAAGCTACTCCCACGGACATAAGAATGTTATAGAGATTATTGCGACCAACAAGCCCTGAACTCACGACAAACCTGTCCTCAGGGGTCTGCACTTCAAATGAAAGTCCTTCGACTTCGCTCAGGATAGGTCTGTGTTCTGTAATCTTTAATCTGTTATCTGTTATATTCTCTGCCCTTATCATTGCTCCTTCTTTAAGACCACAGGTTATTAAATTGCAATTTAGCTTTCCTGTAAGGCTTCTGACCATAGGGTCATCCCAGTTCAGCACTGCATAACCATCCTTCTTGATATAGTTAAAAAGCCTGCTTTTAGCGGCAAAGTACTCCTGCATCGTGCCATGAAAATCAAGGTGGTCCTGAGAAAAATTGGTAAACATCCCTATCTTAAAAGAAGACCCATCTACTCTCTTAAGTGCTAATGCGTGGGAGGACACCTCAATAACTGCATATTCTATGTTATTATCCACCATCTCACTTAAGTACCTTTGAAGGTCAAGAGACTCAGGGGTTGTATGAGGAGCTGTCAAAATTTCTTTGCCTGTTATGTAATGAATTGTTCCGAGAAGACCAACCCTTTTGCCCCATGCCTCAAGGACATTCTTTATGATATAGCTCGTGGTGGTTTTACCATTAGTTCCGGTAATACCGATAAGGAACAAATCTCTGGAGGGCTCTCCATAAAAAGCAGTGGAAAGAAAAGCCAGTGCCTCTCTGCTATCTTCGACTTCTATAAAAGTAGTGTCATTTTGGAATTCTACTGCTTTCTCAACAACCACCCCCACAGCCCCCCTGCTTATTGCATCTTTTATGTAAGTGTGGCCATCTACAGAAAACCCTTTAACAGCTACAAAAAGAAAACCGTTCTTTACAGCCCTTGAATCATATGCAATCCCTTTTATCTCTCTCTCAAGGGGCCCCCTGAGCCGTTTTATCTTTTTCACCCCAGCGAATCGATTCCGAAAGCCCCTCAAAAGTTCTGCAATGGTCATCTGCCTCGGAATCGAGCCATACCGACTGCTCCATAGTATCGTACAGAACCCCTCCTAACGGGAATTGCTGACAACAAAAACATAGTTTTCTTCTCTTTCTATAGGTATATCAAGATATACAAGTGTATGTTCAACAATATTTTTAAATACAGGTGCTGCTACCACTCCGCCATATCTTGCACCACGGGGTTTATACACCACTACTATCAGGGCAATCCTTGGATTATCGGCAGGGACAAAACCAATGAATGAACTTACATAGTCATCCTTAGAGTATCGTCCTGTTTCAGGGTCAACCATTTGGGCAGTTCCTGTCTTTCCTGCAACTAAATTCCCTACAACAGACGCCTTCTGGGCTGTACCTCCTTCTTCAACAACTGTTTTCAATATATCTCTCATTATTCTGGCGGTCTCTTCAGATACAACCCTTCCTTCTATTTTTGGAGAAATACTTTTTACAATTTCACCTGATGGGGAAATTATCTCTGAAACAATATATGGCTTCATTAATTTTCCGCCATTGGCAATTGCAGAATACGCCCTCAAAATCTGTAAAGGGGTAATAGCTATTTCCTGACCAATTGACATAGATGCCAGTGACCTACCTGACCATCTCTTTGGGCTTTTTAAAAGTCCTTTTGCTTCTCCTGGAAGGTCTACACCCGTTTTCCCCCCAAAACCAAATTTCTTTATATATTGATAAAATCTTTCCTCTCCCAATCTAAGCCCTATCTGTACTGCACCGACATTTGAAGATTTCTGAATAACCTCCTTAAATGTAAGTACCCCGTGTCTATGGGCATCACGAATAACCCCGCCCGGAACCTTTATAAATCCTTTTGAGACATCAAATCTTTCATCGAGCTTAACTATCCCTTCTTCAATAGCTGCTGCAGCCATAATTACTTTAAATGTGGAGCCAGGTTCATAAAGGTCTGTAATTGCCCTGTTGCGTCTCCTATCTACATCTACTTTACCTGCAAAATTAGAGTCATAGGTTGGGCTGTTAGCCATAGCAAGGATTTCCCCTGTCATTGGATCCATCATAATTGCCACTGCTGCCTCTGCCTTCCATGTCATCACAGCATTCTCTATTTCCCTCTCAACAATATTCTGGAGGTTTCCATCTATAGTAAGTAACAGGTTGTTACCGGGAATCTCCCTCTCAATATCTTTAGGAAGGCTATAGCCGCGTGCGTCTTTGCCAAGCTGTATTTTTTTTACTTTGCCTTTTATATAATCATTATATTGAAGTTCGACCCCATCAAGTCCATCATCATCAATATTTGTATACCCAATAATATGTGATGCCTTCTGAGCGTTAGGATAGTACCGCTTTGCCTCCGTTAAGATACCCATCTCTTCTTTGAGTTCTAACTCATTCTTTAATTTATCAATCCTGCGAGCTGTCTCCTCATCCATCTCCCTCATAAGCCACATAAAATCCTTATCCTTTTTTGCCAGAAATTTCTCGATAAGCCTTGCTACCGGCGTATTAATAACAGGGGCAAGTTTAGATGCCAGATCTTTTATACCCTTAATCTTGGAAGGCACTGCATAAAGAGAGTCAGTCTCTATAGTTAGAGCCATCGGCCTCATCTCTCTATCCCATATACTGCCTCTTTGCGCTTCTAATGTCTTTATTTTCCGATATTGCCGTTCTGCCTTCTGAGAGAGCACCTCATGATCAAACACCATGAGAACAATCAGTCGTATGAATACAACAAAAAAACAAAAAAATACTATTGTGCAAATTACTATAGCCCTTTTTTTACTCCTTGTGAGCCGTATCCTCTCAAAGTCTTCATCCCAGAGTTTTTTCTCTATATTCCTTATTCCCCTGTTTTTCATGCCTTTTGATTATTGATTCTTTTTTAGCAACAGGTTTTTACCTTTTATTTCCTGTTTTTCGGTTTTATCTGTGATTATCTGTGTTATATTCTGTGATAATCTGTGGCTTTCAAGTCTCATCCCAGAAAGTAATTATGCTCATCTTTCCCCCATATCTCATTCATATTTTTTCAATACCTTGTGGTCAGATGGAATATCTTTCGTAACTGATTTTATCCCGTTAGAAACGATGCTTCTAACAGCCCGAGGGTAGGGTTCAGGGTTCCACTCAGGCTTTTTAACTGGGTTTATAGAAGCCTTATATGGAGCAGCACCTGTTGCCCTCTTAACAAAGAAAATCTTGTCTCTTTTAGGGAAGCTCATACCAAGATCTTTTATGGCAATTTCTTCTATCTTCCCTGCGGAGTAGAGATTCGCCCTTTCTGCTGAAAATAATTTTCCTTCTCTCGAAAACGCCATCTTTTGATTCTCCAGTTGGCTGAGTCCGTATCCAAGATTAACAACCGTGGTCCTGAGCCATATTAGAGCGAACACACCGATAACGACATAAAGAGAAAAACAAAACTTTGCGAGCGTCCATCTCTTATTCCTTTTTAAACGCCTTGCGGTCATAATTTCTCCACTACCCTGAGTTTTGCACTCCTTGATGATGGATTTAAACGCTGTTCTTCCCTTCCAGGAACTATGGGCTTTTTCGTAATAATCGAAACCAACCCTTTATCTGCCAGCTTCTTAAAAGAGTGTTTCACAATCCTATCCTCAAGTGAATGATAAGAAAGCACACAGAATCTTCCCCCTCTTTTGAGTATGTTTGGTGCTGTGTCCATCGCTGTTGAGAGTTCTGTGAGTTCCTTATTCACCTCGATCCTCAGTGCCTGAAAAGTCTTAGTAGCAGGATGAATCCGACCTCTTCGACCCATGGCCCTTTCAATTATCTGTGCCAGCTCTCTGCATGTTCTGATTGGTTTTTTTTCACAGGCATTAACAATAGCCCTTGCAATCCTCCTGCTGAACCTCTCTTCTCCGTACCGCCATATGATATCCGCTAAGTCTTTTTCTGAATACTCATTTATTATCTTTACGGCTGTAAGCTTCTGTTTCCTATCCATCCTCATATCAAGGGTCTCGTCCTTTAAAAAACTAAATCCCCTCCCTTCTGATTTTAGTTGTAAGGACGAGACCCCAATATCAAGAAGAATTCCGTCCACCTGTTTATAACCTAAAGACTTAACCATATCCTCCATGTTTGAAAATCTGCCCTTCACAAGATGAATGTCATATCCTTTTAATCTTTCTTCTGCTATTTCAAGTGCCTCATCATCATGGTCCATACCAATCAAAGTACAACCACTCATGTTCTTCAGAATACCTTCTGCATGACCACCAAGACCTACCGTGCCGTCTATATAAACACCTGCCCTTTTCACTTTCAGTGCCTCAAGCACCTCCTGCAACATAACAGGGAGATGAATAATCTTTACAGCCAAAGGTTCTCTATATACCGTAACTCGCGAGTTTTCCCTCGATAGCCTTTCTATCTATTTTTGCAGGGTCAAACAGCACATCCCATTCTTTTCTATCCCAGATCTCTATTTTTTCTATTTGTCCAACTATAACTATCTCTACACTTACACCTGAGTTTTCTCTCAAGGATGCCGGGATAAGCACTCTACCCTGTTTGTCCATTTCAACTTCAACAGCGGACCCGATAACCCTTCTCATTAAGAATTTCACAGCCTCATCCATTTTTGGCAATGTCCTTACCTTTTCTTCCAGTTTGTTCCATTCTTCAAGAGGGTAAATATGAAGACATCTGTCAAAGGCGGCATTGACAATATAGAGTTTTGTGCTATAATTGGTGGAAATGATATCTCTAAAGGGAGCAGGGATGATTATTCTGCCCTTGGGGTCTACGGTGTAATAATGTGTACCAGAAAAAGATGGCACCTTCCCTCCACTTTACTCCACTTTACTCCACAGCATAGTTGTTGTCAAGTAAAAAATAAATACCCCTATATTTTGTGGTTTTATATTAGATAAGCACTATTTATAGCTATAGGAGTAATAAAACCTTACATAAGCAGGCATGTTGGGTGAGAAAGTTTTAGAGCGACACCAGAAGTAAACCATTAATATTCCATATCCTCTTAACAAAGCGACGAAGTCGCTTGATTATACCCAAAAAATCCCTGTTCAATTTTTAAAAAATATTGTCGCTTTCTAAAACTTTTGAATCACAATATGCCTGCTTTCATTACGGATTAAGGTTATCTCAAACACCTTGCATCCTGTATCTTGCATCGTGTATCCTGAAATAAATGGTAGATACCATAGAAAGGTTTCTAAATTACCTGACTGTAGAAAAAGGACTCTCTCAAAATACAATAGAGGCGTATAAAACTGATATCAGGAAATTTCAAAAATATCTTGGAGAACTCGGGAAGGATATAATTAGCTTTACTAAAACCGAATTCATCTCACATCTAAATCGCCTTCGGGACTCGGGCAATCAAACCCCAACCATAGCACGAAATATCACCAGCCTTCGGAGACTCTGCAGATTCATGCTTTCAGAAGGAATAATAGAAGAAGACCCTGTTGAAAATCTCGACACTCCAAAAGGATGGAAACACCTTCCTAAAATCTTAAGCATTGATGAAGTTGTTTCCCTTTTAGAAAAGCCAGGGGAAAAACCACTCTCACTAAGGGATAAAGCAATTCTTGAACTCATCTATTCATCAGGCTTAAGGGCGAGTGAAATAACCAGCTTAAAATTAGGTGACATTAATTTCGAGGCAGGCTTTATAACGGTTACAGGTAAAGGCTCTAAGGAAAGGATAGTGCCGGTTAATGAAAGGGCATTAAAATCAATAAAAAGATACATGGAGAAATTAAGACCGTCTCTTCTTAAGAAAAAAACAATTCCTACTCTATTTATTGCAAAAGGTGGAAAACCCATGACAAGACAGCGGCTGTGGCAGTTAATTAAATTATATTCTGAAGGGCTCTCATCAAAGGCATCTCCGCATACTCTCAGACACTGTTTTGCAAGCCATCTTTTAAATGGGGGGGCGGATCTGAGGGCAATTCAAAAGATGCTCGGACATGCAGACATATCAACAACCCAGATATATACCAAGGTAGCACCTGAAAGGCTTAAAAAGATACTCAAGGAATATCATCCACGAGGATAAAGAGACAGGGAAGGCTGGTGAAAAATTTCTATACGACACCTTTAAAAAAAGACGTTATGGAATTGATAAAAAACATTAAAACTAAAAGGCTAAAACAGAATATAAATAATCTGTCGATTATAGAAATTTTGAAACAGTCTTCCCTATCTCTATTTTTATATCTTATACTTTAAGAATCATAGCTTTAAATGAAAAGGCCACTGGGACAGCATTTTCTCTTTGATAAACAAATTTTAAAAAAAATCATAGACTGTAGCGGACTAACAGCTAACGACACGGTTGTTGAGATAGGGCCAGGGCACGGAACTCTCACAAAGCTCCTTGCTGAACATGTTAAAAAAGTCATAGCCATAGAAATTGACAGAAAATTAGCTGCAAAACTAAAAAACTCCCTCCCCATAAATCCAAATGTAGAGGTAACAACAGCCAATGCCCTGAAATTCCCTTACGAAACAATAGAGGGCAAATTCAGGGTTATTGCCAATATCCCTTATTACATAACAACTCCTCTTTTATTTAAACTGCTCGAATTTAAAGAAAAAATGCTGAGCATGACCCTGCTCTTGCAAAAAGAGGTTGCCAAAAGGATTGTGGCAACTCCCGGAAGTAAGGATTACGGTGTTCTTTCTATTTCTGTTCAGTTGTATACAAGACCCGAACTGAAATTTTTGGTCCCAAAAGGTGCATTCTCCCCGCCACCTGAAGTAGACTCTGCAGTTGTGCATTTTGAGGTTTACCCCCGACCACTTTATAAACTAAAAGATGAGGCGTTTTTCTTAAAGGTGGTAAAAACTGCTTTTTCACAGAGACGAAAGACTATATCAAACAGCCTGAGGTCTTTCAAAGGAATAAAAGAAGCACTGCAGAAAGCAGGAATTAATCCGGGGTTAAGACCGGAGACACTGAGCATAAGAGACTTTGCAAAGCTATCAGAGGCATTACAAGAACGTGAAATTGAATTAATAATTAATTAATACCGGCTTGTCTCTTTTAGCAGGCACAACGCAGAGAAATCCAAACGGCTCATCAAAATGGTTTAAAAACTGGTGAGGGGTGTTTGGAGATACATAAACAACATCAAGAAAACCTATTTTATATGACCTGTTATTTAAAAGAACCTCTCCATCGCCTCTAATTCCAATCACTATATGTTCATGACGGTGTTTTTCAAAACTGCTCCTGCCCCCATGGGCTATCTCAAAATATCTGACATGGGATTTTGTCTTAAGGCTATTCCCGATTAAAACCTTGCGGATGATTTTACTCCAATCACCTTTTACAGACTTATATGTCTCTGTTTTAATACCTTTCCATTTATAATTGCCCCTGTGCTTGAAGATAACGCTTTTGTCGGTATGACTCGATTCCGAGCTGGAGATTTTTTTCGCTTTTGAGGGTTTTACCTGCCAGTCACAGGATGGGGCAATCAATTCTGTTTTAGGAAGTTTTTTCATACCTAAATATACATGCCCATAGGTAGCAATTTCAATTAACATCTTGGCTCATGGCTCATAGTTACCATCAGCTATCAGCTAAGAGCTATCAGCTTTTGTCTTGCATGGTTCTGTAAATAACCTTATAATTCCCATATGTGGGAAATCTTAAAAGCTCTACCCAATACATTCATCCCTCTTTTTGTTGCAACAGATGTAGCTGCAACACTTCCAATATTTCTTTCACTTACCCGTAATATGGCAGAGAGCGAAAAAAAAACCATTATCAGACAATCAACAATCACAACCCTGGCAGTGAGCCTCGCATTTGTTGTTGTAGGTGAAACTGTGTTTAAGATTTTAGGGATTACTGTTGATGACTTTAAAATAGCAGGTGGGCTTGTCCTTCTCGTACTGGCTATCCTTGAGCTCATGAGGGACAGCGAAGAAATAAAAGCAACACGAAGCACAGCAGGTGTGGTCCCTATAGGGGTTCCGCTGATTGTAGGTCCTGCAGTGCTGACTACTCTAATAGTCCTCATTGACCACTATGGGGTTGTACCGACAACAATATCTCTGATACTAAACCTTATAATTGTATGGGTTGCGTTTACAAAAGCCCAGAGACTAACTAAAATCTTTGGCAAAAACGGTATAGCAGCCATCTCAAAAATAATGGCGCTCCTTCTTGCTGCTATTGCTGTGATGATGGTTAGACTGGGTGTGGAGAATATTATTTTAAATAAATTTTAAATAAGGTAAGCCTCACCTTAAAATAAATTCCGTATAAAACTATCCAAGTTTGTAGCAGAGTCCCAAAAAATATATATGTAAAAAATCTTGACATTAAGATTTTAAAATGTTACAAAAAAACTATGAATAGAGAAAATTAGCCAATAAAGCAGAATTACGAATTAATTAAAATTAAAATGTGCATGATCGGGGTAAAGATATTAAAAAAATATAAAATAACCACGCTTTTTCTGATGGTCACCCTCATTATTCTCATACACCTTGAACCTATTTTCGCCTTCCACTCAGGAGGCGTAGGTACATGTG